>Ga0307509_10002786_pt1 | contig 27737 bp, 13 predicted proteins | sample 10_EM_MG_FD_202245 | JGI IMG/M metagenome (GOLD analysis project Ga0307509, IMG submission 202245) | Populus trichocarpa ectomycorrhiza microbial communities from riparian zone in the Pacific Northwest, United States - 10_EM | ecosystem: Host-associated > Plants > Roots > Unclassified | place... | reverse complement strand
GGGCCTTAGAACGGCCGTCGTTTCTTTTGTTTTGGGGAGCCTGCTGAAGGGTTTGGGTCTCTCTACCTGTACGCTTCTATGTATTGTTTCCTTACGTGTCTGGGGTATATTATCTTAGGTGCTAGGCCAGGGGGACTTTTCCTATGGATTCGGGGTGTTTGATTTTTCCCATGACGAGGTGTAGCGAGCGGGATGACGTTTGCTTATAGGTTTTTTATCTCCATAGCTAACGCTGCATGAGTCTTTTGTACCTTTAAACATAATAACGAATTGATTACAAAAAAAAAAGAAAAAAGAAAAAAAAACAAAAAGCTCTTGGAGCTACGATCTTAATACCACCATCTAAGTAATTTTCAATACTAAGAAGTTGCAATATGATTCTCTTTATCTATAAACTATTGAGTACTACAAATATTTAAGCAACAAGATCTCCCTCCTGATGACTGTTGTGATAGTCCAAACAGTCACGTTGATCATATAGAACTATTGTGATAGTTCTATATAATGACAACACAGTACCATACTACATGATAAGATACTGGAAGTCTGAGACCACAAGACAGTACTATACTATCTGATGAGATAGGAGAACTCTGAGACCACAAGACTGTTCTGTACTTTCTGATGAGATAGTGGAACTCCAAGACGACAAAACATTTCTGTACGATTGGACAAGATAGTAATGCTTTAAGCTATTAGTAAGGAAGGTTGTTACCTGTTGCAGTATAACACAAGTACAATAGCATTATTGCACTTCACCTGATACACTACTTACTCTTAACACTGGCCTTGATTCAAGCACACTGACATTCAAGCCTATTTTCCTGGCTGAATTTCTTATCCTACTTGAAAGTGACCTTGTTTCCAATTCCACCATTAGGTTTCTGTCTTACAAGTGGCACCAAGAAGCCCTTCCAGGATGGGCCTGTGTTGCACCAGATAAGGCTACACAAACCTTTAATAGGCAACTTGGTACTGATCTGAAATTGGCAATCAACAAAGTCGTCAGTATCCTGTGCTTTAGAGTCGTATATACCTTTATAACTTGCCGATTGTCATACAAAACAACCTACACAGTGTTCATTTGTCCATTGCAGACTGTGTGCCAACCATTTATACTTGGATGCCAGATGAAGATCTATTGAGTGATGATAGTGATCAGGCTATCAAGATATGTATAATCTATAAACTCTATGTTGATAATACTAGTATTAATAGATTAATAGGTCTTGCCTAGTAATCCTTGGTTGGATCCATGGAGTTTGCCGGTCAAAGGTACAGGGAATGTAGGCCTGCATGATATCAGAGACAGAGAAATCAAGTCTGACTAATAGCTTAAGAGTATAGCCAGCAACAAGATATCAATTTGCAAGAGACCTTTGCTCAGTCGATGAAGTTTACTAATATTCGCCTGATGCCAGGCTTAAGTTGTATAAACCCAATTGGGAAATTCAAGAAATAGATATAAACCGGGTTTTCTTGAATGATGAACTGGAAGCAATGATGTATATGGAAATACCTGAGGGGATGGCAGTTCAGGTAAACAAGGAAAAATATACATAGTAGCGCTTATTTGCTTGTCACTTGATCAAATTTATCTATTGCCTACAGCAGTCACTATGAGCCTGGTATACCAAAATTCATAACTTCTCCCATGAAAACAATTTCACCTCTTACAACCAGGTTTAGAGCCTGTTTATTAATTATGACAAGCAGGTTATGCTTTTACTTTATGATGATGATTTGGTAGTAATAGCTGTAACCCAGAATATTATTGAATCCTGGTGTGGAAAGATGCATGACAAGTTTCAGATAACGGATCTGAGCCCTTTTCAACCCTTCTTAAGCTTAAAGATACAGTGCAACAAAACCTAAAGAACACTACACATACTGCAATGCAAGTATATTCACCAGATTTTGTTTTTACACAAAATCCTTCTCTGTAATCCCTTTATGATGACAGTCAATTCTTGAATTTGTTTAGAAAAGCCTCTGTGGGACGTCGAAGCAAGACTTTACATGTTAAAAAGCTACAAATCTGCCATTGAGGCTCACATATATGCAATATTAGGATTCCGACAAGATATCTGCTATGTCATATCACAAATGAGTCAGTATTGTATCACTCCTGATTGTTCAGTCTGGCTGGCAGTGAACAGGATATTTCCGTATCTGACATGTACTCCTAATCATAGTTTGTGATCGAGAATGGTGGAAATCAGAAGTGTCTTTATATATAATGATTGAGTGTCTGACGACAATCAGAGGTCTATGAGTAGTTATACATTTCTCTTGAATAGGTCAGCTATTTGATTGAAGCGCAAAAAATAAAGTATGGTAACCTAGAGTTCGTTACGGGGCGGGGCGAGGCGGGTTTTCACTCGCCAGGCCTCGCGCTTACAACGGGCCGGGGGGTTATTTTGGGAGTGATCCCCGCCCCGCCCCCGTCCGGGGCGAGTCCCCGCTCATTCTCTGGATGGGGCCGTTTCTCCCCACCTGTTTTAACAGGGACCCGTCTGGGGAACGGGCGGGGCCGGGGGCAGGGGCAGGGCACCGTAAAATAACACACCCCACCCCGGGCCGTTCAGCGGGGCGGGGCGGGGAATTGGGCCGGAGGCCCGCGTTTTTCGGGGCCCCGGAGGCCCCTTAACGAACACTATGGTAACCTTATCAACAGAAGCGGAATACTACTATATGGCCTTAACCCAGGCAGTTAAGAAATCTATAACTACAAGCTATATTACAAGATCACAGAGCCTTGCTCTTCACAAGGAGGAAACAGGGAATATCAATGTGGACAACTAATGGGTCATTGCATTGGCTTGAAATGCTGAATTCCATGCTCATTCTAAGGATATTGATATCTAATATCATTTTGTGCGAGAACCTATTGAGAAACAAGCAATCACCACTCACCAAGTGCCTTAATCGGGAGATGACTACTGATATCCTTACTAAAGCACTACCCCAACCATCGTCCCTCAAGCCCAATCTTTTCCAAGACCTACTTGACATTTCAGTATTGACACTATAAGAGCCAACAGCCCTGACAAAAGAAGCACTGGCACAATGAACTGGCAATACAATAACTCGAACTATGTGCCAGAGGGCCCACCAGGAAGGGATCGTATAGTGGATCACTAGCATCTCCTACGCCCACATCACTATCCATACATCCCTATTAGAATCTACTAGAGGTATATGGAATCCTCATGACCGAGCTTTTGGTATTCCATTAGAGGTGCGAGAGGCCAGGTGTATTCAGTGAAGAAAGGCGACGTAGTTACAGTTAGAATAATGAGAGGTAACATGATCATACAGATAATAGTGGAAATAGCCTGATGATAAGGAACTACTCTTGGGTGAGTAGTCCCACCTTTTTGTACCGCAAGGCCACCTTCACTCACTGTTGTAGAAGCAAGAAACAAGCTAAATGCTTCTGCCCCTCATTCAGTTTTGTCTCTTGTCTCCTGCACTTCTTTTATACAGTTCACATTGAGCCCACTTTATAAGAAGAACTACTTCAAATCCCCAAGAAAATAATGCAAAACTGCTCTATTTTAAATGCTATTTTGTAAACTATTTACAGTTAACTCCCGTATTGATACCTTCTATATAATCACCATGCTACTGCCCACAGTTGATCCACAACAACAGCATCTCTTTTTCAACAATTAATTCCATTAATTAATTCACTCCCTCTAGTATCACTTAGTATTTTTTCGCTAATAAAGCGAAATTATTCCTCTCCTTTGAATCATATTGGGTAATTGGGAAACATTGACCGTGAACTTGGCGGTTGAAAGGGAGTTGCGGGTCGCTATGAGCAGGTCGGCTTTGGATACAAGCAGCCAGGGAAAAGCCTATATGGCCTATAGGCGGGCCCGGCCCGGCCAAGCTCTGGCTCAACCAGGCCAGCAGGCTCGGGCCAGGCTAGATCCGCGAGAATTTCAACAGGGCGGGCCCAGCTTCATTAAAGCCCGGCCTACCTGGCCCGTTGGGAACACTGGCCTAGTATTTTTCAAACTACGGCTGGACTGGCCGCTTGGGATCACTGCCACTACCTCAACCTCTACGTCTTAGGATGTCAATCTCTTCCAGGAACCCTCCAGTAAGTCGACCATTAGTGGATCTGCGAAAAAATATCAGATGAGTGCTATGCTCAATACCTCATGATACAGTCCACCCATTTAGAATTAGCGAAGAAAAAATGAAAAATTGGTTCTAGTACTATACAAAACCAAGACACCCTCTACCAAAAAAAGAAATCTTAAGATATATATTCTCCCCGAAGTTAAATCTATTCTGTGATTGAGTGAAAGAGTGAGATTGCGTAGGCGTGGGAGGAGGGTCAGCTTAGGTAAAAGCAAAAGAGAAAAGCGTAACTTGATCCCTAAAACACCAGAAGAAAAACTGAAAGCACATAACAAATATACATGTCAGACCACTGCGCACAAGACTCACTCATGTACACACCCCCTGTACCAACAAATGACGATTCTAGTGAAACATAATATAATAAACTCAAGCAGATAAAATGGACCCGATCAGGTGATACGTTGGGAAATTCGGGCCTGTAGCAGCTCTACAACTCTATGGTGTCTGTTTCGAGCGGCCAGTGCGACCGGTGTTTGACCGGATTTACCAGAGCTATTAGGGTTGACATCTTCCCGCTCTAGCAGTAGCTTCACTACTCCTACTCGCCCCTTCTCGGCAGCCCTCGAGAGCGGTGTTTGGCCATACTTGGTATCTGGAGTGTCAGGGTTGACATCTTTCCGCCCCAACAGTAGCTTCACTATTCCCTCATGGCCCTCCCCGGCAGCTAACGATAGCGGCGTCCGGCCGTGCTTATTTGGGCTATCCGGGTCGACATCTCCCCGCTCCAACAGTAGCTTCACTACTCCTGCACGCCCCCTCCCGGCAGCCCTCGAGAGCGGTGTTTGGTACTTGGTATCTGGAGTGTCAGGGTTGGCATCTTTCCGCCCCAACAGTAGCTTCACTATCCCCTCATGGCCATTCCCGGCGGCCCACGAGAGTGGTGTTCGGCCATACTCCGTGTCTCGGAAGTTAGGGTTAACATCTTGCCGCCCCAACAGCAGCTTTACAGTTCCCTCGTGGCCATTCCTAGCAGCCGACGAGAGCGGTGTTCGGCTCGATTCGCATGAGCTATCGGTGCTGACATCTTCCCGCACTAACAGTAGCTTCACTATTCCCTTATGGCCATTCCCGGCAGCCCACGAGAGCGGCGTTCGGCCATAGCTACTGTCTGGGATATCAGGGTTGACATCTTTTCGTGCTAACAGTAGCTTCACTATCCCCTCATGGCCCTTCTCAGCAGCCCATGAGAGCGGCGCCCGGCCATAACCTCTGTCTGGGATGTCGGGGTTAACATCTTCCCGTCCCAACAGCAGCTTTACTACTCCCTCATGGCCATTGCTAGCAGCCAACGTGAGCGGTGTTCGGCCTGTCCTACTTGGACTATGAGGGTTGACATCCTTCCGCTGCAACAGTAGCTTCACTGCTCCTGCACGCCCATTCTGAGCAGCCCATAAGAGCGGTGTTTGGTCGTGCCATACGTCTGGGGTGTCGGGGCTGACATCTCCTCGCCCCAGCAGTAGCTCTACTATTCCTTCGTGGCCATTCCCGGCGGCCCACGAGAGCGGTGTTCGACCATACCCCTTGTCTGGGATATCGGGGCTGACATCTTCGCGCCCCAACAGCAGCTTCACAATTCCCTCATGGCCATTCATGGCAGCCCACGGGAGCGGCGTTAGGCCGGATTTACTTAAGCTATTGGGGTTGACATCTTCCAGCGCTAATAGGAGCTTCACTACCCCCTCGTAGCCATTTTCAGCGGCCCACGAGAGCGGTGTTCGGCCGGATTCACTCGAGCTATCGGCGTTGACGTATCTGCTGCCAAATAATAGACCGGCTACTTGCGGCGCCTTCCCCCACCAACGGCCTAGGATCCCCGGATTGACAAATGGTGGTTCAAGAAATAACCTCACTACTCCCTCATATCCATTTCCAGCTGCCCACGAGAGCGCTGTTCGGCCATGATTCGCGTCCTGCGCATCAGGTTGAATATCTTCTTCTCGCAAGAGCAACCTCACTACTTCTTCATGCCCATACCTTGCAGCCCATATGAGTGGCGTCATACCTGCACCATCCCTTTGGTTCACATCCCATCTATTCATCTTTATCAAGGTATTTGTGACTTCGGCGATGCCGAAGTACGAGATACAGTGCAGGGCAGAAAATGGCTCTTTGCTAGGGCGATAGTAGAAGGGGAGCCCCCCATTGATCGACTTCCAAAGGGATTTAGCAGATACGTGATTATCGAACTGACCAAGAAGCTCGAGCGCAAAAGCTATTGCGCAATCCGAGAGCTGCATTCGCATGTGGGTTCCCCAATACAAGGAACAATATTGAAGGAAGGGAGTGCGTCCAGAGTCAGGAGGCGGGGTAACTGAACGACCCTTGGCGTCCCGGGAGTTGCGCGAGCGACCTCTTGCAGTAGATGGGCTTGGTGTGGGATCTTTGACGTGCTGGAAGTTGAGATACGTCAAGCAGGTTTCCGCCATCGTTGAGTGGGCTCTGTCAAAGAGGTCGGGATGTGTACCGAGATACTCCTGGAGGGTTAAATGGACCAACCTAACAGTCGAGGCACTCTTATCCATGGTCACAAGCCCTTGGCAACAGCTTATCAAGGTCGATGTCGCAGGGATGTCATCGTTATTGAAATCATTTGACCCTACTCTGATAGCTAGAGCGTGACGTATCTCATCCACATGCAGGGGCCGCCTTGAATGGGAGATCCACATCAGAACTGCCATCCCGAGTCTTGCTTTCTCCCCATCCTGGGCCTTTATCCTTCCCAGCATTGCTTCGTAGGCCTCCCCCAAATCCAAACCATTCTTTAGTGCACTAAGCCTTTGCCTCCTCCGATATATGGTCGTCTCTTGAAGAATCGTCTTGATGCTTAACGTGACAAGTAGAAACCTAGATCCACTATCATTCAGCACACAGCATTATGTATTTTTACTAGCATCCCCTTCTGACTTACATTTCCGAAACCGTTTCGGGAATGTTGTGCATAATTTCCCCTTCTAAACTCTCGTCCATCGCGTCAGGAATCGTATCCTCTTTAAGTTCGGCTCGAAGGAATATGACGATATCACCCCTGGTGAGTGTTATAGATCTAGTGGCCGCCCGCCCAACAAGATGTTTGTCAACCTCGCCCAGGATATGTGGTCTCCCGGTTAGAAATAGCCGAGCGCCAGGAGACTTCTGGAGAATTTGATTGAGCAAATCAAGAAGCTTCACCCGACTTCTTGGGGAACACTCATCCAGCGCATCAATGCATATGAATATACATCGTGAGGACGAGATATCCTGCAGGAACTCCACAATTTCTGAGAGCTCTAGCCTCTGGCCGCCGAGGACCTTGTTCCGGTTCTGAAAAGCTCTGACTATTCGTTCCGGGACCTCATCCAGTCCAGCAACAACTTGCTTCAACACCGAACCCAGAAGAGCAGTTGGCGATTGCTCTTCCGGAGCGGCGAAGTCGAAGTAGAAGCACGCAACCCCAGCATTTCCCGCCACTGCCTGCTTGCATAACGTATCTATCACCAGCGAGCTAGTATCACAGCTTATTAACAATTTATTTCTCTCATCGAGCATCCCCCCTTACCTAATGTAGGTCTTGCCAACTCCTGGACCTCCATAGCAAAACAAGGCTGAGCCATCAGAATTACCCCCACGGGTACCATCAAGCCAGCTCTGATATTCTTCAGTCCGTAAGAACCAGTCTCCTACCTCTTCGACCCTACGGGTTCGAATGTCGTAATGCCGTATCTGGGGTTCCAGTGGAGATAGCCAGGCCAAAATGTCGGACTCCTCGTCGGTCGTCGTATAAGTATTGACATTGTTAAAAGAAACATTAGTGTTAAAAGAGTTGATGTTGTCTTTGATGTGATGCGACATTTTGTCTTTTCGCTGTTTCGAAGATTGTAGAATATGGATTCTTAAGTGATTTTGTCCGGTAGAGTCGGTTGATGTAATTCCTTGGGAGTGAAGAAAAGCGGGGGATCGTTATTTTGAAGCCTTGTGGGCGAAGTCCTTGGCCAATCAGCCCACCCAATAATGGCACACCGTCTGTGAAACCTACGTAATTCCGGATGTGCAAACCTCAAGCGGCTGATGGGGGAGCAATGATAGTCGCGTGCTGTCTTGGCGTTGATCAAAGTGCGCAGAGTGTCTTTCAGGGTAGGAACCCATTAACCGGGGCTGACAGGGATATATTTGGCTGGTGAACCTTAAATAACTGTTCCATAACTTCTTGCCGGACCTTGTAGTGCCATCAGTGGTTAGGGGAGAGTCGGTGTGGCTGTTTTAGCTGATTGAAAAATGCAAAATGCCACACACCTCTCCACTGCTATTTTCACCACTGTCCACTACTTGGAATGCTGTGCTAAAGGTTTCTCCGTGTATCGGAGACTAAATATAAGGGGAACCTACCAGTGGAATATTATATTGAGAGCTCACATTACAGGTTAACTCAAAATTATACCCATGACACCCATGGGGGCACTAGTTACAACGTAAGAAAAGGTCAGCCAAGCCCGAAAAATATGGACGGACATAAATTCGCTCAAAAAAAGGTCTGAGTTAAATGGCTATTCTCTTTAGCTAAGATTGGGCCGCCTAAAGTAGAGTATTTCGGGATACCGGCACTAGTTAGTGGGGCTTCTCGAGTACACAGAAACTCCATTTCACGAAATCAGGAAGTTAGCTTTATTAAAATTCTTGTGCATTCAGCAGGGTTCCAAATAGTCAAACTGGTCCAGTTTTGGAGACAGGACTGCTTGGTCGGTCGCTGACTGAATCTGCCTATGATAGCTCAAGTGGCCTGGCCGGGTCGAAGGCTAGCCTTAGACCTGTCTCTTTTTAAATGGTGACGGCTGAACTAGGACGGGGATAACTAAACGAACCCCAAAGAGTTTAAGAAACACAAGCGATTCCAATTACCTGCGCATTGAGTTGCAAAGCCCTTTCTCATTCACTTGCTCTCTCCCTCACGCTCTCTCACACTCTTGCTAACAACTAATTAACTAATAGTAAAGATAGGAGTTAATATAATCACAAGGAAGTCTGCCTATCCTTCTATCAATGACGACTTGCATCCTTTCGCTTCCACGGATGTCCCCTTTCCCCTTTAATTGACTCCTGTGCCAACAAAAAAAAGTGACTCCCACTACTCATAACCTCTGTACCGGACATCCAACGCTTCTTGCATCCGACACTTCCATAGTGGTATTACACCCGGCGCTGCATTGATCCCGAGCGCATTTCCGAAACTTTTATTTGAATAGTTAAGTCACTCTTGCTAGACTATCCCGGGAAGCATCAGAGCCTTCCAACATGTGTATAAAAATATGGCTTAGTGTTCATATAATATTATAACACACTCTCTGTAGAGAAATATTTCCACCCTAATTCATGAATGGAAGGCAAGCACCATTGCTTCTGTGGAGTTACCTCCTTATAGTACTTTTCTAATTACTACAATTGGTTTTCCTCATCGTGAAATACACGAATTCGAAACAAAGATCAAGTTTTGGTTAAGGGCTGTGAAAATGGTTTATTACCAAAACAAATGAGCCAAAAGGAAGCCCACATTCTCTGACTCATTCAGCCCAGTCCTACCAATCCCGGTCCAGTCCCGTTAATCATGACCTTGACCATACTAACTAGTCCAGTCCAGTCCTCTGCCGACCATAATTGTTGTGGTTGCGATTGCAAAAGCTATTGTGGTTATTGTGATGGGTGACTTTTGCGAGAGGTTTTGGTTGCGCCCCCGCTGTCTCAGAGTTTATTCTCAACCCAAGTAGGCCTCCTACTCTTTCTACTACGCAAGAGCATAGGAAATCCTTAAAGAAAAATAGAAAATAGTGCTAAAGATATCTAAATGCTCGATAGTATGCAAGCGAAATGAAAAGAAAAGTGGCAAAATAGCAAAATGAGATTTTTTTATATGTATTCCCTCTCAGGTACAGTACTGTACTGTACATAGCTCATGAAGCACCTAGGGTGAGTTGTCTAGATTCTTAGTTAGGCAAATGATTGAATAGGACGGATGAGAAGGGGAAACCCCCCCCCCCCCCCGAGCTCATCTGGGAGTCTCCCGGAAGCTAAGCCAGATAGGTTCCGGCAGCACGCGCTCTAGAAAGATGGTTTTATTGAAAATTTAATGCAAGAGCATAATATTATCATATCGTCGGACGCTTGGATAGCTTCCCTATAATTTTCAGTGATTGTTGTGGGCTGAGTAGCTAGTTTCATAGCCGCAAAAAGCAGCAGTCACGGTGGATAAGGGTTCGTCTGTTAGTTAGTGGGAAGGCTTCGTGGGTGGCAGAGCTTGATCGTGGGTTTTTCCTTGGCCGTTGGGAACGGTTCGCTTCGTCGTCTTCCCCCCGCGAGCTGAGCATTGGGGTTTATCGAAACCGTCAGTGCTTGTCTTTCGTCTTCAATTATCAGTTTTAGTTTCTTTTCATTTCTCTTGCTGGTGATCTTCACCAGTACCGTCGATAGTGAAGATTGCCAATCCCCACAAAAGAACGCCTCCCGTGGAAGTGTCACGACAATACTCACCGGAGTGGTTAACCCTCGTCTTCTGCTATTATCAGAGAAAGGTATTCAGTCGCTGAAGAGCAATGGATTGGGGGAATGCCGGTGTGTTACTATCTCATGTGGGCCAAGCAATAAGTGTGAACTCTACTTTTTCTCCCGACTGAGAGCATAAGTGGAAAGAAGCGGATATGAATTTCGCAATCGATGGAAGGATAAGAGGACGACAATCATTGTAGTTTATATATACTCTTGTCTTTGGTTAGTTAGTTAACTGATAAGTTGCTTAGTTGAGTCTTTGTTAGCGTGAAGCGAGATGAGATAGTAAAGAGAGAACTCCCCACCATGGTACACTGATGATCGAAGCTCTCTGGCCGCGATCCTCTTCTCCCTTAGTCGCGTGGTGTCCATTTGGTTGTTGCTGTTGCCGTTTAAAAGCCCTGGTCGGGCGCTTGTAAGGGTGAGGACGGTGGCAATGCTCAGCTTATCGTTGCAATGTTTAGATAAAGTCTTGGAAGATGCGCTTTTGATCCATGGAGTAACGGAAGAGATATCGCAGAGTTAAAAGGTATGATGCCTAGAGGATCTGATGTGCGGATGCTATGAAAACTCGGAGTTCCTTGTGAGACATGTTTTTCTTTGGTTAGCATATGCAAGAGAAAAGGCAACATTCTGTTAAGCGTGGATTGGCGAATAGCGACACCTGTTGCTTGGCAAACAGCTAAAGAGATCAAGACCACCAACTTGCCCAACCCATTGCTCCTTAGCAACAAAATTCCTTTCACTGATAATAGCAAAAGATGAGAGTTAACTAGTCAGGGGAGTATGATACCAAATGATTCATCCACTCCTGTAGTCTGACTCTAAATTAGGAACTTGGTCATCTGGGGTATTACCGCGTGTTCCCTTACTAACACTGAGCTCAATAAGGCCCAACGAAAGTGACTAAAAAAACCACTCGGCAAAGAAAAACACCACCTCGAAAACACCCTTAAAGGTTTGAGAAACAGGCCCCCGAGCAATTGAAACACTGCAAATCGACCCATAATCCCACATTTTAGATACTGGTTAATTATCGCGATTCGTACACTTTGGAACGCTACATTCAAAGGTGGTGGTGTGGGGAACCTCTTCGCTTAGGGTTTTCCTGCGGAGTGTTGAAAATCGTCAATGCGGAGGTAATAATCGACGGTGAGGGTTTTACGCAGCGGAGTGGAACGGCTTAAGTGAACACACAAAATCTGTGTTGAGCAGAGATGAAGCTCATAAAAGATTGTAGTTAGTTGATACAAAGAAAAACAGGGGTGCGAATACTTTTCCATAGCTTGTCCGTCACTCAGCCGATGAATTCGTGTACCTCAGAAGCCATCAAGTGCGGGCCTCTCCCATATCAAGTGAGGCCATTAAACTACCTTTCCAACAAGGAGTGAAATCCAAAGTCAACCCGTCATTCCAGAGATTCTTACTAGGCCTCCATTCTTGAGCCTATGATCATTCCCAGCGCTCTACCCACACCAATACTGATATCGAGACCAACCACTCCAATAACAACTGCAATGTGCTCACATCAGGGAGCCAATAGGTGTTGACGAGTGATCTCCGGTGATGAGCATGTTTCAAATTCGGTGGTATGTAAGAAGACACTCCACAACGCCACTACCATGCGGACAGCCTTGCCCAGGAAGCAATCTCATAATATCACGACGCGCTGGAGGAGGCCGAAACAGACAATTGTCATGGTCCGTTGACGAAATTAACCTACACCAACGAACAGGAAAAACTTCGGCCATAATAACTGCCCTCTCCTGCCAACCCCACTAAATACATAATAGAGTACAGGCTAGCAATTGATATTTGATCGGGAGAAATATCTTTGGGTGATGTTGAAAAATGCAGGATGATGAGGAGGGTTGCTTTACCATTGATCGTTAGTGCGGGGGTGAATTTTGTCAGCGGGCAGTCAGAATTGACGGGCAAGGGCAGATGTGAGAGTGGTCGGAAGTGGACAGCCCACTTCTGTTGACTGTAGAAGTTTACAGAATTACCCTAGCGATGGCATATGTTCTAGAGTTAGAATGATTTACTGAGATGATTCTGAGTTCATATCTTTCCTTTGTCATTACGAAGGTAAGCGGAGAAATGGGGACTTGATAGGCGGGGCTGGGAGTGATCAGGCTGATTTGGTGATAACTCACATATACTAGTGTCTTAACCAGCAAGTTTGATGGGCTGCGAGCAAGAGAACAATGTTTGTGATTACACCTTCTCCATAGAGAAGCCCTACTCGGGTCTGCCAATTCTACCGCTGTCCTAGCTATTAGTTACACTCCAACATAACGGTGTTTTCTCCTCCCCCCACCGATCCACTCCACCGGTAGTGGTCTGGTAGTTGCAAGGATCCACTAGTAGCTTAGATAACACCCTATTAAATAAAAAAATTTAGCCCCAGTACATTCCGAATTTGGGCCCTTGTGGGAACTGAACGGGGAAATTCGGGTATACGGTTTTAAGGAACCAATCGGTAATAGATAGAGGAAAGAGATGCTCTCGCTAGGTTCACGACGGAACATTCTTCAACTTTGGTACGATGCCAAGGTTAAGATCGAGAGTCTCCATGAGCTGAAGAAGGTAAGTTCTGGTAATGGTATACAACTGTTAATTCGGTAAGACCACCAAACGGGACCACTGACATGACTTGGACGAAAATAGAAATGGAAAAAGAAAATTATTTCGTAACATAAAGTAGATATCGGGAATCTCATTAAGGAATAAACAAAGAGTGAGAAACTACTCCTAACCACGGTTAAAGAGGGAGATTATCGGGAAAAAGCGCTAAAACGAAAGATAATATATGTGGAAACCTCCCAACAAAATGTACGAGACCTTCTCCCCTTCCCTCAAGTGACCTTAACTCTTGAGAAACGTAAGTCGGCTCATTCCTCTAAAGTAACTTTCTAGATCCTTGGACTCAAATATTGGAAAATCCTCGCCCCCCGAGCCATTTGCCGTCCGGATCGATAGGCCTCTGGGTAATTGTCCCCCCGAGTTTTTCATCAAGTTCGGTTTTTGGCAATTTGTCCCCCAAAAACTGAAGGGTATACGAATTAAATGAGTGACTTCGTGTGTTTCCGGTTCCATGACATTATCCTCTAGTCCAATCGACAAGATAGCTAACTGCCCTGCAGAGCAACCCCTCTTCCCACCCCCAAGCAATATCTGCTATTTTTTGGACTCTAAATGCCAACGCAAGATCTCCCGGACAATAACCAAGAACAATAGAATAAACGGGACAGAAATAAGGATTCGGACAGACAAGGTGACAACATCTCTACTTTGAAGGACGAATTTTGCGGAAGCAGCTTCCACCGACCCTCTCGGTCCTTTAGCGAGGTTTTCCACGCCCTCCGTATCGTATGTGGTTGTGTCGCGTAGGACATTCCCACTGCTCACCCAACTAGCCAACACTAACCGCTCGAGGTCCTTGACAATATTGGATGCACCCGCATCGAGAATATAAACAGGGGCCAGAGCATAGAAAGCCGATTTGAGTGCAGATGGCCCTGCAGCCCTGCCCACCCTTACTACCCGTGGAACGGTAAACTCGAACGGGAAAACCTGGTTGACCCAGAGCTTGTCCAGCTTTAAACCAGGCAGAGTATCTAACTTGGAGCCCTCCACATCTTTGCCATTAAGATGCCACGTTTTAGCTTCCCAGCAACTGAGAACTGGTCGCTTCCGGCGCACCCGATATGGCACGAGTTCGTTGTCCCCAGCCTTGTCAGTGGCATACCATGGATCTTCACTTGAGGTGTAGCTATAGCAGCCGCCAGTGTTGACGATCATGGCGTATGAAAAGTTGGATTCCCGATCTGTGTTCGTGTCGACCCAAAAATCCACCATCGGAGGAAGATCCACCTCTGGTTGGTATTTGACCTCCAATGTGTCGTTTCCACCAAAGAGCCTGTAGGTATCCCCTTGGTCGGTAGAGTTTAAGAGCCACGTATCATCTGTGCGGCATGAACCTTTGACCCTGAGCCTCAGCTTGGGATCACTCTGTAGCCCCATATCCACCCCAGTAACATTATAGTCGTAGCTCAGGCGCGCCGAGCCGCCCGCAATTCCGCTATCGATGTGCACTCGCTCTAGGGCCGTAGCATTGGAAACTTGGATGGCTCCGAGTGCGCGAAGTGCTGAAGGTGCTTGCAATAAATTTAATTTAGCAATTCCAGCATTGTTGTCATCAAATCGAACGTAACTTGCGATATCGGGGTAGAAGATAGCATCTTTCGCAGGAGGGGCGACGTTGCCCATCGAGAGTTGTCCCGGTACCAAAATGCCCGCGGCGATATTTCCAACAGAAAAAGCGAAGGCAATAAATAGAGTCAGGAGGCTCCATAACAGATGCCCTACCGTTTTCTTCTCTCTAGATATGGCTTTCACACAGTAAGATATCATCAACACAGTCGCCTTCATCGATTCGCCGGAGGACCTGAGGATATCTAGAGCAGTCTGATTGTCCTTGTCATCGTTCGTGTGCCAGAATACAGTTATAACGCCTAGGATCAAGTTCCATCCAACCATAAACATCAGGATCATCAGGATTGTATACGCAGAGGTGATGTAATCGGCAGTCTTTTTGGTAACGGCGACAGCTGGGATCCCGCCTGACTTTGTCGGCATCAGGAAAAATTTTGTGATGCCTGTGACATAGGTATTGTTCGCGGGGTTGGTATATATGTCCATAATGAGAAGGTGCTGTGTCGCTGCAAGAAGACCTTTCTTATTCTCACCAGCTTAGCAAGTACTTCGTTCAAGGGGGTATAATACATACTAGTTTCTGCCGAGGATCGTGGGCTAAATTTGTAGGGAAGTCAGCCTTCGACCGCTAGTAGATAATACTCTCCAACCTAGAGAATTACTAAGACTGATCTTCTCGCTCTAACAAAAGGGCAGAAGGAGAGAATATATTCTAGCATTCCCAGCGAAGACTACCAACCAAACAAATCTGCCATATGCTAAAACCATTAGAGCAAACCTAGTCTTCACTCAAGCAGGTTTAAAATCTCCCGTGTGACCGGCTGTTTGAATAAGGGCGACCAATCCCTGGCACAGCTTTCTCCTCCACTATCGCATCGCAGAACGTAAAGCTATTGGAATTGGTTTGTTGGTGCCAATCTGCCTTGGACCCCAATTGGCCAAACCCCGCACTGAGCCTGCAAAGTTGGCGCCCTCTTCATGCAACAAGTGAGGTGGAAGTCTTTCTTTTGGATAAGATTTGGGGGCTAGGAATCAACTCAGGCCCGACCTACCGGTACATCCAGCTTCTAGAGTACTCGCAATTTTCTGACGTTTGTAAACACGACCGCTATTGCATACGGGCAAAATATCGACCAGAGCCACAGGATTTTGGTGGCATGCAATAGCAGTCGTTTTTACAAACGTCAGAAAATTGCGAGTACTCGAGTAGAGTATTAATGAACAGTTGCTTTAGATCAAGCAGTCAAATAATCCCTGTCTTGTGCGAAAACATCACTCTTGTTCCCCGCGCAGTAACTTTAGATCCCGTGGAGACTTGTGTGTATGCTTGCTTTTTATTACTGTAGGTTTTGGACATTGAGGCTGAAGGAGGAAATCAAGAGCCGGTGCCCAATACCTGAACTAACTCTGGCCCCCAAAGCTCATCCCCTTTGGTCGCCGATTTACGAGACACAATGACCAGATAAGACTAGGTGGGTGTGATGAACTAACTTTCAGCCCTCACTTGAGACAACAGACCTTACATGTACCAGGAGCGGCAACTCCCACATCCTCTCATGATACCCAATTTTTTCGGTTTTTACGGATAGCACCTGAAATACGGGCGGTGTGTCCTGGATGGGCGCTCGGATGCGTACAAATCACCGGCCATATCCTACCAGCCCCTTGTTACTGGTAGATAACTAGGTAGTATACCATAATCTAGCAAAACCCAGATTGATGCTAGTGACGATTTTCTTGACCTGCCCAGCAACTGCCGCTCATACGTTTAAACTGTGGCTGATTCACCTGCGCTCCCTCCAGTTGGCTCAGTTGCTTTAGTTACGCCCAAGCTCCAATTTCAACTTCTGCCAGATTATACAGTATCGAGATCCTTTACAGGAATCACACACGAGCATGGGTCTAATACCATTTCACTATGCCACGAGCCATTATCAATCAGCAATGTGGCAGGCGAATATCAGACTAGTACCGCATAAACTGGTGAGGACCGGCAGGGCGCTAGTACGTTAAAATAAGAAGCGGCTGGGTGAAACTTACAAGTATAATACGATTGCGTCAAAATAAGAGCCCTGAAAGGATTAGTCTTGCTACGAAGAGTTGGCCTATGTCGTCTTGTTACGATTTCGAGAAAAAACTAGGATAAAAATCTTATTTGAACGTACTAGGGCCCTGCCGGTCCTCACCAGTTTATGCGGTAAAATGGTCATGGCTTCTTTCTTAAAAATCTCAATCCCGTTCCTAGGATTTAGAATCCCACGGGTGCTCTCCTATCCATTAAAGGAGATAGCGGGTAGGTAGAAAAATACAGGTGAATCTGGGGACAATAAAAAGGAAAAAGGAAAGAAAAAGGATTGTTATTTTGCATTTACTCAATTTTAGTAGATACCATATGGCGACACAACCTTCCTACGACCCACCTCCTGCCATTAAATTTGGTCTGGGGGATACCAATTTGACCCCTAATATTGGAATCGTCGGAAGTGCCCGTAAAAACTCGGTACTCGTAATTTTCTGACGTTTGTGAACATAGCTGCTATGATATTGCATATAGGCCAAAAATCGACCAGAGCCTCAGGATTTTGATGGTATGCAATACTCACTATAATATATTCTTTATAGTGAACAATAGCAGTCGTGTTTACAAATGTCAGAAAATTACGGCTGGATCCACCATCGGCAATCGGGCCCTTGGCGTTCGCAATCCGAGACGAAGGGCCCCGAGAAGGAATGGTGTTTCCCAGACAAGGTACTGAGACGACGATTTCGCTCGGACAGATAGTATTCACCCGGAAGCAATACTAACCCCAAACCACGGAAAGAACCAACGGACGGACGAAAATGATTTCACAATCAGGAAACAAACAGAACCAATTTGGGCAATCGCCGCTCGCACAACTGGTAGTGTTAGAGAAATCTATGACGATGAAAACAGAACCCGTGAAGAAAAAAACTATCGATCAAGCCCAAGTTCCACGTTGTCCATGAACCTTCCGTTGTTCCTTGTTCGTTGTTGTGCCCTACTGCTTGGTTTCTGTTGCCTCCTCCGCCGCCTCTTCAACCCACAATCCAAGCCACTTCTTACTAATCGCTCCCACGCCTCTATCTCGCCACATCGAACTATCTAGCTATATAGAGCAAGCTATAAATATAAAATACAGAAATGTTATCGAAAGTTCAATAGGATCGCTTTTCACCCCACAGTACCGTATGGCTTGGAGAGGCTGAGCTTGTTGGATCTCATTAACTAGTGATCGTTATTTTGTTAACCCACTCTGCTCAGCTTGTTGTGGTTTGGTGATGTAGTGCTGTTGAGATCCCACATAGTGGATCTACTGAGTTTTTACGGGTAGTTCAATTATACTGTACTGTAGTGTGGATCCCTCCCCGAGCGGAGAACGAGGCGCTGCGCACGCCAGGTATCCACGTGCTTCAAGGGTCTCCTCCGCTCGTCCCGGTCTACAAGTATCTAGCCCACCCGCAAATACTCTCGAGTAGGCGACAAGAAGCGAGACAAAGACCTTTACTTGTACCGGTATCCTACAAGTAGCGTATGGTGGGTTACAGATTTGATGTCTCTTGCTTTGGTAGAACCTTTGCTTTTTTCCTCTTGCCTTCAAATTTGAGCCCGTCCAACAAAATCAAGTCCCACACAGTATTCCACGGCGAAACGAGCACACCACAGCCAGAATTCCCATACACAAATAATCCCTGTCCTGTCAATGTGCTTTGAGAATTCTCGCTACCTTGTGTTCCCGCCCTGGTTGTGGGTTACTAAATGGGCAAGTTATCTTGTGTAAGACAGGGATATGAGAGAAATGCTGACACCCCGCACTCTCAGGCTGCGCCCGGATTCCCAGAGATCGGGATTCATGAGATTAGGGATCCATAGAATGCCGACTGGTAAACCAGAGATTGGAATATCGCACTTTTAATTTTAATTTTTAGTGTTGTTGAATAAAAAGATATCATTGATGTAAATTTTGTGACGACCAATGCTTAAAGTGGTATTGTCTTGTGCAACTGAAAACTTAAAACCCAGGTGCAGGGTGAGAAGTGTGATGTTACGCTCGCTCTAGCATGACCTTTGGGGTTTCTACCTCCAGAGCTGAACAAAATCTTACAGATCGCGAATCTGACCGGTACCACGATGGCGGGAGGATGGACAACCGAACATGCTAAACATTAAGATTCCCAGAGACTCCCAAGAATCAGCACTTCTCTTGCTTAACAAAATTATGTCACCCAAACAAGCACTAAAGCGACGGCAGGGTGATTTTTGTGAGGGTATGGGAAAATTTGGGCGTCAGTTGTATGGCCCGTGTTGAGTCTAAGAAGCATGGGTTTGTCTCGGTCGGCTATCCCTCCCGTGCGGTACCGGTATGTCGCGACGGCTTGCGCACATACTTGTACCTGGGGCTACAGGCATTACATTACTCAAGCACGCGTGCATATCACACGGTACTGTGGGGCTTCGTATGGGCCAACGTTAAACTAAATTTGTTTTTATTTCCTTTTGTTTTTTATTTGCTTTCTATAGGAGCGTGGGTTACATAGCTAGACAGTTAGGGGAACTATGCGGTGGGTTTCTGGATGACTAAGGGATGAGAAGGATCGTGGGGTTGAAGAGGCAGGGGTGGAGTCAACGAAGACTAGGGAACAGCGGAGACCGACGACAACCTGTGCATAGACTACTTTGCTCGTGGTTTTTCATCGATAGGGATCAACTTTTTTTCTTTCGGGTTCTTTGATCATCATCAACGATTTCTTTGACTTTACCCTCTGTGTGAGCGGCGATTGCCCACTTTCGGTATTGTTTTGTTTCCCTACCGTGATATCATTTCCCCTTTGTCCGCTACGATTTTTTGCTCCCCTTTATCTATCTTGCTTCACGGGAGGAAAGTTCTTCCCCGGACCGAAATCATCGTTTCAGTACCAGGTATGATATACCGGTGTGCCCCGAAACGTTTTGGTAGGGTACCGTAGTCGCAGCAGTCATGTAGCCCGTTTGATCCACTAAAAAGTCCCGTTTGATAGATACCTTGGGGTGCAGAATTTTCACATAATACAAAAATAACCGACTTCGCAGCGAAGGGCGGGACCTCTGAAAAGCCCTTCAAAATTTGAGACCCGTGTTTCTTGAGCAACTAAAACACCGCAAACCGATCTATAATCTCAAACTTTAGATAGCCGTGGATTCAGATTTGGGCATCTTGTAACACAGCATTCTAAGGCTGTAGTGTGGCCAACCGGGTCCCAATTGCGACCTACCTCCCAGCGGAGCCGATTAACATTAAGGAGTGATCACCTGTGAGGCTGAGATAGCAAGTATAGTTCTAGATAAGAGGCCTCTCCACAACTCTATGATTATGCCGATAGCCTTCCCTAGGGAGCGATTTCTCAGCATCACAACGTGCGGGAGCGGACGGAAACAGATAGTTGTAGGAGACGAGGGGCAAGGGCAGATGTGAGAGTTGTCAGTAATGAGCGTGTATTGTACTATAGTTAACCATGGAAGGTTCCAGAATCTCTTGAGCGATCGCATTTGTTCTGGAGTTAGAGTGACTTACGGAGATGGTCCTATAGACATGCCTTTCCTCCGCCGCCACGGGGGCAAGCAGAGGGACGGGGACACACACGATGTGGAACTGACGGGCGTGGAAGTGATGAGATGTTCAGGATGATTTGATGATAGTTCATATATAGTCGCGGTTTGAGCAGCAAGTTTTATGAGCTCGGAACCACTGAACAAATCTTACAATTATACCTTTTCCATAGAGAAGCCCTACTCTAGTCTTCCCACTCCACCGCTTTGCCAGCTATTGGTTAACCTCCGACAGCTGTGTTTTCTCTTCCCCCCTACCTATCCGCCCAGCTGGTAGTGATAGGGCACTTCCGGGAAATCGTTAATCACCGAAAAACCAGTCATCCAACAGAGTATTTCTCCCCAATATTGTCGGAATTTGGGCTCTTGCGGAGGTTGAATAGGACACTTCGGGTCTATAGTTTTAAAGAACTAATTGGTAGAGAGAAAAATGTTCCCGTTAAGTTCACGAAACAGCTTTCTTCAACCTCGGTACAATGCTCTTGTTAATATCTACACCCCGTAATCTCAGGATGTTAATTTCTGGCAATGATGCACAGGCGTTAATTTGTTAAGACAACCAAACGGGGCCACAGACACAACCTAGACGAAAATAGAAATGGAAAAGAAAACTATTTCGTAACATACATTAAATATCGACAATCTGATTAAGGGATAAACAAAGAGTGAGAAACTACTGCTAACCACGGTTGAAGAGGAAGATTACTCGGAAAAAGCGCTAGAACGAAAGAAAATATATGTGGAAACCTCCCAACAAAATGTACGAGACCTTCTCTCCTTCCCTCAAGTGACCTTAACTCTTGAGAAACGTAAGTCGGTTCATCCCTCTAAAGTAACTTCCAGATCCCTAGACTTTAATATTGGAAAATCGTCACCCTCGGGGTTATTTGTCGTCAGCATCAGTAAGCCTCTAGGTAGTTATTCCCCGAGCTTTTCTTCAAGGTCTGTTTTTGGCAATTTGTCCCTTAATCCCGGAATGGTATACGAATTGAATGAGTGACTCCGTGTGTTTCCAGTTCCTTGACATTTTCTTCCAGTCTAATCCACAATATGGCCAACTGCCCGGTAGAGCAACCCCCCCTTTCTCCCCCCCCAAGCAACAGAGGCTACCTCCGGCTGTTAACCACCACGTTCCTTCCCCCACGCTGAATGCCGGTAAACAGAACTCAAGGCCGTCGCGGCAACAAACAGGAAAAATAGAATAGTCGGGATAGAAATAAGGATCCGGACAGACAAGGTGACAACATCTATACTTTGAAGGACGAATTTTGCGGAAGCAGCTTCCACCGACCCTCCCGGTCCTGCAGCGAGGTTTTCCATGCCCTCCGTATCGTATGTGGTTGTGTCGCGTAGGACATTCCCACTGCTCACCCAACTAGCAAACACTAACCGCTCGAGGTCCTTGACAATATTGGATGCACCCGCATCCAGAATATAAACAGGGGCCTGAGCATAGAAAGCCGATTTGAGTGCAGATGGCCCTGCAGCCCTGCCCACCCTGACTACCCGTGGGGCGGTAAACTCCAACGGGAAAACCTTGTTGACCCAGAGCTTGTCCAGCTTTAAACCAGGCAGAGTATCTAACTTGGAGCCCTCCACATCTTTGCCATTAAGATGCCACGTTTTAGCTTCCCAGCAACTGAGAACTGGTCGCTTCCGGCGCACCCGATATGGCACGAGTTCGTTGTCCCCAGCCTTGTCAGTGGCATACCATGGGTCTTCACTTGAGGTGTAGCTATAGCGACCGCCAGTGTTGACGATCATGGCGTATGAAAAGTTGGATCCCCGATCTGTGTTCGTGTCGACCCAAAAATCCACCATCGGAGGAAGATCCACGTCTGGTTGGTATTTGACCTCCAATGTGTCGTTTCCACCAAAGAGCCTGTAGGTATCCCCTTGGTCGGTAGAGTTTAAGAGCCACGTATCATCTGTGTGGCATGAACCTTTGATCCTGAGCCTCAGCTTGTGATCACTCTGCAGCCCCATATCCACCCCAGTAACATTATAGTCGTAGCTCAGGCGCGCCGAACCGCCAGCAATTCCGCTATCGATATGCACTCGCTCTCGGGCTGTAACTTCGGAAAGTTCGATAGCTCCGAGTGCGCGAAGTGCTGAAGGTGCTTGAAATAAACTTATTTTAGCAATTCTAGCGCTGTTGTCATCATATCGAGCGTAACGTGCGATGTCGGGGTAGAAGATAGCATTTTTCGCAGGAGGGGCGACGTTGCCCATCAAGAGTTGTCCCGGTACCAGAATACCCATGATGATATTGGTGACAGTAAAAGCTAGGGCAATAAATAAGGCAATAAATATAGCCAGGAGGCTCCGCAACCAACATCCTACCGTTTTCATTGCTCTACGTGGAAAAATAACGCACGAGTACTCTATTATCAACAGGCTGGCCCTTATCGAGTCAGAAGAGGTCCTGAGGACATCTAGAGCGGTCTGAGTCTCCTTGTCATCGTTCGTGCGCCAGAATGCAGTTATGCTAAGTAGGATCAAGTTCCATCCAATCATAAACATCAGGATCATCATGATTGTATACGCAGAGGTGATGTAATCGGCAGTATTTCTGGTAACGGCGACAGCTGGGATCCCGCCTGACTTTGTCGGCATCAGGAAAACTTTCGTGATGCCTGTGACATAGGTATTGTTCGCGATGCTGGAATAAATATCCATGATGACACGGTATTGTGTTGTGCAAGAAGATCTTTCTTATTCTCATTAACTTAGTAAGTAATTCATTAAAGGGGTATTCCACTACATACCAGCTTCTGCGGAGTATCGTGGACTAAATTTGTAGGAAAATCAATCTTCGACCACTAGTGGATAATACTTTTCGATTTGGAGAATTACTAAGACTGATCTTCTCGCTCTAAGGGGCAGGAGGAGAGAATATATTCTAGCATTCCCAACGAAGACTGCCAACGAAATCTGCCAGATGATAAAACCATTAGGGTAAATCTAGTCTTCACCCAAGCGGGTTTAAAACCTCCCGTGTGACAAGCTGTTTGAATAAGGGCGACCAATCTCTGCTACGACTTTATTCTCCACTATCGTATCGCAGAACGTAAAGCTATTGGAATTGGTTTGTTGGTGCCAATCTGCCTTAGATCCCAATTGGCCAAGCCCGCACTGAACCTGCAAAGTGTGCATCCTCTTCATGCAACAAGTGAGATGGGACTTTCTTTTGGGTGAGATTTGGGGGCTGGGGATCATCTCAGGCCCGACCTACGGTACCGGTACATGCAGCTTCTAGAGTACTCGAGTACCGGTATTAATGAACAGTTAATTTAGATCAAGCAGTCAAATAATCCCTGACTTGTGCGAAAACATCATTCTTGTTCCCCGCATAGTAGATCCCGTGGGAGACTTGTGTGTATGCTTGCCTTTTCTTAAGATAGGTTTTGGACATTGAGGCCGAAGGAGAAAATCTAGAGCCGGTGCTCAATACCTGAACTGACTCTGGCCCCCAAAGCTCACCATCCCCTTTAGTCGCCTATTTACGAGACACAATCACCGGATAAAACTACCGGTAGGTGGGTGTGATGAACTTTCAGCCCTCAGGAGCAGCAATTCCCACATCCTATCATGAAACCCAATCTTTTCGTAGGACAGCGCCTGGAAATAGGGGTGGTGTATTTTGGATGGGCGCTCGGATACGCGCCGGTCACTGGCCATATCCTACCAACCCCTTGTTACCGGTACGTTGTTAGGCAGGTTCAAAATCGTCACTAGCATCAATCCGGGTTTTGCCAGATTATGGCATTACCGGTACTATACCTCGTTATCTACATGTGTAGAGGCCAATCATACGTTCAAACTGCGGCGAATTCGCCTTCGCTCCCTCCAGTTAGCTCAGCTACCTTAGTTTCACTCCAGCTCCAATTTACTTCTATCAGATTATACAATACCGAAATCCTGTACAGAAATCACACACAAGCACCATGCTAACACCATTTCGGTATGCCACGAACCATTATCAATCAGCAATGTGGACAGGCCAGGCGAATATGAGACTAGTAAAATGGTCACGGCTTCTTTCTTAAAAACCTCAGTCCTGTTCCTAGGATTTAGAATCCCACGGGTACTCTCCCATCCATTAAGTATCAAATTGCGCGCTCGGGAGATAGCGGATAGGTAGAAAAATACCGGTACATCTGGGATAATAAGAAGGAAAAAAGGAAAGAAAAAGGATTGTTATTTTACATTTACTCAATTTTAGTAGATACCATATGGCGAAACAACTTTCCTACGGCCCACATCCTGCCATTAAATTTGATCTGGGGGATACCAATTTGACACTTAATATCGTCATAAGTGCCCGTAAAAACTCAAGTCCTCGGGTAGATCCACTATCGGCAATCGGGCCCTTGGCGTTCGCAATCCGAGACGAAGCGACCCGAGAAGGAATGGTGTTTCCCAGACAAGGTATCGCTTGGAGAGGCTGAGTTTGTTGGATCTCATACCCACTCTGCTCAGCCTGTTGTGGTTTGGTGAAGTAGTGCTATTGAGATCCCACATACCGTAGTGGATCTACCGAGTTTTTACGGGTAGTTCGATTATAGTGTGGATCCCTCCCCGAGCCGAGAACGAGGCGCTGCGCATGCCAGGTATCCACGTGCTTCAAGGGTCTCCTCCGCTCGTCCCGGTCCAGCTAGCCTACTTGCAAATACTCTCGAGTAGGCGACAAGAAGCGAGCGAAAGGCCTTTACCTGGACCCGTAAAAACTTAACCCGAAGAGAAATGTGCTTTGACGTTGGAGTTTCCTCTCCGAGAAAGGCGCCCTGCATATTCCTCCTACGGTAGCACATTGCTCTTCTATTTAAGTTTTTGCGGTACTGTAGTGTATGGTGAGTTACAGATTTGATATGTCTCTTGCTTTGGCAGAACTATTGCTTTTTTTCTTTTACTTTCAAATTTGAGCCTGCCCATCAAAATCAAGTCCCACGCAGTATTCCACGGCGAAACGAGCACACCACAGCCAGAATTCCCCTACAAATAATCCCTGTCCTGTCAGTGTGCTTTGAGAGTTCTCGCTACCTTGTGTTCCCGCCCTGGCTGTGGGTTACTGGATGGGAACACAAGTTGTCTTGTGTAAAAGCAGGGTGAGAGAAATGCTGACACCCCACACTCCAAGGGTACGCCTGGATGACCAGAGATTGGGATCCATGAGATTGGGGATCCATGGAATGCCGACTAGTGACCTAGAGATTGCAATCTCACACTTTTAATTTTATTTTTAGTGTTGTTTAATAAAAAGACATCATTGATATAAATTTCGCGACGGCAAATGCTTAAAGTGGTATTGTCTTGTGCAACTGAAAACTTAAAACCCAGGTGCAGCGTGAGAAGTGTGATGTTGCGCTCGCTTTGGCATGACTTTTGGGGTTTCTAACCCCAGGGCTGAACAAAAACTTACAGATCGCGGATCTGACCGGTACCACAATCGCGGGAGGATGGACAACCCAACATGCTAAATATTGATTCCCAGAGACTCCCAAGAACCAACACTTCTTTTGTTTAGCAAAATGTTGTCACCCACACAGGCACTAAAGCGACGGCAGGGAGATTTTTGTGAGAGTATGGGAAAACCCGGGCATCAGTTGTGTGGCCAGTGCTGAGTCCACAAGCATGGGCCCATCTCGGTCGGCCATCTTGCGCAAATACCTGGGGCTAGAGGTATTACAGTACACGCCCCAGGCATATTGAACCCGAACATTTGAATCCGAATTGAGTACGGGCTCATAGATGTTCACAGGCAATCCGCCATATAAAATTTACCCTCTGTGTCCCGGTTCAATATGCCTGGGACGCATATCACACCAGGCATGCCGGCGTACCTTGAAACGTTTTGGTAGGGTAGTCGCAGCAGTTACGTAGTCCGTTTGAGACCCACTAAAAAACTCCGTTTGATAGATAGCTTGGCGTGCAGAATTTTCAAATAATACTACAAATAACCGACAGGGTGGGACCTCTGAAAACCCCTTCAAATTTCGAGACACGTGTTTCTTGAGCAACTAAAACACCGCGAACCGATCTATAATCTCAAACTTCAGATAGCCGTTGATTCAGATTTGCGCATCTTGTAACAGCATTCTAAGACTGTACAGTAGTATGGGCCAACCGGGCCCCATTCGCGACCAGCCTCCGAGCAGAGCCAATAACATCAGCGAGTGATCACCTGTGAAGCCGAGATAGCAAATATAGTTCTAGATAAGCGGCCTCTCCACAACTCTATGATTATGCCGATAGCCTTCCCTAGGGAGCGATTTCTCAGTATCACAACGCGCGGGAGCATATGGAAACAGATAGTTGTGAGAGACGAGGGACAAGGGTAGATGTGAGAGTTGTCGGCAGTGAGCGTGTACTGCGGTTGACCATGGAAGGTTCCAGAATCTCTTGAGCGATTCCATTTGTTCTGGAGCCAGAGTGATTTATGGAAATGGTTCTATAGACATGCCTTTCCTCTGCCGCCATGGGAGCAGAGGAACGGAGACACACGATGTGGAACTGACTGGCGTGGAAGTGATGAGACGATCAGGATTATTTGACGATATTTCATATATAGTCGCGGTTTAAGTAGTAAGTTTTATGAGCCCGGAACAACTGAACAAATCTTACGATTATACCTTTTCCATAGCGAAGCCCTACTCCAGTCTTCCCACCGTTTTGCCAGATATTGGTTAACCCCCGACATAGTTGCATTTCCTCTTCCCCCCCCACCTGTCCACCCAGCTGGTAGCGATGGGGCAGTTCAGGGAAATCGTTAATCACTGAAAAACACGTCATTCAGCAAGGCATTTTGTCCTCAATATTGTCCAATTTTGGGCTCTGGGGAAGGTTGAATAGGGCACTTTAGGTCCGTAGTTTTAAGGAACTAATTGATAATTGATGGAGAAAAGTGCTTCCGTTAGGTCCACGAAGCAACTTCCTTCAGCCTAGGCACAATGCTATCGTTAAGATCTACAGCCCCCCGTAAGCTCAGGATGTTAATTTCCGGAAATGATACGCAGGCGTTAATTTGTTAAGGTCACCAAGCGGGACCCAAACACAACTTAGACGACAATAGATATAGGAAACGAAAACAATTTCGCAGCATACATTAAAAAGCGCTGATTATGAAATAGACAAAAAGAAGGAGAAACCGACGCTAAGCACATCTCGAGAGGAAGATTTCCCGGAAAATCGATAGAACGAGGAAAAATAATACGTTGAAATGCCCCAATCAAGCGAGAAGAGGGGG
>Ga0307509_10002785_pt1 | contig 27739 bp, 27 predicted proteins | sample 10_EM_MG_FD_202245 | JGI IMG/M metagenome (GOLD analysis project Ga0307509, IMG submission 202245) | Populus trichocarpa ectomycorrhiza microbial communities from riparian zone in the Pacific Northwest, United States - 10_EM | ecosystem: Host-associated > Plants > Roots > Unclassified | place... | reverse complement strand
GAAAACGCGTTCGTGTCTTGACTAGGCAGCCTCTTAAAGAGAAAGAGAGTAGAGAAATCGACCGTGGCCTGTTGAAGTGTTTTCTCTTACTGCAAACCGTGTACCCGGCCGTCTGTGACATGGGCGTTGAGAAGAGTGTTGCCGACCGTGCAAATGCTCTAAGCGAGGCAGAGCAAAAGCGGGGTAGGAAGAGGAAACATGATCAAAAGAAGACGAAATCCATCAACCCAGAGTGAAGAAAGCCCCAAGGGATGAACGTAAGGGAAGGGTAGTGTAGAGGAGGTATGACTCCACCCCCTAGAGCGAACTCATAACGGGGGGTGGAGTTTGGAAAAGTGGTGATAATCTCGTGGTGTTGAGATTTCAATCGCCGGGTGTGTAGAGGAGACGGAGGATGGCTGTCTTTGTACCTTAAACAAATGCATATGATTTAAAGAAAAAAAAAGAAAAAAAAAAGAAAAAAAAAGTCACAGGAGTTAGACATCCTGCCTCTCCGCTACACCTCCGGCGATTGAAATCTCAACACCACGAGAAATCATCATCACTCCCATCCACCCCCGTCTCCTCAGACACCCCACATCGCCTCTGTCTGGGTGAAGCCATCTCCCCTCCCTCTTCCTTTCCCTTCTGATGGTCGGGCCTGGCAAGCTTGTTCGTAGGGGTTGGTTGAGTTCGCCTTCACCCCCTCTTCACCGGGCTCGCTTAGGCAGCCCCCCACGGTCGGCAACCCCTCACCCTTCAACGGTCGGTCTTTAGTCTCGGTCGATCGATAAAGTAGTTGACCCCGGTGGCACTGCTCTCTGGTATTGCACTGTCTCCTTTGTGCTCTGCTGGTACGGTCGGTTTTTTTTGCGAAACATTGTGACCCCGCCTCTGTCGGCCTTCCTCCTACTTCTCGTGTCGGTTAGCCTTCCGCCCTCTCCCTCCCCGGCGTTTGGATCGGCTGGCACCCTACTGCTCGTGGCTCTACGCCTACCATCAGACCTCTGTTCCCTTCTGATCTCCTCGGACTAGGGGAACAAGTTTAAACCTTCTTTCCGAGTCCTGTTTCCCGAAATAGCCGACCGGATCTTCCTCCGACTGCCACGAGCCTTCCTTCTTTAGGCGGCATCCTCTCGCACTCAATCGCTCTTCCTGAGCCTCGGCTGGCGAGCTTCTTTAGCCCCCGGGAGTTACTTCCCCTTTGTGTGTCCCCGAGACCCATCATTCAGGAGACCCTATTCCTGCGGGAGCTGGGCCCGGTGGGGTTTTACTACAGTTTAGCTTATAGGTTGTTTGATTTGGGGGAGCGGGTTTGCTTTTCCTTTGCTGGTTGTGTCTACTGTCGGTTGGGGATGTTTTTCTTTTAGGCTAGGCTTTCGCGCGGGTTATTGGTTCGTGGCTTTCAGGCCCGTGGTCTCATCTCCTTGTAGTTTCTACCCATAGTACCGGGCGGAGGATTCTTTCTTTGTCGGGCAGGGTCAGAGGGTTTTAGCTTGGGGATAGCGGGAAGGACTGTAGTTGGAGGTTTTGGTCCACATGGCTTACGTTCCAGCCGTGGACCCTTGTACCTAACACCGTGGGATGAGCACAGTTGTGCGTTTTCCCCCGATAGAAACAATAAATAAGCGAGATTAAAAAAAAGAAAGAAAAAAAAAAAAAAAACTCACATTAGTTAGAGCTCTTCACGCAACCATCTAAGTAATACACCACTCAGATACTGGGGCACGGGCCAAGCCCATTGACGGTGACCTTCCATGGGTGCAATATGTTCGAGATACCTAATGCCCTGATCTCTATACTACCTCGCTTGTATGCGAGAACTCTATTCTTACACGATAGAACTTCCTACAATCACTACACCTACAACGAACGCAAGATGCTAGCCTATAACGATAGACGACGCAAACTACATAGACTATGTCGATAGTCTATGATAATCACGATAGTCGTTTCCCGTTACGAACACCTTCACGGAAGTCTGGTTTGTTACACCAGGCCACTTTTGCATTCCTGGCTGCTTGGATGTGAGGTATTTGTGAGTCACGGATATTCAAAGAAATAATCGTGAAGGCCTGATCATTAACCCACTCCCTGGCACCCAGGTCAGCTGCATCACCATCAGCATTATCACCGGCATTCTCTAGTGCACGAGCAAGCCCTTTTTCCTTCAGGATACCAAGTATGCGAAACTCCCATGCAACATAGTTGCTTTTTCCTGTTGCCATCGAGCCATCTAACTTCTGAATAGAGTGGCTAATGGAAGTCAACGGATTTGCATATGGTGTAGCAACTGCTGCCCGAATTGTGGAGGTACTGGCTGCGGCAGGTGCAGCTCTGGTGGTTGCCATGATCGAGGATACAAGTTGAAGAAATTGCAGAGTCTGAAGGCTACTGACTGGCGCGGTCCGGGCTCATAACCTATTGTAAAGTATTCTCAGTCGCTTTATTCTCCATGTCCCTATCCTCTACTTCTAGCCAGAGCTGAGATCTAATATACTACAACAAAGCAGTCACAACAGAAGGTACTTGTGTCCTCACCTCGGCTGCTATATACAAAAAGAATTGACAAGGTCATCCACCTGAAACTAGGTCCTGAGCTAACCCTTTCAGCCAAAGCCTTCTCAGACTGCACATCTCCTATCCAAACCCTTTCAGCTTCCACTAACCTCTACGACCACATGCACAATACTTGCATTTCCTACTTCGTCCAACTCTTATCCAATATCTTCCACTTTCTGGAGCCATCTATAACAAACCAGCCTTCACTTAAGGTGTTCGTAATGGGAAACGACTATCTTACTATCATAGACTCTCGATATAGTCAATGTAGTTTACTTCGTCTATCGTTATAGACTAACATCTTGCGTTCGTATTAGGTATAGTGATCGTAGGAAGTCCTATCGTGTAGGAATAGAGTACTCGCATAGAAGTGAGGTATCATAGAGATAAGGGTATTAGGTATCTCGAAGATATTGTACCTATGGAAGGTCGCTGTTAATGGGCTTGGCCCGTGCCCCAGTATCTGAGTGGTGTATTACTTAGATGGTTGCGTGAAGAGCTCTAACTACTGTGACCTAGTCTCCTACTTATAGACTCTTCACGCCAACAACCATATCCCTGGTGACTCATAACTCGAGACGGGGGGTCTCACGACTCATAATGAGTCATGCCCGAAATCCATCAGATGACTCCTATGAGTTACTGCGCAACATGCCGTAAACCAATCATAAAACATAAAACATATCAGGTGCGCAAAGCGCATCACCTGCGTGGAACTTGTGACTCATAATGTGAGTCATGCGCAAAAGTCATTACATCATTATGACTCACAATCGTGAGTCATAGAAACATCAACCAATCATAACATAATGATGACACGCAAATGCAAGTCATGTGAGAACTATGAGTCAACTGACTGCATAGCGTGAAACATAAACATACCTTATGACTAATAACTATTAGTCATGTGAAATCTGCCTTGCTTAGTCACGATTTGTGACACCATCCGTGTCATATAGAACCTTCGTGAAAATTCTAACACAATCTACACTCTCTACTCAACCCTCTTTCCCGAGCTCCCCTCATACATCCTTCATCATCCAACTTTCATCATCCAACCCCCAGGCACCGAATACTCTCCGATATTGATAGCAGATAACCAGTGAGAGCCCCCTATTCAAACATATCAACAAGCTAGTTTGAAAATCGCTGTGGCGGGCTCGCATAAGCCTGCTACTGCGGTTATTCGCACCAGAAACCCACCTGCCTCTAACCCAGCATATACGATTCAAACCGCCCCTATTCAAATGAGTATTCGGGTGACCGCCCTTGTGCAACAAGTTGTGGACTGGCGGAAAGTATATGCAACCGTTCTGAAACTACGGAATCTTCTTCTACTTGAACAGGGTGCCCTTATGCAACAACAGGACATCCCCCTGCCAGAAGAGCAGGCTATTCAGCTAGAACAGAACACATCTTTCCATCCTGTTCTGGCTTACTTTTCATACCAAATGACTATAGTTAATCAAGAAACTACTACCATTCTACCTGAAACCAACATCTTTGAGCAAGAATACGACCTCCTTCGGCAAGCATACGACATCCTTCCCCAAGATCAGGATGTTATTTTGCTACAACAGGCTGCTCTTCTCCATAAGTGTGACACTATTGATCAAGCAATAAAGCGTCTAGAAGCCGCATCGGAATGCGTGGGAAGAATTTTGCGTTAATTTGCCAAGTGGATGGAAAAGCTCAGAATTTGACAATGCCCTCAGGTAAATATTTGCCCTATTTAACTTGTATCTAAAGTAACTGACAGTGCAACCACTCTTAGAGCAACAAGTTCAGACGCTAATATTGCCGTGGGACTCAAGAATAGGGGTGACAATAGCGGTAACAAGGGGAGAGTCGTGGAGCCGTTCTATGGCATGAATGGAAAATTGGTTCCTGGCTTTCCAAGGAATCTAGGACGGGCTGAGAGACTCCATGGTAAGTGCTTAAGCCTTTGAGAAGGGAGCAGGGGTCTAATATTTATCACATAAGCAAAACTCTTAATCCCCTCCTCTGTAACATGTATATATGTTCCGGTAACTGTATACAGGAGCGGAGTGCAGGATTTCCTATGTTTAGTTTGCTTACTTTACTTACTTTGATTAGTTTAATTGTTTTACAGCCCCAGAGCTATATTAGGGCCCGGTAGCTTGTGTTAAGTTTAGTTTTGCATGTTTATTGTTTTATTTAGGAACACAAGTGGAAGGAACAGTCATGTAAGCTGACGATAGCATTGAGGCAGTGTTATGACTCCTAGGTTTCATGTGGGATCACAGGACATGCAGGGCAAGGTTCACTGCCCAGTAATGATCGTGGTTGGAGGATATCTGATTACTATCGCTCTAGGAGAACTCTTGTATTTAAACTCATCTCCTGGCTAGCAGGAGAACGGCAGACTTTAGTAGACTCATGTGTTAAGAATATACCTGGTTGAATGGCCATCGAACAGTTCCACTTGCCCTTTAACAATTATCCTTCTTGACCTTCGAGTTCTCTGAAGCCTCCCTTAGACCTAGCACTTCCCGGTCAACCGCTAGCCCTCTATTGTACCTTTTCGTTAGACAGAAGTAAACCTGTTATATCCTCTTATATTTGGGATAGCCAGTGTCTGGATCAGTGGCTGTTCACAAGGCATGCTTCTTCAATTATATCGAACTCCTAGTTGATGTTCTGGGGCACCTTGCTGTTAATTAGTTGTATCTTCATACCGACATCTTAGCATTCTTTATAAATCGGCCACTAGTGCTACCTATGCCCCTTGTTTGATGGGCTCTCCAAAGTGCATTTACGGATGTTGCTAGCGCCTCTTCTTTTCATAAAGTCAATTAACATCTTCAATAAATTATTTTTGCACTCACCCAAAGCTAATTCGCCAGCACACCTCGGTCCTGATGTGATAATAATTCCCGTAATTGCATGTACTATATTAGGAGAAGAGAGGAACACAGGTAACATGAAGCGCAGATTATGATCGACTAGCGACCTGTTTTTATTGTGTGACTGACATTCAAACAAGGATAAGGGCCCGGTATCTCAATCACAAGAGCCCTATATTAGCTTGCCAGACTTTGGTGCCCACACCGGAACCCTATGACAGCGGTGTGTTTGATTTAAAGCCTCACACACAAGATTTACAGAGACACAGAAATCTATTTAACTCAACCGGGGTCTAAAATTTGACTGCTTACACTCAACCGCTCAACTTCCCAATCCACACCCATCATTCAATTCTCTTCATCTAACTCTTCTCATAGAACCTTCATCATCCGACCCTCATCCTCCAATCTCCTGCATAGAACCCTCTTCAGGGGCTGATAACCAGGAACAGCCTGTGACTGAAACCAATCAACAAGCGGATTTGCAAATCAAAATGCCAGGCTCACTTAACACTGCTACTCCGGTTGCTCTCCCCCAAAGCTCCCCTGCCTCCGACCCAGCAGATATGATTTGAACTGCCCTGCTTCAAACCGCTGATTGGGCGACCAATGCCCTGTCGCGGTTCGACTTGGTTCGGCAGGAATACAATGCCATGCTGCAACAACGGGAAATCCATCTCCAAAAACAGTGAGCCATTCTGCCAGAGCAGAAGGTCCTTCCACAAGAGCAGTCTGCTATTCTGCAAAAGCAGTCATGTATTCCGCAAGAACCGAACGCCTTTGATCAAGAACAAACTTCCATTTTACAACAACAGGACATAATTCTAAATGAAAAGACTACTGTTCTGCATGAAATTGACATCCTGCTTCAAGAATAGGACATCCCTTTCCAACAACAGACTGCTGTTCTTCAAAAATATGACTATTGATCAAGCAAGGAATCGCGAAGAAGCTGCAACGGAATTCCTCAAAAATAGTGTTCATACTCTGGCCGAGTTGACAAGCCAGCTCAGAATTGACAATGTCCGCAGGTAAATATTTTCCATATTTGACTCTCATCTAAAGTAACTAACGGTACAACCACTCGCAGAGGAGGAAACATGGCCGCACGAATCAAGAATATTAGTTTCAATCAGGGTGAGTGGAAGAGAGTCCTAGAGCCATTCTATGGCATGGATGGACAATGGATTCCTGGCTTTCCTAAGACTCTGGCGCATGCTAAGAGACTTAATTGTAAGTGTCTAAGCCTTTCAGAATGGGGCTCTGGTCTGAACCATATGATATAGGCAATAATCTTAATCACCTCCTCTCATCTTTGGGCTTGCCGGTGGCTGGGCAATTGGGACTTCGCAAGGTCCGCTTCTTCAAGTACGTCGGACTTGGACTGGCTTATAAGTGATAAGGTTCTGGGATACCTTCCTGTTGTTAATTGGTTATCTTCTGGCCAACATCTTAGAATTCTTTATGAATTGGTCACTAGTACCATGTATGCCTCTTGTTTCTTGTGCTCTCCAAAGCGAATTTACGGATGTTGCTAAGGCCTATTGTTTCCTTAAAGTCTATCAGCGCCTTTAATAAATTCTTTCTCCTCTGATCAAAATCTAATTTGCACGTTCACCTGTCCTACCTTGTTGTAGTGAACACTAAGTTACCTGTCAATCAGACCCAGCCCAATTATCCAGCCCTTAAATACTCCCATTGGAGCCTATCGTAAGTGTTGAAACTGACTATGGCTGGTCCTAGTGTTTCTCGCCCTCACTGAAACCGTCGGGTGTTTTGAAAACTCTTTCGCAAGTTTGACTTGTATAGTGGAAACATGTCATGTTGGATATCTTACAAACTAGCACTAGTTATCAACTTTGACACTCAATTAGTATCAGCTTTGTTTGAGATGCGAGACAGTGGAAGATTTCCTACATTTCCTTTCCCTCTTTCCTTTCTCTGTCTCCTTCACTTTCGCTAAATCTATCTCTATAAGAGACCATATTGTTTCCGTTTCTTTTCACATAACAAAGGATGGGTTGGTACAACCCGTTGCCAATTAGGCAAAGCACACGGAACCCGGCCGAGGGCAGAAATGCATGGTCTCGGAGGTCGACGGAAAAAGGTTTACCCGGTTGCTGGGCTAGTGCGGGGTCATAGCTCCAGGACGCTCGGTCCATGGGCTACCAGCACTAGAGTCCCTTCCGGCTCCTATCAGTGTCGAGATCACCATTCTCTCTACAGCTCACGTTCCTGATTGCTTGCGTTCTTGATTGCCCGCGTTCTTCACTGCCCACCCACCCCCCACGGGCAAAATCTCCCCGGCGCCCTCATTGTCATATCGGGACACATCGGCGGTCTCCCCGGGTAAGGGCAGCGACAACCTCAGCAAAGCCTCCGGCAGTGGAATTGGGCGTTTGGCAAGCCGGCTCTAGGCACACACTGTATTCTCCTTTGGCGTTCTTCTTTTATGGTTTCCTTGGTCTTCCACTTTTCCTGTTATTTTTAGTTACTCCTAATACACCCACTCGGCTTTGGAAAATTTGTGATTCTCCTTGTCGTCTTTCTTTCACTTGCTAGATACGAATCTATTCTTTTCCCTCGCTCTGCTGGCTCCCATACCGAAGTGACCATATCGATAGCCCCACTGTTCGCCCCACCAAATTTGTCAGTAAGAACAGGAATATCCTCTATTCCCAACAGTCCAAAGATCCCACCTACCCAGGTAGTCAACCAAGTGCCAAGTGCCCCGACAGGACTGCAAGTAGACTGCTTGGAGCGGTCTGCTGTTGGTTAAATATGCGCAGGCTACCTGGGTGCCTGATAGTACAGGTCATGCAGTCTGAATTGAAACTTTGAATAACTGGTCGGCTTTGGCCTGGGTATCCGGTGCCTTTTGTCCGGGTTGTTCATGATGTAACCTGGTGGTCGCCTGGGGGCCGACTAGTCCTAGTAGCCACCAATATCTACCAGACTGACCCAGGCTTCTTGAAATCACATCTAGGTGGGTCGCTTGGGATCACTGTACGCAAGAAGGCAGCAGAAGGAGGTGGACAGCACTAGCGATTCCTTATGCTATAAGCTCTGCCTATCTATTCCTACATTCTGTTAAACACGTGTGATAAATCAACTAGCCTGAGACCCAGGCGTTTGAGGCTGTGTATTTCCCCCATGGTCTGGAATCAACGATCCGATTTCATCTTCTTCCTGACAACAGGTTGTAAGCCTACGGCATTCAATAATTCCAAGGTGTATTTGTTTGTAATCTTGTCCCAAACTCTACAAGATGCTGAAATACCGATCGGCGGGTGGGTGAGATGATGCGGTTCCCCAGACCGTCTGGAGGAACTACCAAAGGCCCTAGACATCACCGGGGGGTCATCGGCAGTCTGTTCATGAGCAGTATTCCGAAACGTCCGGGGGTCGCACAGGGACAGCCTGGATAACGTCAAGAAGATGGGACGGGACGGGAAGGGACCGCTAGATGTGGTCTTGTATAGGGCAAATTACCTGGGGGACTTCTAGGCTCGGCATAGGCTACCGAGCCCGACACTCTATCCCTTTATAAGTTTAACGAAACATAATTCAGAAGGGCCGCTCAGGCAGGCTGTGGGGGAGATGGCGGGATGGCCAGGATCGTGCGGGGGGGTATAAGGGGTATCAAACGAAAATGGGGTGTAGGAAAGGATTGTAGGGTGTGAGGAAGGACTACGGGGGATGGTCACAGACGAAAGGTATTAGAGATCACAGCTGGGGCAGGCAAGCAAAGCATGAGGGGGACTACATGGGGCGGCCGGGGATTGCGGATAACTGCCGGGGACAAGAGACAACTATGAGTGATACATTATGATGCAAGGTAGCCAACAGGGTAAAGGATACCCCCGCAAGAAAGAGAACAAGGTTACACAGACCGCCAAGTTCCCCGAGTGAGAAGATAAGACTGAAAATATTCATTTCTCTGCAAGTCTTATTTCTCTTTGACACTCCCATAAATCTTTCGCTTTCAATATATTGGCGTGGCAACAAAGCCAGACTACCGATACTAAGGGAACTGACTCTTAGCAGAATTGATGGAATTTTTCGAGATTTTCCGAGATGAAATTGTGAACTGGAAGTGTCTGTATCGGCGGAAAAAATGTAACAGAAAGACTCCGCAGTGCCCTTCCGGGGCCCGGAGGGCCTCCCGGCCTACCTCCCTCTGCCCACGTCCGTCAATGGTGTACAAAACGCACGGACCGGACAGTTCGGAACACTGCCTACAGTGTGAGTTAGGGGTGCCAACCAACCGCGGGGGGTGGTAGAAGATGGCGGAGGACAGTCGGTGATGGGAGGTGACAGCCGGACACTTTGGAGGACAAGAAGGGATGGTCGGGGATGGCCCGGGAATGCAGAGGACAGAAATTAAAGAGATCAAAAGTACTTTAAAAGCTGCCGAAGTCATAACGCAATACGAATCTAAATCTATTTTCTTCGTAAGTGGCTAGGGTGTCTGGAGGAATAAGGCCCGGGGAAAAGATATCTTATGGTTGACAAAGCTTATTATCATTTTCCTTTATTATGTTAGCTTCTTTGAGCTTTGTTTTACCTTTACCATTCCCCTAAAATCCGAGTCCATTACGCTATTCGAGTATTAAAGCAATCTCTGCAATAAAAGCGCCTCTAAGCATTGGTCAAGCGACTGCCTTAACAATGCCATTTAGGTTCTTAAGGGCAAAGTTATAGGATGACAGTCTCCCACACACTTTCCAGTCCACTTAGTCATGGGGGTGGTCGGTCATAGCACCTAAAAAAAGAAGGATTGTTAGCTGTAGTCAGCCGCATTCTGTCCAGAAGAGGGCCAGATTTGTCGGTTGACTGAATGTTACAGTGGGTTGCGAGAAAATGTTTGCGTACTATAGTGTATGGGCATAGCTGCCGCTCGGGGCCCCAGGCTCCAGGCACAACTACAAACCAGCTTCGCTTTTGTCTATAAGGATGCCGCACGACAGGAAGGTAGTAGGAAGCAAGGACTGTGTTCCAGGTCAACATAAAATGTCAGGCGCTTGATATTACTCTAGATGCAACCAGAGAGTGAAGGATCTTTCTCACAAGGTGATAAATGAATATAGGATCAACCCAAGAAATATAGAGCCTATAACTAGACCGATATCGCGATCACTGATATTTCCAGTAGAAAATATGATTTCCCAGGATTCTAAATTGTTATAAATTCTAATAGTCGCAGCAAAACGCAGCGCCAACACGAGTGGAGGAACGCGAAGGGGAAATTGACACTAACAGGGCCCCCCCAGGGACCCCCCTGCGAGTTCTCTATTGTTTATATCGGAAAGGACCAAGGTCGTCAGAAAACATGACCTTGTGAATGTTATTGATTACCGGCGCTCCGACTTCATCATCGTGTGATACCTTACCATAACTGCTGGTGATCATCTCCTTTGTTGGAATATGCAAGAAGGATACCGGAGGATTCACCGGCGAGTCTGGCACTCGCTGAAAGGTCACTGAAGTGGGGTAACTTAGGTGACCTGATAAAGAGGGGAAGAAAAGTGGTGAAATAGGGGTAAGAAGATAGTATGAGAAGGGGTGGAAATGATACGATCGTATTCAGAATACACGTGAATCGGTAGTTTTTGTTTTTCTTTATGCTTAAACGTTCCTCTCACGGACAATTGTTGAAGGAGCAAGCAAGTGAATAGTCCATCTTTTACATGGATGATTCTTTCTCCTTAAAACCAGCATTCAGATCCAGATTTCAGCATTTATCCCCAAGCCATGGGAAGAAGTGGTTAGCCAATTGGACACATGTCTGAAAATATCAGTGGGAAGGTATATGTGACGCACCCCCTAAACTTTGTCCAAATCCCAAGGGAAAGTTCTTCAGTGATTCATTCGCTGGTTGATCTAATTTAACTGTTTATTATCTTCATTGTGTGGCATGCATTAAAACAAGGATAGGGACGGTGCAGCTCAAGCAAGGAGTGCTTACAACATCTGGCCAGGCTTGGTATATGCTTCAAAGCCCTATGACTGCGGTATGTTTGATTTAAAGCCTCGCACACAAGATTCACACTGGCGGAAAAACATTTAAGGAACCCAGAGTCTTAATTAAGTTTGACTTCTTCAACTCAACCGCTCAACTCTCCAATCCACACTCTCAACCCAACCCTCTGCATCTAGCTCTCCTCATGCAGCCTTCGTCATCTAACTCTCATTACCCAACCCCGGGTACTGAACACTGTCCGATAGTGATAGAGGATAACCAGGAACAGCCCCCCAGTCAAACCTATCAAGAAGCGGGTTTGAAAATCGCCATGCCAGGCTCACATAAAACAACTACTCTGGTTATTCGCACCAGAAACCCACCTGCCTCTAACCCAGCAGATAGGATTCAAACGGTCCCTCTTCAAATGAGTTATCAGATGACCACCCTGCTGAAACGAGTTGAGTTGGGGCGGCAAGAATACGCTACAGTTCAGGAACTACGGGATCTTCTTCTACTCGAACAGAATGCCATTATGAATGAACAGGGCATCCCCCTGCAAGAAAAGAACGCTATTACAACAGAACAGAACAAATCTTTCCATTTAGTACAAGTTCACCTTTCATACAAAGCGACGGTAGTTGATCGGGAAACTGCGACCATTCTACATGAAACCGACATCCTTGGGCAAGAATACGACCTTCTTCGGCAAGCATACGACATCCTTCCCCACGATCAGGACGTTATTTTGCTGCAACAGGCTGCTGTGCTTCAAAAATGTGACACTATTGATCAAGCAATAAATCTTCTAGAAGCCGCATCGGAAGGCATGGGAAATATTGTGCGTAAATTTCACGAGTCAATGGACAAACTCAAAATTGACAATGTCCGTAGGTAAACATTTTCCCTATCTAACTTCTATCTAAAGTAACTGACAGTGCAACCACTCCTAGAGCAAGAAATAGGGACGCTAATATCGCCGCACGACTCAAGAATAGTGGTGCCAATAGTGGTAACAAGAGGCGAGTCCTGGAGCCATTCTATGGCATGAATGGAAAATTAGTTCCTGGCTTTCCAAGGACTCTAGGACAAGCTAATAGACTCGATGGTAAGTGCCTAAGCCTTTGAGAAGGGAGCACGGGTCTAATATATATCACATAGGCAAAACTCTTAACCCCCTCCTCTTATCTTTGGGCTTGCCGGTGTCTGGGTCAGTGGCTGTTCGCAAGGCACGCTTCTTCGACCATATCGGACTCCGCGTTAGTGTTCTGGGTAACCTTGCTGTTAATTACTTGTGTCTTTATACCGACATGTTAGCATTATTTATAGATCGGCCAGTTGTGCCACTTATGCCACTTGTTTCATGTACTCCCCGTGGTTCATTTATGGATGTTGTTAGGGAGTATTGTTTTCGTAAAGCTTATCTACACCTTTAATAAATGCTTCCTCATGTGGTTAAAAACTAATCCCTTGCGCCCCGCTGTCTTACCCTCCCATCTAGAAACTTCCTAAGACATATTCCGACACTTAGGGGAGGTCCGGTTTCCACAAATCCAACCTGTGTTGGGGTTTCCCAGGCCGGTCGCCCCCAACACGAAATAATCTCAGCTTGCCCGAACCTTCTTCGGTGGTAACCTGCTTATCTTCAACATACTCCATAGTCCCATCGGTGACTGCATAGTACAAATTCGAGACACGGGTGCGGAGGTAAGTGGGCACAATGGCTCGCTAAGGTGTATCGTTCCGAGGTCAGCATATCTGTGTATCGGTATTGGGAGGAGGAGGGAAGGGACCTTGCGGGGAGTCATGAATAAGGTTTCGTTAACAAGGGATAACCTGTCGGGATAGAGCTATTCACAGATAGAATTAGTTTCTGGGAGTGGAAGGAAAGAATGGTGGGGGGCTGGTGGGCATGCAATCCTATTGCGCTCGATACGCTTCAATGATTCAATCCCCTCATGTTGCCAAAAGTCCTTGGGATCGGTAATACCGTCCGGGAGTGGAGTAGGAATGAGATCGGCCCTCCCCAACTCAGCCAAAAGTGCATGGGCGACCCTCTGGTGGCGAACTGTGTCGAAGGAAGGATCAGGGGGCTAGATGGTAGAGAGAAGACAAGGGAAGTAAGTTGTTTAACTCGATGGTATGGAAGAATGAACGTGGAGGGAAGGGTGATACCTGGCTAGACCCGGGCTTGATCCATGCTGCGCCGCTAGTTCCGATGACCCGGCTGGGACCATGAGATATCACTCTTCTTGGTGGGAGCTCCGACTCTTCCTCATGGATATCCATGGCTTGAGTCTGCTGGCGGTTCGGTATAGAACCCATATTTTCTTTTTGATAAAGGGTGTCTTTTTCTCAATTGGTGAGTCGGGCGGAGTTGCTGGGTGGATGAGAGGGAGAGAAAGAGGAGAAGGGAGAGAAAGCTCTCATATGAGCCGCGGGCCGAGAGAAGCATAGTAGGGTGGGAACAGGGCTCATAGAATGGCTAATGCCGAACTATCGGTCTTTTGGGACAAAGGAGGGTTTATATGTAATGACAATAGTATGGACGTTGGGGCCGGGGTTGACATAATATCGTGAAAATCGGAACCTAAGATACAAGCACGGTATGAGGGGCAGGGTGAGTGATTTCTCTATTGCCCTTCAACCCCGGTAGCAAACCAAATATTAGTTATGATATCATAAGAAAAATATTAAAACCTGAACCATATCTTACCGTAAAATCGAAAATAATTGGAACCTGTTATATGGTAACGCAAAATTTGGAACGAGGGCCCGCCTTCAGAAGTCCGCCCACCCGGGGTTGGCCCCCCCACCTTGCCCCCATGTTGAAACATTACACCATCATAAAGACATAATATTCGAACGAATTAGAGAGATCAAAACAGTGTTCGCAATGGGGCAGTCCGTCCGTCTTAAGGAAGGACGAGGACGGACGACTTTTTGTCGTCCAGTCCCGTCCGCCAAACAATTAGCCCGACAATTAAGAGAGCCGGACGTCGGGCCCGGCAGTCCCCCACTAGACTAGTAATGATTTTAATGTCTCACTTCCCTTTGTGTTTCTTCTACATTCGGGCATACATGGGGGCCCCTTCTTATATGTCAATTTGTGTGGTATGAGATATCAATAGATACTAGCACGCGAAAGGAGCAATCGTAAAGAACCTAGCCTAGTGCGATGAGAACTCCCATAAATAGTAAACTAATACCAATCATAAATTCACTCAATTCTCGATTTCATTGCCATCTTCCATCTCACACCCCTAATATACTCTCATTGCTAGGATCCTATGATGGCCAACATGAAATGAACGGAAGAGAAATAAAAATAAAAGGAAATAAGAAATAGAAAAAGGATAGAGAAACAAGCAAGAGAGAGCAAAGTGCACAATTGAGAATAGCCAGAATATGTAAGGGAAAAACAAGAAGGGTAAGTTGAGTATAAGAGTTAACAGAATACTAGGAGGAATCAAAGACTAAACAATTGATGAAGAACGAAGGCCAGCACTATAGAGCTCCAGAGCTTTGAGTGTACGTTGCATTCGGTTAACATCAGAATTGATGCCACCATAAACCAAGCCATCACTAGCCCAAGACTTCAGGCACTCAGATGCCTCTATAAGATCGTCGCCAAGCCGGTTGCAGTGATTTGACAAAAGTAACTTCGAACTGTACATAATAAATTGAATTTAGTTAACAGTATATGCATTAAGGATAAGAATTAGCTAATATCATACCTGCTAAAAAGCCTCTCAGGATCGGCGGACATTGCAGGTATACTAAAAATATCTAAAGTCATTTTGGCTAGATCTTTCTGCCGTAAATCCTCTGCATGGTCTATCCAATACTTGAGGGGGCCGAGGGGAAACTCATCCTCTACATCGCGTCTAAGGTAGTCATCAAGGTCATCACGGTTGGATGATATAAGGCGCTGACGCTTTCTTGGTTTCCAGTCCAGAATATGGGTTTGGGTTGACGACTCTGAAGTGACATCGTTAGGTAGTACAGAACCCTCGGGGGTGGCAGTTGCCGGGGTTGTTGTAAGGTATTGAGCAACACGTAATCGTTGCTCTTGCGGGGTTGGTGGAGGAGGTTTATAGTTGGACTCCCAAAGCTTCCGAACCTCTGCTTTGGCATTTTGGATCCAGTCTGAGTGCGATTCCCATTCGGTCTCAAAGTACTTGAATTGCATTTCTGGATGTAAGGCGATGGCAGCGAAGTGAGCTGGAACAAGGTCACTTAATGTATAGTACCTAATAATTTTTGAATTAGCTAGTAGTAATGCAAAACAATAAATACAACAAAGCGACTGCAGAATGTACTTATTGAGTACAACCCAAGCAGCACCTATAGAGGTGCGAATATGTTGTGTATCGTGCCGTCGTGAGATAGACTCATATAATTGTTTGGATTCTTCGAGTTGTCCCAATTGTTCATCCATAGCAGGAAAGGTATCATGTAACTGACCATAGTGTTCCTTTTGTTGATACTTTAATTGCCAAATATGAAAAGGTTCGAGAATGTCCATAATTCCACGGAGAGAGTCCCAATCAGATATACTCAATTCATCATGCTGCAGGGAGGTCGGAAGTCCATCATTCTCGTTATTTTCATTTCTTCGGATTGCAGAGGCTACAAACTCTTCTAAGGGCTCACGCAGCTCGAAGGCCCGAGTCAGAGAGTTGTAATCTCCTCCCCACCATGTAGTATTGCCTCAAATCAAAGCAAGGGCCTTTGTATCCGCGCCATGAAGATGCTGCGCCTTTTCTTCGAAACGTTCCAGTCATTGTGGAGAGTGCGAAATTCATGTAATTATGTTGTGTAACTTACATAGCGGCCCTTTCCGCCTCCATGCCTCCAGCTCTTCTGCCTCTTGTTCTATCTCTTGATGTGAATTAATTTCCGCTTCGAATGCAGCCGAATTCGTTCCCCAAAGAAAAGCCTTTACGACTAAATTGATCACATGACCAAAGCAGAGCAGACGCCTTTGTACTGGATTAAAAGCTATTCCCACATCCTGTAGATGCTTGGCAATATGCTCTAGGGCTGTATCGTTATTGGTTGCATTATCAAGTGTAAAATAGCCTATCTTATCAGTAATTTTATATGCTTTAACAATGTCCGAGAAGTGCTTAGCCTGGTTCTCTCCCGTATGTCTACCACGGAACCTCCGTAATCCCAGTACAGTACTATGCAAGCGTAGTGTTTGGTCGATCCAGTGGGCAACTACTCTGAAAAATGAACAGTAATTTGGCAACGTCCCAAGATCAAAGGTGAAATGTATATACCTTCGGCTGAGAGCAATCTTGTAAATGAGTTCAGATTGACTGCGATGAAATTGACTGAGTATCCAGCTCTTGATTGTGTTTGCTGAACTTCGTAGTGCATGTGGCATCTCGGTATAGGTTGCGTTCTAGAAATCCTTTAAATTAGCTAATTTCAATTTCGCTTAAAACTTCTCAGTATATCACCGCTAGTCCTAATACTTACACAAGCCACCAAATAGTGAAGTAGAACACGAAAGGAGCTTTGCTCGACTTGGCTGAAGCTGATGTGATTTAAAATCATCCAACGAGTACGTAGGTCACAAAGCATATCCGCATTGAACACGATTTGTCGCTTCGTTTTTCCGAAAGAGGTTTCGATTAGGGCCTGACCAGCCTCTACCGGTATTGGCCCATCCCAATTTACTTTATGGACCTCCTGTAGATGTTCAATCATGTTTTTCATTGACAAATCGGCAAAGTTAGCTGCTACACCAGTAGTCGGACCTGTATCATCGAAGAATACTTAGTACTTAATCGAGTGAGATCTTGTGTGACGGATATACAGAAGGTGAAATAGATACTACTTACAACTAGCACAGCGCCATCTAGTCATCCCGTCAATCGTCATGTACTCGCCTCCATTTTCTGGAAAGTAAACCCAACTCTTTCGAACTCTTTTCATTCTTTCGAAAATGCTTCTATTGGTCCAGTTTACTCCTGCCCCTTCGCCCGAGTTGCTACCACTGGCGAAGGTTGGAGTGAGTAGGCCACAGGGAGCACTACTTAGGATGCTTCTAGTAGGGCTACTGTTATGACTGAATAGTACTTCAGTATTTGGTTCCAGCTCAAGATCTACCGTATTGAGTATTCCTGGAATGACATTAACATCAAAATCCCAAATCGTTTCCTGGGATGCTGAATTTGCAGGCTCAATTGGCATACTGTCAATTGCCGTAAGTGATTGGACTTGGAATGCAATCAATTGGGTCTTTGGGACTGTGGTAAAGAGTCTAAAAAATTTAATTGGGAAAGATGTGCGTAGTTAATAAAGAAAGGCTGCTTCTGTACTCAGTACTCGATTGTTGTATTGGGATGCTTGAAGAATGTCTGCTATCATATCTTCTATTTCCCAGAATCCTCTGCTTTCCACTCTATTTATCTTCATTTCAGAGCTCTCAGCCAGCCCGTTACTCTACTTTTAATTTCATTTCGACCAATAGCCAACTCACGTCTTTTACTGGTCTCTATTCACTGATTGACAATTCAAGTTACCAATAGTCTTGAAATATTGAAACGGCTTTGCCTAAACCACTCATATTGACTAATTTCAGTCGTTTTTTACAGTTACCTATTGTTACCCACAGTCATCTACAGTCGGCAGCCGTCCCACCACAAACCTTGCAATCTCCTATAGACATCTGCCGTTTCTCTTGAACCTGCCAGTCCTCCACAGTCCCCCCACCGTCCCCCACAGTCCCCTTCCGTTCTTCCTATCATAGGTTATCACTCGCAGTCCCCTGCCGTCCCCTACATTCCCTGCCGTCCCCTACAGTCCCCTATCGTTCTCTGCCATTCCCAGCCGTCACTTTCAGTTCTCACAGTCCCCCTCCATCCCCTATGGTTCCTACCTTGCATATTCTGCGCTCGGGCCAACCTGTGACCTGCTGTTGTCTCAGGTTGTCGGGCATGTCGTCCTAAGTGATGACGGCCGTCTTGGGATTTTATGGACGAGGACGGGATATATTTTGCCGTCCAGTCCGGGCCAGGGGTCTTGGCAATCCATCCTCACAGTCCTACCGGGCCCCTAGACCATTGAGAACACTGGATCAAAATCTGCCTTATTTATTTCCCTTTCCTCTTCACTCTGAAAGCTTTCCAGCGGAGTCAATGTCTACCACCACAAACAATTCGGACCATGCGCCCACAGGACCAAGCTCCTGGTCAAGCCTTATGTAGGTACTCCTCACAATTTCTCACCCCTGGGCGCTGCTTTAATGGGTTTAGCTTTTGTTCTCTTCTTTCACTTCACTTGAATTCCCCAGTAGCATCTGAGAACCGGACAATGGCCTGATTACGTCTTTCGACCAGCACACATAGTTACGTCTTCTACCCACCCCACCCCCCCTCCCCCTCCAGCCCAAGACCACGAACCGGCCTAGTGTTATGGAGCGCGGGTATATAATGCGCTGCCGTCGTCGACTGAGCCAGGTTCCTTACCCTCATCTCATTCACTCAGTACGGTTTCGTCATGGACGGTGCTGCAATCGAAAAGTATCCTGCTGCTACCACGCCACTGTTGTGGGAGAGGTAGGCACTGGGTACGGCTACGGCTTTTCATAGCGTGTTACCGAAGGCACCCGTTCCGCTGAGTGCTCTTTCTCCAACGGTGGGGGTGTTCTTGCCTCTCAGACGGTTGTTTCCCCTGAGTTTCCGTCCGCTTCGTCCTCTGTGAAAACTCCAGCACGGCATGGCGCGCTCCGACGTGACACCTTCGGTAATGAGTCTCCATCAACTAGAGGATTGAAGTCGGCTGTTGAAAGGAAGAATGGGAATATTCAGGAGCGGCTTGGAGATCAGGGAGGTCTCTTTAACAACAAGGTTCAGGCACAGCGGATTCAGAGTTCGAATGCAGAGGCAGTGCAATCAATTGTACATAGAAGATATCAAAAGAACAAGAGAGTGTGGAGTGTTTGATAACAGCGAAGACAGAGAATAAGGAAACGACCAATCACAGAGACAAAGAGCGATGGTTAATAGAAAACAACAGCGGAGGATACTCCTCCTTTTATCTACAGAATTCCTTCCCAGTTCTCCCACTGACTTCTCGCCCACCTTCCCGTGTCGAAATGAACAAGAACCTGCTTGCCTATCCTAATCGGTGTGGTGGTGTCCGGTGATATGGCATGGAAGCTACTAGCTGTTTAGCATTCAGTGATGATGCGACATAGGAGTATGTGGATGTCAGAGACTAATTCGTGGTGTAGTGTCGAAGTTGCAGGTTGTATCAAACTAGTTGTGGTGCGACTTTGCAGTTGATAGTTGTTTCGAGGTTGTTCATAGTGCGACAGAAGAGTCTCGAGTTATGTAGGCTTCTCGGCCGAAACAGAGTGCTAGTAGCTAGTGATTATTGATGTCCGTTTCCGATGATGGTGAGCAGCACAAACAAGCAGATCTTCAACAGGTCTGGGACTAGAAAGATAAGTCCGTGCCTGTCGCCGGAGAGTCCAGTGGAATGAGGTAGTGATTTTCGGTTGGAATTTAGCGCGTGGAGACAGAATCATGGAAGGGAGGTTGGGGAGTTCATTGAACATGTGGGTGGCGGTGAGACATGGGGGAGCGAGCGGTTTGTTCTTGAAATGGCTTTGCTGAAGAAGACGGAGAGAGGAGGGTGAATGTCGAGAAGGGCTGCGAACCTTGTTTCTATGTGTTTTTTCTTTGCGTAATGATGGAAGCATTGGGGAAATTAACTTTACTTTCTAGTTTACTCTTGGCTTTGGCGATTTCTCTAAAAGATACCTCTAGCCTCAATTCTTTTTCTCAACCAATAGCATGCTTCCTCTATCTGCTCCTTGTCCTGTGTTCTTCCCCCGATCTCGCATTTCCGTAATGCGATTTCAGCATCGATCAAGTCCGAATTCTCCAATTTGGGAATCCGCCCTTCAAGCGCCTTCAGGTAAGTTTCATTAATTATACCCGGTTTCTCCATACATACCCTTTAGAACCCTGTGGTCTGGTAGCGCCAATTTCAGGAACATCAACCTTGGAAATCTTATGCTACTTGATCAAGTACACAACAATTCGTGAGGGAGAACAAGCTTTTCTGAGAATGTTTAGCTGAACTCTTTACGAGACTGGGTCTCCCCTCCCTCCTAGCAGACCTAGTATCCTCCCTAGAGCTCTTTCCTTCAACATTTTCCTTCCACACTGAAGCGCCACTATAACCCTTGGTAATCTTGTCCCCTCGTGGGACTTCCAAACTCGCAATATCGTGACCCGGTTCTCGTAGCACTTCCATTTCAGAACCTCCACCGCGCCAGCGCCCATGTTGACCATCAGCTTTGGGATCATAGAATCGTCGAGGGCTTCGACGCCAATTTTGGTTTTCTAGGTTGAGATCTGCAGCAATATGCCCCCAGCGGAGAATTTTTCACGTTCCATAACATGTCGATAGGCGCTTGTGCCTTAGGTCACGGTAGGGCTTAGAGCTAGCATGCGATAATTTGAGGCTACTTTGGACAGGCGGTTTTTGCAAGACCTCGTTCTTTTGATTAGTTAGTTGTTAGAGGGCAGATAATAGTTGTAGGTTGAACAGTGGGAGAGGAATAGATGCTGGAACTGCTTCGCACAAGAAGATGTTCGCGTAATTGTGGTAAGAGATCAATCATGATACCATATGGAGATTGTATTAACGAAGGAGGTGTTGAGTATATTGAATGGAAGGAAAGTGGACGTTTCGAGAAGCTGGGATTGAAAGATTAAGAATATCAGAACAAAATCCCCTGAAAATCATGCACTTGGGTGAAATTTGTATTGATACGTACCAGTATAAGCAATTGGTGATCATGAGGTTGATTTCCCAAACATGCATATTGAAATAAAGGTTGCCAATCCCCAGTTTAAAAGAAACACTATACCAATCAAAGTAAGACTAAACATCAGCCTCCGGCCAGCAGCTCCTTAGCTTCCGGGGTCCAGGAACAGCTAGTGAGAAACTGCACGCATCACCCATTGGTATATCCGATGTGAAAATTGTTGTAAGACGGATGTGCTTGGCTTTGTTATGGGAGTGGGAAGGATAGTTTAGGAGATATGCAGATAGAACGGATACGGGAGAATGTTCTATAGAGAATTTATATGCGCATGTTCTTTTCTTTGTTATCACGGAGTGTACGGAGGAATAGGGACATGAGGCAAACACAGAGATAGGTGCGGGTGATCCATAGGTGGATCAGTAGTCGTATTATGTTTTACTCATACACCTGTCTTTACCTTAGTTTGATTTTAGTACGGACGAGTAGTTAGAGGAGAGCGAGCGAGAGCGAATGAACGAAGCATTATAGGCGGTAAACTTACGTTCCATATTCCTTCTTCCGAGTGCCTAAGTTCAAGGTCAAATCTCTTAGTCTAGTAGCTTACTTCCGTGCGACCCTGCCCTCCTCACATCGAGAACCTTTTGACAAAAATTCCGAGGAAATATAAATCGAATTCATGAGGCTAGAATACATGAGGAAACTTTCTACCATCGATTGTAATTAACCAGGTCACTATTGTCCGCCTATTCACCACTATTGCCCAACCATGCCCCCCGAATAGCTGTCATACCTTTCTTGAGTAGATGGTAACTCAACACCTTTCCGCCGATAGCACTTTTAGCTTAGCACAGGGTAGGAACGGTAATAATTAGTTGCAAGTGAGCTCCCTAGTCAGAGAAGGGGAACTTATAGATGTCTGGTCAAAGGTGATGCTGATTGGGGTGTACGCCAGACTTGGGAAGCAAACCTTTCGAGATCTTTCCTGGAGAAGCTAATATTGCTGTAACCTGTTTCTGGCTTGCGGAGGAAGAGATTCGCGAATGTAAGATCCAAAGATGCACGAGAAGCAGTGGCAGCGGTGATGTCGATAGTCCGTATACATTTGGGACTTCGCTTTGTCTCATCTAGGTAGCAACTTGTAACATGTGGGTTGGTGCCCTCAACTATTTCCCATTATTCAATGCTTATAGTCAGTGTTCGCAAGCGGCCAGTCCGGCCAGGCTTTGGGTCGGCCTGGGTCGGCCGGGGCTTTGGTAGGAGCCGGCCGGGCCGGACTGTGGGCCGCAGTCCGGCTTCTGAGGGTCATCTGACCGGGCCTGGCCGGACTGCAGATATCTGCAGGCTTTCGAATGATAAGATGTGATTATGATGGGATCGGAATAAGATAAGATCTGGGGATTTAGGTTTGAGTAACATTGGAGGGGGGGCAACGGAAACGGGGGCTCAGCAGACGGACCAGACAAAATCGTGGCTGGAATTAACACTTACTGTTGGAGGTGTTTGATGCTGCTCGGCATGCGCAGCCTATGGACAGCCTACCTCTGATCGTTGAGAGAAAGACTTCGGATATGGGCTTGGGATCAATGGATCGATCGAGTCAGAAGGAATACGGAGGCTATGGAAAGTGGAAGGTGTTTGTAATGTTTGTCGTTCTTTTGTTGGCATGGGAGTCGGTGGAAGAGAAAAAGGGAATGTTGGTGAAAGAGAACGGGCATGTGTCTCGATCTCTGGAAGGATAACTCGTGGTGTATCTTTACTCCTGTCTCTACCATTAGCTAGTTTAGTAGGTTAGTTGGGTATTATGAGTTGTGCGTGAGAACAAGTATTGGAATGGGAAGAAGTTCCACTTTCTAGATTGTGCAATGGCGACCGAACTGATGAGTACTGCTTTACTCTTCGAATTTCGTTTCGTTTCGCTTCAGACGAGTTGTTTCGTTGTTCTGCAACCTTTGTTGGCTAATTTCTAGGTTACTTTTAGTAGTTATGAATCGAGTGATAAGGGAAATAGGAAAATTCCTGATCACACCAACTATCTTCAAGTATCTTTAGGTATCTTGAGATATCTTTAGGTATCTTCCGGTATCTGCAGGCATCTTCGGATATCTGTAGGCATCTTCAGATATCTGCAGGCATCTTCAAATATCTGCGGGCATCTTCAGATGTGAGCCACACATTAATAAAATATTGACTAGTCATATGGAATTTACCGAAAGCCTGTCGGCACCGCCAGGCACCCACGAATCCTGGCCTACAAAGCCCAGGTCTGTCTCACCCTGACCTGGCCTGGCCGGACTGAAAGCCTGCCGGCTATCTGTGGGCCGACCTGGCCGCTTGCGAACACTGCTTATACTTCTCATGGTTTTGAAAATTGAAAAGAGAAGCACAGTTTTGACGTGCCCATTGGAGTTTGCAAGCCACCAAGCACAATCAACTCTCAAGCATTTGAGGGATTCGGGGACCCCAAACTCACTGACAAGTGTTGGCCAATCGGTTTTATTAGGGCGGGACGTGATGGGTCGCCACGCGGAATCGGCAAGTTTTTTGCAGGCTCTTCCTTGATACCTTGTATCTCCCATGTTGCAAAGTTGATAATCCAGCACCTGTGCTGCAAGCTTTAAATTCAGAGCTGATTCAAATCTGGTGCGTCCTATTACATGCGCAGGCCCTGGCATGATTTTGACAACCAAAAGTTTCTTTGTATTCGTAGTAGAGGAAGCGGAGAGATTTGTAGTGGGTGTTGCCCAAATGATCAATATTTGCCACTTGATCTAGTGTTAGATAAGAAAACACTACACACTGGCAGACATTACCGGCATCTAGTTGATCGGCGTGTAAATTAATAGCTGTCATAAATGACCTTGTTCCACCCAACTGCTCTGCTGAACTTCAACCCCTTCTAGCCCTTCCGTCAGCTGATAATACACTCCCAGTAGTGCCCTATCTGATTCGCCTGGCATAGAATCTGGCGAGCCGGAACCAGAATCCCAGCGCTCAGCATCCTCGGTGGGAATTTGCCTACTCTGACCTTCCTGGACCAGTACAGTGACCATTCTTGGTGGTAGTAGTGGATGATAACCAAAATAGTGATGTCATTGGGTGGTATTAGGATTGAAGATATTGGAGACTAGATTTATAAGGTTGTGAGAACTGGAAGTAGTGGTAGTTATATTGTCGAATCAATGCGTTGGTGGTTGAGTTTTCAATTTAGCGCCGCGCCACAAGTGATCTGACATCACGTGAGATTGTTCTAGTAACAGACAAACACCCAGATTAAGCTATTGTGCTAAGGCGGCCAAAATTCCCTCTCTTAAATAGACATATTATGGCAAGCGCTCATAGACAAGCGACGTCCTTAGTCTGCGCTTATGACATGGGAGCCCAACTCGGGTTATATGAGAGTGTGGGGTCCATCCTTAAATGAAATTTCCACGGTGACGAACGGGGGTGAGTACAGGACCGTGTGGACTCCTCTTCCCCAACTGTCGCCTGCCTCGCTACACTTCCGCAAGGAGCATGTTTTCCATTTGAGAACAAGCTTAGACGCAACCATAGTGATGTCAGAATAAGCTTTGATCGACATCCGGGTAACCTAATCTTCCATATAACCAGTTCTCAAAGACCATAGTTTCAGCTGAGTGCGACCCTAATCGTGCCAAGGTTGCGGTGTGTGGCCGCAACCCAGGATGTTCGCTGGCTCACAACCTGGGCACTCCTACAGAGTGCCTGACAGCTCAACATGGCTTCAAGCACCGACACCGTTACAACACCAGTCGATGAAAATAAGCCTTGTTACACAACCCACACTTTTGGGTTTTTACCAATCACAACCGATACATACCTTTCCTTCCGGGCTTCATATTTTTGGACGATGGCACCTACGCGTTTGGTCAACCGTCTCCGCAAGGAGATCGGAAGTTTACAGAGAGAGCTTGGTGCTGCGCGTGCTGAGTTGGAGGAGTTTAGGCTGAGGCTTAAAATGGTGGAAGCGGCGCCGTGGGAACTGAAGACCCCCGAGTCGCCTCGAAATATCACGGTTGAGGAGATGGTTGCGGAGGTGGTGGGTGGAGGGAAGAGAAGAAGGGTTGGGGAGGTGGGAAGGGAGGTTGACCCTGAAAAAGGCCAGCCGGTGGGCGAAATAATGGGGTTGAAGGTGGGTGGTGTGTTGTGGGAAGATGGGATTGGTGGGGTGGAGAAGGGGCTGGAGGCGGTCGGGATCGAAATTTGTGATGGAGGGAGGTGGTTGGTTGGCGAGAGCACGAGGAGAGAGAGGATGGAGGCTGGAAAGAAATCGTCGACGGTATTGGTCAAGGTTAGGGGGGAGGAGGTAGCTAACAGACCTTTCCGTACGGGTTTGTGGGTGGGTGGTAGATGGTGCTCGGTGAGAAGGTTTGTGGCAATCCCGCTGAAGAGGAAGAAGGGGTGGAGGGGTGAGGTTAGGGATTTGAGGGTGAGGTTGGACGGATTGTGCCGGGCTGGAGAGCGCTCGGAGGATAAGGTGGTGAAGAAGATGGAGGAGATGATGGGGATGTGGAGGAAGGAGGGTGGGGAGAAGGGGAAGGAAGTACCGGCGAGGAAGAAAGGGGAGGGGTATTGGATGTGGAACGATGGGGAGAAACCAGATTGGCTTAGGAGAGAGGAGAAGGAGAAGGCGAGGGAGGGGGAGAGGAAGGGGGAGCAGAGGAAGGAGACAAAGTTGGAGTGGAAGGAGAGGATAGTTAGAGAGGAGAAGGAGGAATACAGGAGGTTGAGGGAGAGGGATAGTATGTTGAGCGAGAGGGATTTGGAGGATATTTTGAGGCGCGAGATGGAGGGGTCTTCGGATGGGGGAGGGGATGGTTCAATGTGGGATTTGGAGGAGGAATAGTTGGGTTTTTTCATTTGTTTAATTTATTTTGAGTAGTTAGAAGAAGGGCAGACGAGGCGATGAGCCCACAGAAAGCCCGAAGAGAATATACAACTAAAAGAAAAAAAAAAAAAAAAAAAAAGCTCAACCTGACTTTGTGGCTCAACATGACTTTGTGGCTCACCATACAAAATTGGTGGCTCAACATGACTTTGTGGCTCAACATGACTTTGTGGCTCAACATAACTTTGTGGCTCAACATGACTTTGTGGCTCAATATGACTTTGCAGCTCAACCTCACTTTGTGGGTTAATATTGATTTATGAATAGGTTTATCATAGTAAGAATAGAATATAGGCTCTTAATATTTAGCATAATTTTAGTTAATTTATATTGACATTATTAAAATAAATTATGAACTGATATCTTGGCATACAGGAAGGAAAAATTCTAAGTAAAAGCTACTGTAAAGTAATAATGAGAGATCTATCAATCTATTATTCATTCAACCTATCTTCTTCAAATACAATGCCAAAAACACCAGCTTTTATCCTTCCAAGTCAGCGTGTCGAGCCTTATGGCGATGTGGAGATACGAATTCAGGCCGCAATTGAATCAATACGTACGAGTTCAAACAAATATCCAAATGTTGCAGAAATCGCCAGAACCTTCGAGGTGCCCGTTTCACGACTTCGAGCACGTCTTCAGGGTACCCAGTCTCGTCAAGAGAGGCCAGGAACCAACCATAGGCTTACTGATGACCAAGAACTGGCAGTTTGCCAGTATCTTGACCGTTTAGACAATATTGGTACAAGTGCTCGTCTCCAAATGGTAACTGGTTGTGCCAATGCGATACTACAATATGGACATTCAGGCTCTGAGCCAGCACCTATTGTAAGTGACCATTGGGCCCAGCGATTCCTACGCCGTCATCCAGAATATTTTATTCGCAAGCAGGTTACGATTGATATCAATCGTAAAAATGCTCACCAACCAGAGAGTATCCGCACTTGGTTCCAGAAGTATCTAGCAGTATGCCAGCAGTATCATATCCATGATGGTGACAAATACAACTTCGATGAAACCGGATTCCGTATCGGAATAGGACGCGACCAATGGATCATTACCCGTGAGCCTACCAGACCAGTATATCTTGGCAGCTCTACCAATCGTGAACTAGTCAGTGTTTGTGAGACTATTAGTGGTGATGGTATTGCTTTACCGCCCATGATAATCGTCCCTGGTGTTATACACCAAGAATCGTGGTATACAACAACCAGGATCCCAGATAATTATCTTCTAGGTACCTCTGAGAGTGGATATAATAATGATGAGTTAACGATGAAGTGGCTTGCCCACTTTGAGCGTTTCTCTTCCGTCAGGCTCACTGGAGAGTATCGGCTCTTACTTCTCGATGGATTCGCCTCCCACTGTACCAAGCAGTTTCTTAACTTCTGCGATTCACATAAGATCGTTGTGTTTTGCCTGCCTGCCCACTCAAGCCACCTTCTCCAACCGCTTGATGTAGTTGTCTTTCAGCCTTATAAGCATTACCATGCAGAGGCAGTAGAGGCAGCAACACGCACAGGTTGTGGTAACTTTGATAAGGCTGAATTTTTAGATACTATCGATAGTATTCGTCAGCAAACATTCAAGTCTTCCACCATTCACTCAGCCTTTCGAGCCACAGGTCTTATTCCGTACAATCCTGATATAGTTATATCAAA
>Ga0307509_10002783_pt1 | contig 27751 bp, 23 predicted proteins | sample 10_EM_MG_FD_202245 | JGI IMG/M metagenome (GOLD analysis project Ga0307509, IMG submission 202245) | Populus trichocarpa ectomycorrhiza microbial communities from riparian zone in the Pacific Northwest, United States - 10_EM | ecosystem: Host-associated > Plants > Roots > Unclassified | place... | reverse complement strand
AGCCCCCCAGCCCCCCCCCCCCCCCCCCCCCCCCCCCGCGGCGGCGCCCCCGCCCCCACTGGGTGCCCTAGTGCCATTCTCAATTGCTCCAGCTCTTACTCGAGTACAGTATTCGACGGTAGAATACCGGTACCAGTACGGGACAGGCAACGAGTTATCAGGCTATCCATTGGCCTGCCTGCCTGCCTGCCTTGCTTTTTGCTTTTTCCCTCCATGCAATACGGTACCGGTATCATACTGCACATTAAGTTACGGCCCCACACTAAGAGGAAAGGGCACCACTGGTATTTATGGAGACCCGAAGGGAATGCAGTGGTGGTGGTGATTGGTACGAGAACAGTACTAGTACAGTTTAGTGCTGGCGAGGAGAAGGTGATGCCCAACATCGAGACGCAGCCCCAATGGCTTCTTTTCTTTCTTTTCTTTTAGTTTTCAATACAAGCCAAAGAATGGACCTTGTTGGATGAATGGGCGGGACTCTAGACTTCACCGGTTCATTGCACTACGGTATGTGTAAGGCAATAATAGACAGACAATGATAGATGGATATTATTGGATAGAGTGAGTTGTAAGTGATCCAGTAGGTTGAATTATCGCAGATTTGGAGTTTTGCGAGTATGATACTCGAGTACAGTACTGCACACTAGGATACAGTGCTACCGGTTCTAGGCGTTGAGAGTGATGTGCAGCCATTTCCCTCCCCAACTGACGATTAAAACCCTACTACGGCAGTATGCTAACTCGTATCATATGGATAGCTCGAATTCCAACCTACACCCAACGCCGGAGAGCCGCCTCCAGCCGACAAGCCCCACCATTAGCTTCCTTTCTTCTTTTACTCTTCTTCCCTTCCTTTCCTCCCCTCCCAACCCTTTCCCTCCACCACCCTCTCCGCCCCCAATAATTTTCTTCCCCTCCAATCCTTTCCACTCCACCACCACCACCACCACCGCCCCTCCTTCCCTGTCCTGCATCACGGTAATTCACACCCCTTATCTAGTCCAGCATTCATTCTAGACCTAATTGTCCCCACAGGTATTCACTTCTTCTATTTAAACCCCCCTCCAATTCCCCTCGCCCCCCCCCCTTCACATTTCCTCGTTCTCTATTCTCCCGGAGGTGGTTTTTTTTTTTGGCAAAACATCTAACAATTATACCTGCCTTTAGTCTGCGAACAAACAAACAAGTGAGTGCGATAGCTTCCCTCTTGTTACTCAAGCTCTATGAAGCTCCGATTCTGAACGGTGGCCAATGCATCGAAATCAATAGTCATGTCTCCCGCTGCTCTTGCTACTGCTGGGGCTGCTACTTCAGCTTCGAAATCTGATGTCCCTATTCACGCTACGTCTTCTGAATTAGCAATGAAGTATGAGCGTGATTATGCGGCTCACAACTACCATCCGTTGCCTATTGTCTTTTCAAAGGCTCTGGGTGTTCATGTTTGGGATCCTGAGGTTGGTTGACATAATTTATATTTTGCCCGGCTACCCCTACTGCACGTTAGCACGGGTTTGCCAATGAGTCCTTTGGCTTTGAATCAGAGTTCTAACAGATATAATCTTTGTCACAGGGCAAGCGATACCTTGACTTCTTGAGCGCTTATTCTGCTGTCAACCAAGGTCATTGTCATCCTAAGATTGTTGGTGCCTTGATCACTCAAGCCCAGCGTCTGTGTCTCTCCTCGAGAGCCTTCCATAATGACGTTTTCCCAATGTTCTCCAAGTTTGTGACGGAGGTATGTTTTGCAATCCCCATCTTTCACTTGGTATACGAGTGATCTAATTTGGTGTTACACAGTACTTCGGTTACGATATGGTCCTTCCTATGAACACTGGAGCCGAAGCTGTTGAAACCGGTCTTAAACTTGCTCGCAAGTGGGGCTATCTAAAGAAGGGTATTCCCGAGAACGAAGCATTGATCTTCTGTGTTTCCGACAACTTTCACGGTCGTACGTTTGCCGCCATATCGCTGTCTTCGGACCCCGAGTCCCGTGACCACTACGGCCCATACCTCCCAAATATCGGCTCTACATGCCCCAAAACTGGAAAGGCCATTAAGTATAACAACATTGCCGATATCGAGGAGGTGCTTAACCTGCAAGGCGAGAAGACTGCAGCCTTCCTTATCGAGCCAATTCAGGGTGAGGCCGGCATTGTCGTTCCGGACGACGACTACCTAGCCAAAGTCCATGCTCTTTGTAAGAAGCATAACGTCTTGTTGATATGCGACGAGATTCAGACTGGAATTGCTAGAACTGGTCGTCTTCTTTGCTCTGAGCATTCAGGAATCCGTCCTGACATAGTCCTTCTCGGGAAAGCTATCTCTGGTGGTGTCTATCCCGTCTCTGCTGTTCTTGCGGATAAGGATATTATGTTGTGTATGCAACCCGGAACGCATGGCTCAACCTATGGCGGCAACCCCCTCGGCTGTGCCGTGGCGATCGCCGCACTAGAGGTGATCCGTGATGAGGATCTCACTACCAGGTCTGAGGTTCTGGGACAGAAATTCCGTGCTGGACTCTGTGCAATTAATTCGCCCGCCATCAAACTGGTTCGCGGAAAGGGGCTATTGAACGCCGTTGTTATCGACGAGTCCAAGACTAATGGTCGTACCGCTTGGGACCTTTGTATATCCCTTCGTGACAACGGGCTCTTGGCAAAGCCCACTCACCAGAACATCATCCGCCTCGCCCCTCCTCTTGTAATTACTGAGGAACAGATTGACGAAGCGATTGGGATCATCGAGAAATCTCTCGCGGGTTTGGTGAGTACCTCTCCACCTCTTAATCAATGAATGAACTTGTGTGCGCACTCTAACATATCAACAGTCTACCTATGTAAACAAGGAGACTGGACACTAATTTTCTTTCCCCCTCGTCATGCACACGGAGTTAAAGGGTTCCCGAAACGTGGTTTTTTCCTCCTGCTTAGAATTGAACTGTTGGAAGCAATTTCTACCTAATTTCTCTCTTTCCTATTTCTTTCATAACTTGGGTCTTACTTGGTGGTCACTATTGGCTTATTTTTCTTGCTCTTAAAAATAAATTAGTCCCAGACTAACACCTAGTTGTGGATCGAGTTTTCTAAAGTGAAGATGATTGTGCTTTGATTGGGTGCAACTGATACAGGGCATCACTCGAATAATCCGTGTAGGCCAACTCTCTGGAACGCTACCCATGCCGCCCCGCCAACCGACAACTACCGGTATGTAAATTTACCAAACAAGCCACGAGCCACAAAACACGACGTTTCACAAAGGCGCACTAACATCCAACCCCCCATGACCGAGTAAATACCCTTAATAGGACGATAAATCCCACTACTTCCATTCCATTCCCATTCCCATTCCCATTCCACGAACAAATGACTAATAAAAAGAGAAGAAAAAAGAAAAAACCTATCTCACATAAAAAGTTGGTAATTTGCAAAGGAAAAATAAAGAGCCAAACCCGCAATAAGCTCCCCTCCCAACCTCGACAGCCCACGAATGAAATAGAATAAATGAGTTAGGGATAGAAACGTTAATATCAGAGGAGGTAGAGGGAGATAAAGACAGAGGTGATGGAGATAGAGAGGGGGAGGGGGCATTAGTATTGTACAGTTTAGGTGGTAGATGGGGTCTAGGTCTAACTTAGGTTGGTGGGTATGACTAGCTGCCTGGCAGACTAGAAAAGAGGATGAAGGGTAGGTTCTGCGCATCGTTGACAGGTGCGTAGCGCAGTCAATAACGAGTTTTCCGCATTGTCATCAGGAAAATGGGAGATGGAGAGGAGGGGTGAGGGCAATAAATATGAAAGAGAAGAAAAAAAGAGAAGAAAAAAACAAAGAGTATACGAGAGATTTAGAAGAAAAAGATACGATCACCCAGCATTCAAAGCAGAAACGAGGACGAAACAAACCCGGGAAGAATAGAAAGAAAAAAAGAGAAGAAAAAAAACCGGGACCCTTCTTCCCTTCTTTTCATCAACACCTAACCGAACTTTAACCCAGCCCAACCCAGCTAGGCAGACCCAAAACTTCCGTCTCCAATACCTCCGCCCTCCCTAACGTCGCTATCAACCTCCTCAAATACCTCGCCGATCTCGCGGATGATCTCGTTGCGATTCCAGCAAGCGCGCATTTCCCACACTTTGCTCATGCAAGCACTGTTCACCTGCTCGAGCTGTTCGATGGTATACCTGCCCGTCTCGGTAACGAGGCGGTCGTGCAGGTTCGCCAGGAGCGTCGGGTCACAAACCTTCGCGGTTTGTAGAGGAGGCAGAGCAAAGCAATGGGGAGCGGGGTGGGAGAAGTTGTGAAGGTGAGGTTGGGAAGAGGATTGGGAATGCGGGGCGGGTGTTGTGGTTGAGGTTTGTGAAGGGGCCGAGTCGGAGGAGCTGGAGGGGACTACTGTTTTTGCGGTTCATTAGCCATGTTATGGGAAGTGGCAAGAGAGGGGTTAGGTACCTTGAGTGTCAGGGAGTTGAGAGTCGCCGGTAGACGTTGCACCAAAGTCGCGGAATAAAGGCGGGTTCATGGGGCGGGGTGTTCCGTTGCTGTTACTGTAAGGATTGGAAAATGGCTGGGAGTTCAATCCTGCTGTTCCATCGCTCGTACGCTTTCCGGAGGTGGTCGTAGAGGCATAATTCATGATTGAGGAGAGCCCAGTGACGGGAGTGACGCCCAGTGCAGCTCCAGGTTGAGATGTCATCTGCGGGATCCCATCAGCCGCCGCCGCTAATGACTGCGAAAAATTGGCAGGAATGCTGGAAATGGCAGTTTGAAAGGCGCTGGCGCGCTCGCTAGACTGCGTATGTTGCGCAGGGGGGGAATGCAGTGCTACGGGACTACCCTGGCGACTGCTAGTGCCCGTACCATTATTCGTAAGATCATCATTCCGCGAGATCTGGAATGCCTGAACTTCCATGCTCGAACTCATATGACTGTACCCCCCGACTCCATTAGATGGCGGGTATGTAGCCGAAATGACTGCACTCGCGCTAACATTGACGCTAACGTCCCTGACGTCTCCAGTGGTCTCGGTGGGAGTCGCTTGCCTTTCTTGCGATTTGTCTGATCCTCCTTGGATCTGAGACTCGACGGAAGGACTCTGACGATCAAGAGAAGCACGGGTCTTCTCAGCTTCCAAGCGCGCTTCTCCCTCGGCTCGCTTCTGACGCTCGGCTTTCTCGGCTCGCTCTTCTAACTTCTTGCGCTCGCGAGACCATAATTCCGCGCACTGGGCCGCCATCGACTGATCCATTCCTTCTATATCGGTGGCGATGACCTCGAGATGAGTCAAGAGCTCGTTGGCCTTCATTCTGTGCTCTTTGTGACCCAACTCCATCCAATCATCCCTGATGTATTCCACGTCCCGCAGGAATTGCTTAGCACTACAGTAATAGCCATTCGAAACCCTCTCTTCAATAACGTCCATGTCCATATTATAAAAGGATTTGCCGGTGGCAGTGTCAATAACCTTTGGCGGAGAGTGTATATTTTTAGGCAAGAGCAACTGGTAATTACTTGCAGGCCCTTGGGTGGCGAGATCTGAGGTGGCTTCAGGCTCTTCGAATAAATGCTTAATCACCTCGTATTCGAGTATGGGCTTTTTAAACCGTCTGAGTTTTGACCTAACAGTATCTATGGCATAAAATAACCTCATTTTAAGCCAATTCTTGATCTGCTTATCTTTCGCCTCTTGTGCCTTGCGTTCTTCTTTTGTCATAGCACGGGGCGGGGGTGGCGGGACAACTGGGAGAACTGGCAGTTCTCGCCTCCTCCTTGTGGATGGATCGGGCGGAAACTCATCAGGGGCCTTTTTAATATAGGAAATCAATCTGTCAAAGTATTTCCGGCGTGCCTCCTACAGTAACGTTAGTAAGAAAACCACCAAGTCAGAGAGGCTACACAAACCTCATTAGGCATCGGAATCCTAAATCTATCCCTCTTGGAGAATCCGAAAAGCTCATGCAGCAACGTGGGGTCTAAATCCTCAAGCTCAGAGTTTGTAACACCAAGGACAAGAACCGGATCGTTTGCTGGGATGCTTCCCAGTAAACTCTTGAAGGTGATCAACCCTTGTTGGCCAATAGAGCTATACCAGGTATCCACATCAGGGATGAATACAACACTCGGCTTGTGCCGCTTGACCTCGACAAACAACTGCACTATAGCAGTTTCAACCGACTGACCCATCAGTTAGCAACGAGCAAACTACAACCTAACTGGAATAACCTACCCTTGCAGAATCACCAACCAAGGTCGCTAAATCGAACGCTTGAACATGCAGCTTCTCGAAATAGTTCAATAGCGCGGCTGCAAGATACTGTTGCCCCATTCCAGAAGCGCCATGAATCAACATCCGAGGGCGGAAAACACGAGCCTGATCGAAATCTGAAGTAGCGAATTAGCTAATATGACCTCCTTAAGTCCAACCAGACACCAACCCTGCATCATATTTTCCCGTGAGAAGCCACCATCCGAATCCTGGTCGTCCTCGTACATAGCTTCCTCCAATACGGTCAATCGCTTGCGCTCCGGAAGGATACCCTCCATGCACTTTTTCAATTGCTCAAGGGGCCCAATCAACAAGGGCTCAATAAATGATGGCAGTGGATCTGTTCCAGAAGACGAAGACCTCTGCGAAGACGGAACCACTTTTTTCATCGCGAGCATGAAGTCGCGGGCAGTGACATGAATCGAGGTAGGGTCAAGTGCGAGCTTGTCAGTGGTCATATAGATCTGCGGATATGTTCGTTGAACAGCGTTGAGCGCGGCTTCGGTACACAGTGACTAATCTTCGTTAGCACAAGGTCCCATCCAGAAAGATACTGTATCAGTCAAGTCACCCTCAGATCAGCCCCGCCGTAACCCTTGGTCTGTAAAGCCAACCCTTCCTTCAATGCCTCTGGTAAAGCTGGGCTCCACCCTCTGGTATGGATGTCGAGGATAGACCTCCTCGCATCCACTGACGGGAGAGGAAAATAAAACTCGCGATCAAAACGCCCGGGACGGCGTAGTGCAGGATCCACCGCATCAGGTCTATTAGTAGCACCAATTACAACGACCTGTCCTCTGCCATCCATACCGTCCATCAACGCCAACATGGTCGACACTATCGAGGCATGGATTTGATCCTGCTTCGAGGATCTAACCGGGGCGAGTCCTAATCGCGAATTAGCTCTCAATTGCAAGCAGATGAATCAAGGACATGTTACCATCAATTTCGTCAAAGAAAATAATACTTGGCTGGTTGTTCTTTGCCTCCTCAAACAACAACCTGAGTTGACGTTCCGCTTCTCCCACCCATTTGCTAAGACAATCTGCCCCTTTCCTCATATAGAAGGTAACCTTCCTAGTTTCTGTGCTGCAGCTCGCAGCCAGAGCTCTCGCCATCAAAGTTTTACCAGTCCCAGGAGGACCATGAAAGAGCACACCGCGAGGGGGAGTAATCTTCTTAGCTAAAAACAGCTCCGGATAAGTCAACGGCAATTGAACCATTTCCTTGAGGTTTTGGATGACGACATCCAATCCACCAACTTTCGAAAAATCCACATTACTATCAGCAGCACCCAAGGGGTCAATATCTGCATTTGCATTCTTTCCCTTGCCCATCTTGCCCAAGGAGCCGGGTGCGCCTCCCAGCGGATCACTGCCATGCATTTGCGCGGAAGGAGGTAATAAACCGGCCGTGGCAGTGCTCGGAGTCATGATAGTTCCGGCAGCGCCAACAACACCACCATACATCCCCGGTCGAGTGGGCCTCTCATCGTCACTGCTATCGGAGTCATCCTGCACCGTGGGGTTCATGGGCCTTCCTCGTCCAAATGGATTAAACGAAACGCTACCACCAAAAGGTCCAGTGGTGTCAAACCAAGACTTTTGTGCACCCGGAGCGGTCTTTCTTCTAGGTTCATCATTACCACTATTATCCGGCTCCTCGATCATCAGAGCATTCTCGGGTCGTAAAATTCTATAATCGACATTCTGGGTCCTGCGACGTAGTGTCCTCTCAGGAGCAGTTTCGCCTTCCAAAGCCACGGTCCGCTTCGCCCGATGTCTGAGACGTTTGGGAGATGGAAGTAGGTCCTCCAACTCTTGGTTGATCTCCACGTGCTCAGAATGGCTGAGTTCCGCCGATGATGTTGCCCTCCGCTTCCTGGATGACTGCGAGGTCGACATTGGACGTTTACCTTTGCGGCCACGGCCTGAGGGCTCAGAGGACTCGTCTTCTGGGACGGAGTCGATTTCGGCCTGGCCGGAGCGAGGTAGCTTTGATGGCGATGACTTATTAGACATACTATCGTCCCCAGTATCATCTCCACCTTCTTCCTCCCGGTACTCCTCACTACTATCACCAGCCTTTTTACTAGCACCTCTAGTGGCTCTCCCGGGGCCCCGGCGTCCCCGACCTCGCTTAGTCCTTTTGTTTTCTGGAGTAAGCTCGGTAGCTTTAGCCGCTTTCGGGGAAGCAGCGCTCCCACGCAGGGAGGGCGCATCATTGGCTTTACGACAGTTTCGTCGACTCGGCTGGACATCAGAATCGTCGTCATCTCCATCTCCATCCTCCGGAGGCACGACATCACTGCCTGGTCCGTTGTCCTTGGGTTGGGGGTTAACCTTGTCTGGCTCTCCACCGGTACTTTCCACGCCCTCGTTCCCATCCGCAGCGGACTCAGCCAGGTGGGAAGCCGGCTCATCAATTCCGCCAGTACCACCAGACTCTACAGCTTCTCTTGAAGAGGTCTCAGCGAGGCTCTCCCTCTCTTCTAAAATAATATCGTCAGCCCCAGGTTGTCTAACAATTTGGCCGTGCTTGCCCGAATTTGTAAGCTGTAGGGCGGGCTCTTCCGAGGCTCCCAGGCGGGTGCTTCTGCGAGCCACGCCACCCCCAGCAGCCGGAGGCCCGGCACTGCCTCCACGAGTCCTCGTAGCGGACTTGAGCGGGCCTTTGCCCCCGACGGTCGGACGCGACTGAGCAGTGGCAGAGGTAGCGCGGGTCGTGCGACGTGTCGGTACTTGATCTTCATTCTGTGTCTCCGGCTCAGCACTCCGACCTTTGCGTTCCTTCCCAAGACCAGGAGGAATCTTGATCTTAACTAGCATTGACGGTTTGGCAGTAGGGGGCTTAGCTCCCTTTTTGCCAACATCCTCATCAACTTCCCGCTCCTCATCCTCCTCCCCCTCCTCACCACTACCACTCTCAGAAGAGGAAGGTTCTTCCACTTCCTCGCTCTCTTCTCCGTAATTGACGGGCTGCGTCTTTCTCGAACTTCTGAGAGGTCTGCCGCTTGCTCCGAGGGTGACAGGCTCATCGTCAGAAGCCACGCTAAGTCCATCGCCACTGACGGAGATGTCATCATCATCAGAATCGTAGGTGTTTTTTTTACTGCGCCTCCCTTTGGCTACGGTAGTCTTGCGACCCCCCTTCGTTGCCGTCTTCTTGCCAACCGTTCCCTTGCCCCCAGTTCTCTTCCGGGGGGAATGAGCCTGGTCGCTGAAGTCCTCATCCTGGGAATCGGAGGCGAGCGGATCTTTTTCAAGTTGCCTCTTTCTCTTGCGCACTGGACGGGGAGGCATCTTTGAAATTATTCGAGTAGTGAGATGATTATGTTAATGTAAAGGTAAGTTTTAGGTGACGGAGAGGGGGTATGAGTGTGTGTGTTGATAAAAAGCGATTGTGACAAAGCGCGTTCAAAACAAACTAAGCGATGTCGTAATTAAACAATGTAAAATAAGGTTAAAAAATCTTATTAGAGGTAGGTAAGGAGCGATGTAAAAGATTGTTAAAAAATTCGGTATACCGCTGCTGGACGAACGAGGTGGTTGTGTGGTCGTGGAGTACGGTACTCGAGAAAGTTGAAAGAGGGAAGCTTGGTCGGCCGGTTGGTGGTTGTGTGGCCGGTCAGTCGTCGCTAACTTGGCTCTTTTTTTTTTTTTCTTTCTTGCTCGGGCTCCTCAGCTAGCCGACGACGACCATGACTAAACCGCAAGTGCAAAGGGGAAAAAGAAAAGAAAATACCACGAAACCTAAAAGACAAACTTCTCCCTTTTGAATTTTTTTTTTCCCCCTTTCGCAAACAACAGATCGAACGATTTTGCTGACTGTAAAAATAGAAAGAAAAAAAATAGAAAAAAGGGGAGAAAGAGGAATCCTCGAAATCGGATTGAGGAAGTCACTCTGCCTTCTCCAAAGGAGAGGAAAGAAGAGGAAAAGAGAGAGCGGCCAGGAAAAAGGTAAGGCGGGCGGGATGGCGGGGATTGCGTTGCAACGCGTTGAAGGGAAGATTGTGGCGAGGCGAGACAAAAAAAAGTATGATACTATAGCAAAAAGAGACGAGGCGGGCGGGCAGGACAGCGCAGGCGGTGGTGGTAACCGTGCAAAACAGCGCGACAAGCGGCTCTGCAGGTCTTCGAGACGAAACAACAAAAACAAAAATATATATATATATATTTCCTTCTGTGTGTAATCTATTCTCCGTATTATCGTTGAAGAAATCCCCAAGTCAAAAGGGGGGCCGTTGTATCGTTCGAGGCAACAGGGCAGGGCGGAGAGGAAGAAACACCCAACGAGAAGAAATAGGACAAATGACACAAATCCCTTCTTTGTCCCTATTTTTTTTTTTTCTTTTTCTCCCGTGAAGATTCTCCTCGTACCCTCTCGTTTCCACTCCCTTCTCGAATTCTCAGCTTTTGACCTTCCCCTGGTATGCGGAAGTTTACTCACAGGAGAAAACGCTGGGCTGCTGTTGCCTACTCTGGTGGATTGGGTGGGAGGGTGTGTGTGTCAGTGTGTGTGGTTCTTCCCTGTTCTTGGCCTCCCACGCCCCCACCCCCCACTTCTTGGCGATCTCTTCTCCCCTTTGTTCCTCTTCAGCCACACTCACGAGCTAGCACTCGAATAAATTCAAGATTCCTCAGGAAAATTGCAGCAAAGCAGTTTCTGATTGTCTTTCCTCCCTTCCTTCCTTCCTTCCTCCCTTTCTTTATTTTTCTATCATATCATACCCCCCCTCACGCAGAGCTGACACGATGGGGGATCCAACCACCACCAACCAACCATCGCAGTTTACACCTCTCTATTTGTCGAAGCCACACAATGCATGGACTTCGATCCAACCAGAAGAAGAGCTGCTGCCTTCAGGAACACGAGGGAACAGTGCAAAAAAAAAAAGCCCCAAATTTTCATGCGGGTTTGATAGGTCTCAAGCCGTTAGATATCATACCGTTGCAGAAACACGCCTTCTCCAACCAATCCCTAAAAAAAAAAAAGTGGATCTTGATCATAATAAATCTTGGTAACGACAGCGGTAGGGCCCACCATCTTCAAGCACGCAAACCGTCGATCTCGCGTCCTTCGCTACCGCCCCCCCCCCCCTTTTCCCCTATCATGCTACTCACCATCCACCAAGGTTCTTTTGTAAAATAGTATCCAGCGGCGGGGGGGGGGGTCAATCACAGTTTCCTTTTTTTTACTTTTTCGGATGCGCCCCCCATTCCACTTCCTTCCTTCCCCCATCAGCCCTATCAGGTATCCTACCGGCATGCTGGGTGGTATGTAGAGTTAGTGGTGAAAAAGATTGAAGAGTTTGGCCAAAATGTCATTAGAAAAAAAAAAAAAAAAAAAACCAAGATGGGTGCTCTGCATGATATACACCCATCCGGTGGGGAGAGGCGGGGATGTCCGAGGGAGAGGGAGGGTTTGGATTGGGACAACGCAACAATTCCTTGGGTTCGGTGCGAAGGTGTCCAATGATACCTTGCTCCGGCCCGCCCCCCTCCCGTAGACTAACCACTTGCGCGGGTGTTATGATATACCCTTGACATTCTTCCCAACCCCGTCTTCTATCATTATCTTTTCCCGTTATGGTCTCCGTGCACTTCAAGCGCGCCGGTGGGTGGAAATCGTCACGAGCAGCCATCACGATACACAAGATCTCTCTCCCTGCCTGCCTACCTCGGGAAATCCGGGGAAATGGTCGACTAGCCATGCACGCCACAGCGTTGTGGCGTTCCGCTGTCCGCCTGAAAATGGTACAGTATATAGTCTATCCAATAAGAATTTGGGTCTACCATAAGTCCGGTTTCCCCTTTTTGCCCCAAGTTACTCGGGGAATTTTACTCTTGTAATTTCTTGTTTAGATTTCTGTGAGAAAAATCAGATCACAGTATGATATTATAGATCTTAAAAGGCCGCCCCTCCCGAGAAAACAAAAAAAATACTGTATATAAAAATACCAGGAACGCCAAACGCATTTATTTTTCGGAAATACCATGGTATTTTCTAATATGGCACATGCCGAGTAGGGCTTTGCCTCGCCATGACCGCGACTACTAATAATGACAATCGGTTTTGAAAAATACCGGTAGACTAGCCTCTCTTTGCGATTCCAATCCTCTGCCGAAACCTATTTTCCCTGACATCTCTCCACTTCTGCTGCAAATCCAGGACCGCAGACCTGTACTTCTCTGTCTTTTGGCGCAATAACTTCCCGCGGATGGCAGACTGAATGTTCGTGATGCTATCAATGAGTCTAGTGATCTTGATATGGAGATATTGCCGGTAAGCAGTCTGAATTGTGATGGCGGCATTGATCACACGATTGCGAGTATTGACCACATTCGAGCATTGGTGAGCAAGTAGCAAAAGATTGATCCGCTTATGGGCATCGCGGCGGAATAAGTAAGCACGGTAGGACCTCTGGATGGTAGTCGCCGCCTATAAAACGTTAGCACCCCCGAATCCCTATAGGCAAACTGATGAATAGACACATACCCGCTCTTTGACAGACCACTGGAACAACCTCGAGCACAGGTAGGCCAATCCAGCAACAACAAAATCTTTATCAAAGACTCTATCGGATTTCTGTGCATCGTCAAACAAACTAGCTACAAATTAAAAAATCAGCACCATCTCGGAAAGAAGGCCCAGCCAAGCCTCACCAAAGTAGGAACTGCAGCCGAGTGCCCGCAACTTGGACTTCAACGGGGCGTTCTTCTCCATCCTCACGCTCGCCGGGAAGTACTGTTCATATTCCTCAACGATCTTTTGGAACACACGCCCATCGCCGAAGCTCGTCGTCAAATTGTCGACCTGGATCCCATGAGCCGAGGCGATGCATCCCGCCCAATCCTTCAACAACCGCACATGATCTGTGGGCTCGTTGTTGCAATCCGTAGTGGGGGAAACGGAGTATCTCATATCTGCCGGCGCCTTGCGAGTCTGGAGTCTTCGGATTTCCCTCTTGACTTGGTTCCAATCCACAAGCTGTTCCAAACCCCATCGACTCACGATACCCCAGAGTAGTCCTACTGTCTTCTCCCTGAACCCATCCACAACATCCTTCGCCGTAATGCCACGGGTGTTACCCCCAACGGAGTCTAAGGCCGAAAGCCCTATCGAGACATTGTGCAATTTGTGAGCTCTGGATGTCGCAGGGAACTTGAGGTTAGCGGTAAGGGGCCATTTCCGTTGAGGAGTCTTTTCGGCACCGATGGCTGGAGATTCCGGATAAAGAAGTAGTTCGACCACGCGCGAGAGGCGGACCCCATCACGCATATCAACGGCTAGATTTGTAATCTCGTACTCGTACTCTTCAAGCGGACACTGTGAAACCTCTGGCAAGTAATTGAGATGTCCCAGGGGTCGCAAAATGTCACCAACCGAGGGCAGGAGCAGTCGTGAGAAGGCATGCAATACCGAAGCTGAAGATTTGTGAGGCGATGACTATAGCTGTTAATACTTCTAATATTTGAGAGCGTTCAGCGAGTTTTACTAACTTTCTTGAACAAATTGTTTTGGCCTAAAATTCCTCGAGACTTGGCTTTGTCCATCAATAATACGAGCATTAAGCTGCGCAGTATGCTCTTCCTGAGCAGCCAAATTGTACTGCCCCGATCTTCATTATCACCTTGGGAATGCCGTTCTGCGGCGCCTCTCCTGCAAGTATCCTCGATTTGAGGGCAGGCCAGAGTGTCCTCGCTGCGCATCAGATACCTTTCAACAAAGCCCTTGATTACTTTTCTCTGATCCAAAACGGTCCGAGGCGTAGCAACAAACACCTCTCTACCAATTATCACCTCCAACCCAGGAACTAAAGCCACAGTCTCATAAGTTTCCATAAAGAGATTGAGAAACTTCTTTCTCACAGCTAAATCTTCTGCCCATCCCCAGCCTTGGCCATTCAAACCCACCCCACTGCCACTAAGTTTCGCCGCTGAGCTGTTCTCCAAAACATCTTTGGGCACTGATAGAGCTCCATAGAGCAGGCTAGCTTGTAATCGTTTGAACAGAAGCGGGAACGGCGGTGAGGAATATAGGTCCATGAAGCGCGTCCGAATTTCAGATGCCTGAGGATTTGAGCGTTCCGCGAACGCTAGGGGAAGGATCGAATTGAGGAGTTGCGAGACAGAAGATTCCTGGGCGAGAAGCCAAGAATCCTCGTACATCTCTGTTCTTGATATATCTTCTTTGAGGAGAGGATTTAGTTCTAGCTTAGTCCGTTTATCATTCACATGGCGGAAGGAAGCTGCCGGGGGTAGTAGATCCAAAGGAAGTGAATATGGTGCTAGCTCTGCCTCTTCCTCTTGTGACAATGATGGCGGCGTTGGTAGAAGTTTGTTGCTCACTTTCCTGCGCTTTAGACGGAGTTGTATAGAACCTTCGAGCGAGCTTCTTTGAGAACCCGGAGATTGAGGAGAGGATATGGATGAAGCAAACGATACATCTTCCTCATCTAGAACCACAGCTTCATTGCGTCTTTTCATAGGCTCCCGAGATAGTGTGGGCTGGCTAGTCTTAGGCTTGGACGAAGATATGCGTTTGGTCTCGGACCTCCTCTTATTCAAGTTCTTGTCAAAGGATTTGTTTGTTGGCATCCTAGAGCCCTCCACATGTCTCGTTTTGACTATTTTCTCCCCGGGTGGTATATTTTCCTTTCCTCCAGAGTTCCCACGACGGGAAGCATCGGAACCAGAATGGTGGGAAAGTCTCGACGGAGGCTGGAGTGTTTTCCGCTTCGGCGGTGCGAGGAACGGCTTCTTCTTCTCAGCTCGCTTGGACTCGTCTGTGGGAGGATGTGGTTCTACATTTGCCGTGCTATTTGTTTTGTCTCCAAGTATTTCATAACTCGCAGGTTGCGAGCTTTCCGATTGACTGGTAGGTTTAGTCTCAGCGCTGTTAGGGGATCTATTAGCAGCTTCTGCTTGCTGCTTGGCCTTAGCAGCGAGCATAGCACTAATTCTACGCCGATTGTTAACATCTATCTTTTGCTTCGTTGCCATTCGGCGCGGTTGCTGATGTAGAGATTGCGCACGGCTCTGCTGTGGTTGTAGAGCTAATGCTACATCATTGTAGAAGTTTGACTCTGATGCTGGTAGATTCGCTTGTTCTCTCTCTCTCCCTCTTTCCTGTTCCCTTTCCCTCTCCCTTTCCCTTTCCCTCTCCCTCTCCCCCTCTTGTTCCTGCTCTCGCTCTCGCTCTCGCTCTATCCCCCTCTCCTTTTCCTTCTCATCACTAGCTCGCTGATTATGAGTCGGCACAAATCCAGTAATCCTCCTTGGCGGTTCATGCAATACTGCTCGCCGTCTGTGGCTTCGTCCGGAAATAGTGAATAGTTCAAAATCAGTTGGTATAGCTCTCGTATAGTCAAGATTGTCGATGTCGTCGTCATCGTCGTCGCCCCTAGCAGCAATTAAAGGAAAAGATGTGGGTGGGTTTCTAGTGCTCTGCTGGTTATTTTCGGATTGTTGCATGAATGATGGACGAACTGGGCACGGTGTACCGTCCTCTTCGGTGGGGAATCGAGACATCTCGGTTTCTGGTTGCTAAATTCTCAGTGTTCGGGAATGGTTGTCGACGGAGTTGGTTTGTTGTAGCAAAGGTAAGGATGAGATTTCAAGGTCTAAGGTTCCGGCTAGCAAATGCTTGTGTTGTTTCCAAATAAAGTGCTGTTGCTATAGCAACACACGACAACACGCTCATCAGAACTCACTCGAGTTTCACGAGCGGCAGGTCCGGAGATAACTATTATCCAGGTATGATATATCTAAACCATAGCCTGATGCTAAGCAATGCCTAGGGCCAAATTAGAATCTAGTCGCTAAGTCTATTTGCACATGAAAGCATTATATACGGCCGATTCTTTAAGTTACAGAGAACCAAGTTCGAGAATCGGCAGAGAAAGAAACCCAAATGAATCATGACACCAATAGGACCTGTTAAGAAACAAACTTGAAAATAAAATGGAAAATTCAAGAATAGACTCCATCCTTCGCATGAACAAAAAAGAAAGGAAAAAGGAGAAACAGAGGATAAACTCCAAACGGAAAAAGTAGGCGAAATTTGGACAAGGTCACGTAGGGCGACGAGAAGGGAAGAAAATAACAAGAAAGAAGGGTAAATGCATAAGCAATCACCATTCTCCCTTAACCGCTCTCCTGGAGCGGGTAAAGATGCTTTGCGCTTTGCGAAAACTCCGGAACATCCCACATATCTCCAACCGGATCCTTAAACATGCCCCCCACAATCCCGTTCGACAAAAGAACTGGACTAAGGATGTAGCCCCATAATTTTTACCCCCCGAGCCAGAAAAAGCAATTAAAGCGACAGAAATGTTCAAAGATTAAAAGAAAGCCTAGAGAATTCACACCGAAAATTTCATATACTCGTGAGGCCCCACATAATGCATTTTCAAGGACAGAAACGAAGCAAACACCTTATCGTGGCAGATCTCACCCCGGCAAAAAGGTAAAACAATCAAGAACCTAAACGACGACGACGGCCTCTGTTTCCACCCTCAGGCCTCTGGGCGAGAACGTCCCTGAGTAGTGGATCGTCCTTGTCTTTATCCATATGGTGGACCCTGACGTGGCTATGACCAGAGAAGTTAGTAGCGCATAACTTTTACGAGCGGGGTTTTAAAATACCGTTGGAGATTGTCCGGGCGGGGGTACTTGTGCTCCCGATCTGGGCAGAATGGGCAAACATATCCGGGTGAATCGTGAACAAGGCCATGGCGAATCATTTCGTTTTTCCGCTTGAAGCCTTTACCTCCCTCACCACGAGAACAGCCCTTGACTGGGCAATAATGTGGGCGGACGGATGAGTGAACGTTGGCGTGAGAACTGGGTAATTTAGTTGAGCTAACTCCACATAAGGGAGAGGGTCTGACTCACTTAAGCAAGTATTGAGTCTGAAAAGGAGCAGCCTTGCAACCAGGAAAATCACACTTAAATCCACCGCTAGCTAACGGCCCCTGAGTGCCGGGGACCACAGTCGAGCGACTCCTCGGACTCGTTATCGTATCCTCGGTACCAGAGCTAGGCATTGTGTCCCCTGTGCTAGGCCCAGAAGGTGGTGTACTACCTGCTGGGTAGTATTCCATGTTGGCGGAGTCCCTACGCCCAGAGAGGGCTGGAGGGCTGAAGAATGCACTTGAGGGCGGAGAATGGTTGTGCATAATTGCGGGTAATTCGCGAGGATGAGTGGTGCTAGACTGATACGAAGTCGTGGATCCATTGGTATTGGACGAAGCGCCTTCTTTCATCGGAGGATATTGAGTCTGGTAGTGCTGGTGGGGGCTGCCGTAGTAGGGTGGTGGCGGATCCTGGTTCATAAGGTGCTGTCTTTGTTGTACTGTCATATGGTGCACCGGAGGTCGAGAGTTTGAATCGGGACCAAATCCACCATGCGGAGACTGCCCAGGCGGAGCGGGAAAGCCAGGCGATCGTGGGGCTTGAGCAGTTCTGTTAGAAGGAGCAACACTCACATGGGAGGAGACGGTTGGATAAACTGTCCGGGCATTTGGAGGCATACGGTTGTTGGTCAAGAAGGTTGAGCCTTGGGTGGGTAGGGCTTTTTCGGCCATCTCTGCTAGAACCTGGATTGACGAAACTGGTGGTAGGGTGGTGTGTCGCCCGTCGTTTCCAGGCGGTAGACTATTCGGCGAACTCGTTGGTTGGGAGTTCATGGATGATACCATCGAGGGAAGTTGAGTTGGTGAGTTTGGTAGTGGGAGCTTGTTATTCTGGAACAACTGTGTTGAAGGGCCAGGGGATGGTGGCAGTCCACGGCTCTGACTTGGGTTGGGAGATTTTGCCCTCGCGGTTGGAGCCCAAGCTGTTCCGCCGGCCATCGAAGGAATGCCGGGTAACGATGTTGCTGAGGTAAAGGGTTGTCGATCATCACCAGCCGCCAAGGCCATTAAACTAACAGCCGTCTCCGATGAAGAGAGTTCAACTCCCACAGAACTACGCTCATATTCAGGTGGGGGAGCACCTTTTTCGGGCTTTGGAATATCGTGGCTCTTGAGCGCATCTGCCGTGACGGTGTCGATATCCATATTGTCGTTTCCTGTTGACTGGGCCTTCTCCTTATCTTCGTCCTTGTCTTCGTCCTTATTTTTCTCCGTACCTTTCCCCTTGCCTAGATCCTTGCTATCCTGATCATCGCCTTTGTCGTTATCACGACCCCCCTTTCCTCCCATCCCATCCCCCGAATCCCCTTTCCGCTCATCACCACCTCCATTTCCATAAGGTCCGGATTCCCCATTATTTGTACTTCCTTCACCACTTGCCTCACCCGTACCTCCATTCGGCTGATCAGTCGACTGCTCTCTGCTCTCGTTCTGATTATTTTCCTTGCTGCTGCCTCCTCCACCATCACCATCTTGTGCGCCGCTTTCCATGTCAATCTCGTTATTACCCTCGCTCCCAGGTGACCAAGAAAGAGGACTTTCGCCGGCTCTTATTGCAACTAGTGGTTGATCAGGAGCAAGGAATTTGAGGAGGACAGTGTCCGCCTGGGTTGCTAGCGGCCGTCTCTCTCGTTTTTTCGATTTCGGACTGGCTGGTTGGGGACTGGAAGGAGCCACTGTCGAATCAAAAGATGCCACCGAGCTACGCCGCTCGTCAGGAAAGATGTGAGGATGAGCTTGTTCTAATCTTGGAGATGAACCGCGGGACCAAGACTCGTCCGGCGGGGAACGGTCAAACGACCCAGAGTACGGATAGGAATTCAGCGTAATTTTGCTTGTGGGATCCGTTGAAGCGTTTTTTTGAGGGAACGCCTGCCGCGAGCCCTCCGTGTGTCGTGATGGTGATAGCTTACGGGTTTGTTTGGTAGGTTTATAAACCAACCGGTTTATTGAGGTAGACGAGGTGGTGAAAAACGGGGCAGAAGCTGATGACTCTCTTGGCAGTTCGCGAGATGTTTCGTTTATCTGCTGCTCTTTTCGCACCCCAAGAAATCCTAGCACATGCTCTGTGAGAGCACACTCGCTTAGGTGATCACTGTGATTACTGCCTTTGCACCGAGGCGCTGATCGGAGAGTGACTTGATTGGGCTCTTTGGTAACAGGGATTTCGTAAGGATTGCCTTTTGAATTACGCCTTGTTCTCCGGATCGCTTAATTGTATTTTGATTAGAATTTCTCAACAAAAGTGAAGAAAGAAAAGGAAGGCAGGCTTTCGCAATTGGGGTCTTAATAGCTACTCCTTACCCCAAATTATTTGATATTGGTAACAAAGATATTGAATTTCACTTGTTGAAAGTGGTTTTGCTGCCTCTCTGCTGGTGTTGCTGGGACCAGCCTCTGGAGCAGTTAGAGTTCGTGATGAACAATAATCGTAAGCTGTTGGCTGGTCGGGATCTGGAGAAAAGCAAAGAGATGGGCCTCGGTTAGCTTTCTTACTCCAACAATGAAAAAAATAATAGTGATAAGGACAATAACGACGATGTATAATGAATGAGATTATATGATGAAAGGGTCAAAAATCAAAAATGCTAGGGGTGGCGGTATATAGTGGGAGTAATAATCAAGAAGGGAAAAAGGGAACTAGAAATCGATGGTTTCAAGTGGGGAAAAGAGTATCGGGAAGTGCCTAGCAGGGTGGGAACCGCAAGCACGGGGAGATTGAATCGAAGCAATGCAGGGCAACGACCAACGTGGTTCCATTCATTTCTGGTCCAAGAAAGAGATATTTTGATATGGCCGTTGTCGGGTGGAGCGGTGATGCGGCTCAGCATGAGGCTCTTGACCAAGCACAGAGCCCCACAAATGAGCCTATCATCACTGCTTACGCTTTCAATCCCGAAGGGATCATCGCAATCGCAATCGTGAACCGTTTCGAGTGTCCCCTCAACATTCCTTGCCAAAAATGAAATAGAACGAAATAAGGACGAAAACGCGATCGAAGGAAAAAAAAAAAAAAAAAAAAGAGCCAAAGCCAAAACCAGAACCAAAAATGTAAAACCAAAAATTAGGAGCATAAGGGGTAGTGGTGGGAAGCCGGAAAAAGTATCAAATGAAATAAAATAGCACAAAAAGGCCATGGCAAGGACGATAACACGGGAAAAATGATGGAATTATTAAACTCACTTATTTTTGTTTTGTGCGATTGGTATTGATGGCGGTGGTGGGGATCGTGGGCGACAGCTAACAGCATAATAAACCTGAATGAAGAAAAAGATGTAGATGAAGCCAATGCGAGTCGCAATTGACTCGTCTCGTAATCCTAAGAGGTCCCCTAAGGTTTTACTTGTCGCGCAGACTGGAGATGCGGGTCGTTGGGTGTATGGTGTTGATGACGAGGATGAGGCTGAGAGGCTGATAGGAGGTGGGAAATAGCGTCGCTCCAACGGTCTTTTTGTGTTCCGTTCAAAGGCAGGATGGCTCGGGAGGCAATAGCTAAGCTCAAGAACAAAAAACAGGTTGTTGAGCAGGACAAAGATTAATGGTAGAAGTTTGGCAGGTTGATGGTAGTATTAGAGCAGCAGGAAAAGGGTAGAAAGAGGCTCGCGGAATAGAGTACGGTAAGGGAGAGAGGGACGGAGGGGGAGAGTCTCTCCCAACCTATGTAATGTATTTCTTGCTGAGCGGCAGGAAAAAAGGAGGCTCAAAGGCGGCGGCGGCACATCAAGCTGTTTGCGCTACTAGGACTAGCGGCAGGACCGTGTGGTAATCGACCTTTTTCCCCCAGCGTCAAACAGTCGGGTGATCAGTCAGTCAGTGAAAAAAAGGTGTGTGCCCTTCCCTCCGAGGATTCTATCAGGGACTCTCTCCCCAAAGTTTTCCTTGCTTCTTTTGCTTCTGGGAATATCCCTTGTAATGAATGATATTATGGACTCTGCAATCGATATCGATTGAATGGTCTTACGCGATTCAGCTGGTACGCCTTCTCCTCCAAGACAAGACAAGAAAAGACAATGGAACAACGACAACGACCAAAGAAGATCAAGATCCGAAAAGGGCCTACAAATGTTAATTCTAGTACCGAGTTGAGCTAGCCTTGCTCAGGACAATTCATTCCCTAGCCCAAGATCCACATATAGTAACTGACCCCCTCAAGTAGGAATGTAATTATGAGGTAAGGAGTGGGAGAAGACAGGGTCGCGAGTCCCTTTAGTTGGTGTGATGGTAGACAAAGTGTTTGGAGGAGTTGTCGATGGAAGGAGGAATGATTCGTGATTCGAAGTGTCAGGGAAAACCGTGGTCGGGACCCCCCAGCGAGACTTCCGTATTCGGTTCGGCTGTGGGGATGGGCTAAAAGGGTGGGGTGGCAGGGGAAAGCAGCCTCAACGGCGTCCGGGGAAGGAAAATTCCCCGATTTAGAGCTACCGGAGGGAAGGGTATATGTAGACCAAGTATCTGAGACGCGAGGAAAAAAAGCGCAGCTTCGGGAGGAAAGTTTGAAGCACCGTTCCTCGACTCACGACTATGATGATACCTTGAGCTTCCTGGCGCAACCAGCTTCGAGCACAGCGAGTTGAATCGAGGGGGTGGTGGGGAGGGGGGGTAAATGGCGAAAAGAGGCTCCGACTGTGGTGGTGGTGTGTTTGCGGCTTCAAAATTTTGGCAGGGGATTAGACAACAATCTACAGTGCGGCTGGGGTACCGGTATTTACTCTTGACTTTACATGCCTGACACACCCGAATTCGAAATAACGGTCCAGTGCTGGCAAAAGAGCCGCGCTGATTTCTGGGGTTGCGGCAGTGGACATGCCTGTATGTCGCAGGCTCAAAGAGCAGAAACTGACCGGGGTTGCTTATCCAAGCAGGGATGGGGGCGGTTCAGACGAAAAGTATTGGCTCGGGGGAAGCTCGAGTTCAGGACAACCGGCTGGGGGTCGGATGTGAGTTTGTTCACAAGGCCAGGAGGGGGAAGGGGAAGAGGAAGGGAAATGTGGGTAGGAGAGGGTATGATAGACAAATAAGGCTTCATTATGTGTTAAATGGGGCACGAGATACTGCAAATTTTTAATTTTTTTTTTAAGTTTGGAATGAGCGATGGGTGGTGATGAGGAGTCCAAAAAAACAACTTTCTGAATGGACGATGTGGTAACTCAAGCTTTACGGTATGATATTAGTATGGTTACTCTACAGCACGGCAAGTTTGAAATACATACTATGAAATGGGCGACCCTAATTGGAAATGCAGGCATCCCATTCGGTTTCCTGAAGTTTGCTCGTGCTGCTCTCTCAAGGTTACTCGCATTCCCTTGTGAACACGCAGCGATCGTTTCGAGTCTTTTGATGCCCCACCGCCCCCCGCTGGATTGCTTGGTGCTATCATACTTGAGTACAGTACTGTACTGCCACCACACGAGAGGGGATCTGGTTCAATCTGCCGCGCGACAGCGGAGTGGAAGAGGGGCACTTCTTGGGGCTCTTCAACTCTAACCGACCGTCACCCAGTGGGCCTGTCGCTTCGCGTTTTCGCCCATGCGTCGATCCTACAGCTCCTGTCTCATAGAATTCTAGACTCGGGTTGATATGCCCGGAGCTTATGACACCGGCGTGTCAAGTTCCTAAGGAAGCTGGAGGGTGGGCAGCGCGGGGCAATGGAACATGGAGATTTTAACGCGCGAACAAGAGATCATCCCAGGCAGGAGGTACTGTACTCGGAAACAGGTTGGGTAGGCTTTGTGTTGGCGCTCAAAGAACCACAGTTTTTTTTTTATATTTTTTACTACGCAAGTGTCGGGCGTGATGTTTATGGACAGTTAATTTGGGTTAACCCGCAAAATCGTCCCTGTCAGGTGCGAAAATATCTCCCCTGACACCAGTATGCGGATTTCTTTTTAGGCCCCGTTTTCTGGTTTTTCTTGCCCAAGAGAAGTAGTTTGATTGTGTAGTTGACGATAGAATACAGTACCCTACCTCAATGGCCCTTGCGGCTCGAGGAGTCTACGGTTTCATACCCATAAGAACTGGAACAATTGAATCACTTTAGAGTGTTGGAGTTGCCTCTCCTAAGTCTGTGGGATTTTTCTTTCTATTTGTAGAGGCCTGAACGATAGTTTTGTTTTTGTTTTTTTTAGGCGATTCCAACGTTTATCCGAAGAGGGGAATTCTGGACGTCCGAGCTTGGTGGGCAATGGTTCTAGGCCGCACAGTACACAGAGTTTTTTGTGCGAGATAATGCACCGTACAGTACTCGAGTACTCGAGTGGCTGTATTGCGTGTAGCAGCACGAGTGCTGGGGTTATTTTGGTGCGGGGCAGCTGTTATTTTGTTGGTTAACCTGGATTAACTGTTCACTAACCTATTATTGCTTCTTGTATCACATTCGAGTACTGTACCTGTATGGTACGGGCGACTTGATACTCACTTTACTTGTATTGCTAATCCCTGACCTTGGCCAGGGCTTGAGGTGCCGAATTTGCTGATTTTGGAGGAGAGGAAAAAAAAATCAAATCAAAAATCAGAGAGCCAAGGGAAGGCAAGAAACTTTCTGCATGGCCCCCAACTTTGCGGCGAAACCACGCACAGTACTCGTACTGTACTCGAGTACAGTCTCAAGATGTGAAACTTTAAACGAGGCAATGTGGAGAGAGGCTCTCAACCACCGAGTCTTTTGGGTGATGCACACTCAGTTCACCATAAGCAGGCATCCGCTACCACAATGTCTCTTCCTCCAATGCATCTCCAACCATGCATTCGAGGGTCGTTTTGCATAAGTGTATATTCAGTGACGGGGGTATCTGGGCTTCAACGAAGAGGCCCTGCCATCCGGTCGTTCTTGCACAACAGCACTTCGGCATCAACCCTGGTTCACAAATTTTTAGCACCGAGAGGTGTTTGTCTTGCACCTTGTATTATTCCGTGTATGATATCTGAGTTTTTCCTCGAGTGTGAGATACTTTCTCTGCCATGTTGGTATTGTTTGTTCAATTTTCAATTCAGGTAGGTATTAGCAGTTTCTGCTCTGGCGGGGTGACAAAAAGGGCTCAAGCGCGCGTAGGGAATAGAGCCGAGAGGCCGATTCATCGAGGCATGTGGACTAATTGAGCGAAGGAATGAAAAATTTACCATTATTTCCGCTTTCCCTCTCTCTTCTGCTTTGCATCCTGTACCTTACTGTACTCGAGTACTTGAGAATGTATTGTGTTCTCGCCTAGACGGCAATGGCTAAAAAGGCATGCGCGGTGTCAAATTTGCAGCGCAGGGCAGGGTGCTCCATCTCTCCGACATCGTCTCCGGCCTTTGCATTCCCTTTATTTTCCTCCGATAGTCCGCTCGCGATAAATTCGGAGATTCTGCACTTGTTTAGCTTGGGCAACATATTTGATGAACTAATAATGGGGGTTTGGTTTTTTCCTTTTCCCCAATTTTGCGGGTAATCCTACTCTAGGTTTTTCCTGTGTGTCTTATTTTCAGGCGGATCCCAGAAAAATGCACAGACCATGTTCTTCAACGAATATGGAGGGGTTGGCGAAAGTGGGACTAGCGGGGTGCCTCACCTGCTCAAAATGTGGGTCTAGGCCTGATCTTGAGAACCTTTTGCCGCCCGCCATTGGTTGAGGCTCCCCACAAAATGCACGACGGTAACTTCGAACCCAAAAATCGTTCTTTTCCAGCTGATATGCGCAGAAATTGGAGCAGTGGATTGATACAACAGGCTTCTAGCTTCGATTCCATGATTTAGAAAACTTTTTTTGCCAATGGTGGTTGTGCCACTTGAGAACATAGACTTTTCACCACTCTAGGTATGTTCATTATGCCCGGAGCAGCACGGGAGGGGGTGACTGGATTTCTGAGCTAGACGGGGGATATCCTCTACGCTGACCTCTACCTCTTTCCCCCTCTCCCGGCCTTTTACATAGTGACCGGTCGCAACAGGAAAGTAACTAGACACTAAGTTACTAGCTATTGTTTTACTCTGTCTCTGGGAGGTATATTGCGATACTCGAGTACTGGGGAATTGCCTAGGGTGGGAGATGGGTCAGGTGAGAATGATGTTTTAAGGCAGGTGAAATCATACCATGATCTTCCTTCGTTGGGGCAGATCTAATTCTAAGGTGTGTCCGGTAACTTCCATGCCACCAGTGGTGCCATTGAAATATCGATAAAGTATATTTCCCAGGAGAAATCTTGATTGCCACTGGATGATAGCATGTTGTGCTCGCGTATATTGGCAAGTTTGAGTGGGCACGGAGTGTCTGGAAGATTGTTTAGACACGTACGATCGTGCATCCCACGTGCCGGCGACGAATTTGGGGATCCCCGCAAGTAATTTATATAATATTAATATAGCTAACTCCCCAGGTGGCTGGTTGGGGACCACAATTGCGGGGCCACGGGTGGTTTGATACCCACCTAGGCGGAGGCACACAGCAGTACTCGTAATGTCCTGACGTGTGTGAACACGACCACTATTGCATGGTGCCAAGATCCGGGCAAAAATTCTGAATTTTGGGTGTATGCAATAGCAGTTGTGTTCACAAACGTCAGGACATTACGAGTAGATGAGGTGGCGAGGCTTGGTTCCAATATCAGAACAAGCAAGTAAGGTGCTGGCCAGTTGAGACGTATCGAGGAGAGAAGGAGGGTAAAAAGAAAATAGAACGAGAAGGCGAGCACGTGCACGATTAGGTAAGCAGGAGTGAAGGGCGTTGTGGTCGATTGACAGATTGAATCAGAAAGTCTGGCTTCTGGGCAGAGGCTCGTTGTGCTAATAGCCAATGATAAGATGACATGGGATTACAATAATGGATGCTATTCTCCTTGGGTGGATGACGGGAGGACACCATTGCGGAGGAACTCACAAGGCAGAGGCATAATGAGATTAAACTTTATTCCTATAGAGGAGAGATGACAGGTACACTCCCGTTCGCAAAGTCCTTGCACAAAAAAAAGTACTGTGGCAAGGTCTTGGTGGCCACCGATGTACTAGTACAAGTGTTTGGATTTTGGATCAACGATAACACCCTCATGACCAGTAATTCAGGCCTCCCAGAGGTCTAGTAATTGATAGGGGATATATCTAAATATTATAGCTACCAATTAATAGGAGCCCCCTGTGCCTTAACCACATCATCATAATTTGAGCTGCAAATGTTTGGCAAACATCAGCAAAAAAAGGATTTACGTCCGGCGGACGCAACTTGCGTCCGGACGGGGTGCGTCCGCCCTATGCATCCTGTGCGCCCTGACTGTTTGCCGGACTTTTTTCTCATCCCATGCGCCCAACAAAGGTTCTCATACTCTGGTTGCGCCCGGAGGCCTCTGGTGCAACCCAACCGAGGTGGGATACTACCGGTGCACCCAGAGGATATGCTGGGCCCCAGATCCACCAGAAGAGACCTGATGAATTACCCCTGCTGGGAGAGCGCCCCTTGGGCGACTAGTATCTCTTCTTCAGATATCCTCTACCATCATCTAAATTCCCAACTCTGCAGGCCAAGATCTTCAGAAGATACAGCATATTAAGAGAAGCTTACTAAGAAGCTATTGTCCCGGTAACCACACATAATAAACCCCTGATTTTACTTAAGTTCACAAGCACCGCATGAAATCACCTAAGTTTCTACATATCTCCAGCCGCTAGAGTATCACCCCTTTTAACCTCCTGACAGCTACAGAGATACCACCGCTTCAGGCAATACACCATTTGATTCGTCTAGTCTGGCGGATTCAAATGGTCCACTTCCCAACTCGATCCGACCGCTGGCTGTGGAGCTATCATCTACTTTGTACTTTTGTTCTCCGGGCAAGTCCCTACCGATTGTCTGATGCAGAGTGCTACAAGCATGCCACCACTTCGAGCCTTACACCATTGAATTCCTCTCGCCGAGCTGAATCTAATGAGCTATCTCCCAGGTCTGGCGCACCTCTGGCTGGTGAGCTATCACCCTCTTTAACCCTGCTGACAGCTACAGGCATGCCACCGCCTCGAGCCTTATACCATTCGATTCGTCTCGTCCGGCGGATTCAAATGGTATGCTTCCCAACTCGATTCGACCGCTGGTGGGGGAGCTACCTTCTAGTTTGTACTTTTGTTCCCCGGGCAAGTACCTTCAGATTGTTTTCTGCAGAGGGCTACAAGCATGCCACAGCTTCGAGCCTTATACCATTGAATTCCTCTCGTCGAGCTGGATCTAATGAGCTATCTCCCGGGTCTGACGCACCTCTGGCTGGTGAGCTATCATCCTTTTTAACTCTACTGACAGCTACAGGCATGCCACCGCCTCGAGCCTTATACCATTCGATTCGTCTCGCCCGGCGGATCCAGATGGTCCATCTCCTGACTCGATCCGACCGGTGGTGGTGGAGCTACCCTCTAGTTTGTACTTTTGTTCACCGGGGAAGTACCTTCAGATTGTTTGCTGCAGGGTGCTACAAGCATACCACCTGTTCGAGCCTTATACCATTGAATTCCTCTCGCCGAGCTGAATCTAATGAGCTACCTCCCGGGTCTGGCGCACCTCTGGCTGGTGAGCTATCACCCTTTTTAACCCTGCTGACAGCTACAGGCATGTCCCTGCCTCG
>Ga0307509_10002782_pt1 | contig 27761 bp, 18 predicted proteins | sample 10_EM_MG_FD_202245 | JGI IMG/M metagenome (GOLD analysis project Ga0307509, IMG submission 202245) | Populus trichocarpa ectomycorrhiza microbial communities from riparian zone in the Pacific Northwest, United States - 10_EM | ecosystem: Host-associated > Plants > Roots > Unclassified | place... | reverse complement strand
GTCGGGGTGGCATTTTCGTTGTTGTGATGATAGTCTCTTTGCACTACCGAGCGGGGTAATCAGCACTCTCATGTCTCACAATGGGCAATCCCGGCTTGTGTCACTACCCGGTTTTGTGTCACTTCCACGTGATTTACGTTACCGGATACTAGGAGTAAATTTGACTGGTATTTGACATAGTTGCCCCTTAGGAAGCGCATGTGGTGGGCAGTACTGCCGCTGGTTTAACAAAGAAAAGACATACATTCGCCATTTATTAAGGCGAACTTGCGCCAGCACATTCCTTATATCCCCTTGATGCAACTGTTAGCCACTGAATAAGTGAGGATTATTTTACTCCTCTCGTCCAATAAGAGCATCCGGGTCATGTCAGATGGTTCCGTCTCGTGCTTCCCCGGCTAATGAAGGGACATAGCAGGGTAGGAGAGCAGGGAAAAATATATCAACTTAACATGTCAGATCACTCAAATTGACCGAGTGTCGGAAGGAGATGTAGAGTATGATTAAGAGAATACACTGGCATCAGGACCGCGCCGAGTACTACAAGCCACCCAACAGAGGGGGAGAAACTGGGGACCTCATAACTTATACCTATCGCCTTTTCTCACTAGCATAAAACCTCCAATTGGTATGTCGCAGTCCAAGTGCATAGACCTGCAAAGGACCACTGCAATCCGTTGAGAAACGCAAATATCATCCGCATCTGAGGAAAAAAACGATCAGACGAACCCGCAGCCGTGGACACACCATCTGGGTAGAGCTCGGGTGTTGAAGTTGCAAGATCCTAAGGGTCTTAATCTGGATAATTGGTGGGTCGGGAGTAAGTCCGGGGAAGACTGGGTTTCTGAGACAATTAGCTAGTTCTCCGAATAGAAGTGGGACTTTTGATAGTACTGTACAGTACCTGTCATTGTAACACCATTGCCTTTAATAGACAGCCCGTGAAACACTCGAAAAAGCTATGGATGACTTTGCGCAGTTGTGCAACGAGGTCAAGTCCGTATTGATATGCTGCTATTAAATAGCTGTAAGGGGACAACGAAGAGATGGGATAGAGAACGGCGCACTAGATATTTAGTAGCAAATGTTAAGTGTAGCGCCGGTAGGGTTGTTCGCTCTACCACACCCCTCCTATTCCACATTCTCCTACTCTGTTTTATATCTACTTGTACTTTCTACGTATGATACCATTCCGAGAGGAGTCCCCTCATCCCCCAGCTGGGCACTCTCTTTTCCGACCTCTCGGGATATCTCCAAGAAGAATTCCGGATCGAGTAATAAAGAGAGTTGTTCCTATTCGGCCACGAGATTCAGTGCACCGGAATCTTTGAACTGCTAACTTATTGTATTTAAATGTCAAACAATGATGTCAAAAGCATATCCAAGATTAACAGCTAAGTTTTCCCGGTGATGGTTCAGCTCTACCTTATTTACCCCAAATAGGAGAAGTTACACCAACTGACCGGAGGTGTTCCGTGGTTTTATAACACCATTGCCTGTATTTTAGATATAGGTCATTGTAAATATACAAGTAATATGGCCTGTAGATTGTAGATTGTAACATCTAACTATTAGTATCTAGTAAGGCGCTAGACAGGATACTAGCGAGGCAGCAATCAGTGCGATAAGTCAATATCTTTCATTCGAGCTAAATACAGTAACCCCACAGAGGAAGGCACTGGCGCTCGCTATGAAGCAAGCCAGTTACCCTTATTCACAGCGTATAAAAGCTCCAATTAGCAAGGAGATGACTAGTTCCGAACATCCACGATGAGACAAAAGATGCTCCTGTGGGGCTCAACGCCTGAATCCTACCACCTATACAGTACTAGTGTCGTAAAAGCTGGAATGTACTAGTACGGACTTTAGGGCTGCCTCTCCTATTAAGATCCAAGAGTTTTTCTCTCTGTCCTTTGTCTCATAATGGAGTTTTTTGGTGTGCCCACCCTCCCCTTCCCAAAGGAGGAAATTTTGAACTGGCTATGGATTGATCCGTTTATTCGAGTTCCTACAGTACTAGAGTTATTGGGAACAGAGATATAGTCCACAGATGCCCCTCCACGAGGCGAATTTAGGCAAATAGTTCTAGCAGTTACCTAGCCTAGCAAACATAGCGAGTTTTTAGCTGATCTGCGGGGCTCCTCTAGAACCTATTGTTAGCAGTATACAGTATACAGTGTAGCCTTAACACTGAGGGGTTTGGAGGGCCCTTATTTCACCTGCTGAGCGGTATGATGGCCGCTTCCTCTAGCGGGCACATGAGACAGGCACACTGTAACCTACGAGTAGTAGAAGCTGCAGCCCACGACCTAGCGGATGGTCGTCGAATCGTCTATCGTCCAAAGATGCATCCAAAACAGTAAGCCTGAACAAAGTCCGCGTGACAAAGTGCAAAATGGCCCCCAAACGGGGTTCTTTCAAGAGATGAAATTCCATTGATTCCCCTTTCCCCCCGGAATGAATTACAAAGGACAAAAGCCCAGACATGCATACATCTAAAGTACAATGTGCGATTTTTCCAAAATTTTCCATCAAATATATCCAGAATCGCAACTGCTTGAGGCGGATGAGGTCAATTATGGTCAACCCCCCCATATAAAATGCCTTGTCTTGGAAGGCACAGTGCCTCCAAACTCTGGAGATACCAGAACTTATCACTGGCGGTACTCAATGTTATGGAAAAATCTGCCCAAGACTGGGCCGTTGAGACTTACAATTGCGTATCATAAGCAAAAAATACACTTGCCACCCCCGGTCGACTTAGATGCACTTGGCAAAACTCAGTAGATTGTAATTCAGAAATTGCGGTAGAAAAGACAAACATGAGGTAGCTCACTATGCCAAAAACAATTTTATTATAGCCAGCTAGCATACGATGTTAAAAACTTCCACATATGTTTCATTCTAGTTTCACTCAGCCACTCAGATATCTTGTTCACTAATAGGATGTCCTCTTGGTTAAGCAGGAAACTTGCCCTGTAGAATGTCTGAGTGAGCAAGCTAAAGCTAAGTTTAGTTTATATCACTCATTGAGTACGGTAGAAGGGATTATTTAAAAGCATTTCCACAGGACTATTTCTCTTTAACCTTGTGTTTGCTTTTCAAGTAACCTAATTGAGCACACATATTGTACCTTCCATCCACTGCACACCTTCGCATTGCTCAACATGCATATCTCCTAACTACTCTACGGATAACTATCCTTATTCTCCATTAAGTCGCAGGCAGCAATCTCTTGCAGGTGTTTTGATAAGAATTGCATGTCGAATCAGTCCTGGCTCTAGTTTATTTCCCCTTATTGTCATAGTATTTACTTTATTTTTATCCTTCCCACCACTTTAGATAGCATCACATATTATCACTCATAATTATTTGCCTGTTGCTGTTGAGAATTGGTCCTCTCGGTAGAGGAATCGTGAGAGAAGTGGCTAGACTTCCTTCTCACTATTGCGTATGAGATGTTGTACGAGGATGTGTGTATTCCTCATCATCGGTGACGTGACTGCGATTGGGTATTTATATACCGTTCTTGTTTCGCTTAGCTAGCTAGATAACTTAATCAACAATCATCCGCTGCACAACAAAAGGGTCCACTTCTTGACAGTTGCCAATAGTGGGATTCGGTGTGCTAACAGAAACCAAAACACACCAAAAAAAGGGAAGGTTTTTGAGCTGCCATTGCCTAACCACCATAGGTGGAAACAATATAGAAAAACATTCTCAAAAGTAAGCTGCCACAGCAGCACTTGGACAAAAACGCTTAGGATTTTTTCCTTCCATTCTCCTAGAGCAGTATGGAGTGGACCCGATTTCCCTCAAGGCACCAATTAAAACCAGAGTTTTTATATGAGCGAGATGCATTGCAACACACCTTACCTAGTTTATATGCTTACAGCTCTATACATTTTCAAAAATTTCCAAAGCTGAGTTTCAAGATATTTGTCGAAGGATAATGGCTCTAAAACCTGCAATCTTAGTACATTTTGGTCTCTGTCCGGTTATCACACTGCCCTATTGTTGCTGGCCAGGCAGTAGTTTTGCAGGGAGTATTGTTGGAAGGCGGATTGGTTTCTATTTTCTAGAGAGGCTTGGAAGAAGTTTTTACTAGGTCTTGTATTAATTTTGCGTCCCCCTTGGGGTGAAGGTATGGCTTGCCCCTGTCACCGACCTTGAAATTCACCACGTTCGATTCCAAGGCAGAAGCTTCCCTCACGATATCGCAGCCAAGGATTTGCAACCAAGGATTTGCAGCCAAGGATTTGCAGCCAAGGATTTGCAGCCAAGGATTTGCAGCCAAGGATTTGCAGCCAAGGATTTGCAGCCATATCAAGTTGACTCGTACTCAATGAGCTTCTGATTGATCAGATCGACTACAACACTATCACACGTTAGCTTGATACACGCCCCCATTAAAAAAGGAAGGATTGAATCCTTCCCCCACCTCCAGTTCTAAGAACCCCACCTGAATCTGCTCTTCCGAAGGGCTGGGGATTGGACACTCCCGGAGAACGAGGGGTTATCCTTTATTTTTGTATAGAGAAGGTATTTGATCAGCAATTTCGGTGCTTAGTTTATTAATGGGTAGATTTATAAGTTCGTACCATACACCACCAGCCCCTTCCTGTACCTGACTCTCATGATATAAGCTTTATTTCCGATAGCATGACATTAGGTGTTCCCTAGATGTGATGTTAATGTAACTGAGCACTTAACTGTGGGTATACTGCCAGTTGCGGATTCAAACAAGCCGTGGAGTACTGCCAGGTTATGTATGAGTACTTACTCGCGCACAGTTCGATCTTATCCTCGTATCTCTTAAGTATCAGTACGATAGAAACAGCAAACATCGAGGGTCGGTTTAAGCCTCATTAGGTCATGTGTGATCACTCGCTGTTTATAGTTGGAGAGTTCGATTCAGCCTGTGCTCAGTGGCTTCGTCCAACAACGGCGGAACCGCCAAAAACAGAATGACCTTGAGAGAGTACGGGGCATCGAGCGGACAAAAATCATCCAGGCCTACGAACCCCGCTCCTTGCTTCCTCAACACCATCCACCACTTTCCCCCTCTTCATGTTGTGCTAACCCTCCTTATGATCCTCAGGGTCACAGAATCTCTCACTCCACTGCAGAACATATTTTAATCTCTCACCTGCGGGCAATCATTGCACGATAACCTCCAAAAATCCACCCCGTGTAAATATTGTGCAGTAATATAATAGAAGCCCTTGTGCATAGTGGCCCGTTACCTAAAATGATAGGTGGCGCATACGTAAGCAAACTCGACGATATCCCCTGCAATACGTCCGCTTCATCCCCGAGTCTCGCCCATAGGATAAAAAGGGAGCACACATGCTACCCTGAGCACCCACCAACATTTCCTCAAGACAAATCTCTTCCTTTCTGTCCCTTTACTTTTGCACATTTCTTGTTGCTTAGAGGCATTGCCGGGTTCGGCTTCAGTCAACCCCCTCGAATCGCTGGTTAGGAGGTCAAAAATTCCTTGCGTTGCCCGTCAAACATGAGAAATCCCCTAGGTATCCACTAAGTCAAACGACGCCTACCACCAAGGACTCCCTCAAGTTGGATCAAACCTCAAACTACGAGGTATGATTAGGCACACTCGAGAGTCCAGTGTGATTCAGTGCAGGGGAGTCAGTCACGACCACTTTTTTTTCTCTTTTGAAAATTCACAACATGTTTCGTCCCTACAGGATATGACGAAAGGCGAGAAGGTGAACAGGCTCTCACCCCTTCCTTCGTTCCCGAATCTCATAATCTCCTATAATAGTACGTATTTGTCAAAAGTTAAGCCCCAAGGGCATGGTATCATACCAGGCACTCAACACTGGCCCGGCCCATTGGAGTTTATAACCATGAGAAGCAGACCAGTCTTTCCCTCGGATTGTGACACCATCGCTCCCCCCAGCTCGAGCGTTAGGTCCTCAGCACAGACGAAGGGATAAGAAAGAACTTGTGATTGTTATGGCACAGGAAAATGACCCATTGGCCACGTCACGGAAGTTGTCGACGCAATTGGTCGTAATGTACCTATAGGCCATCCACGCGTCTAACAATACTTTAGCCTATTTTCAGGCATTGCTTGAGCAATTTTGTTCCACCTCCCAAATCCAAAAGGGTGGTTTATCCCCAGCTAATTAGGTGAAGGCCAAGTTCGTTTATTAATATCAGCTAGGTCAGCTTTCTGCGAGCGACCCTATTCCCGCAATCAATGATATTGGAATGAGCGGTAATCGGGTGGTCTCGCTTATCCCCGCGTCAAAAGTGAGTGGGATTCAGTGCAGAGGGGATAGGAAAATGTAGGATGCGATACCGTGATATCAGGATAATACCACGGCGTCGAGTTTCCCCACAATATCACCTGGCGAACTGACCTGGTCGAGGTTGCATAGTACAAGGTCACACAGAGGCTTACGTACGGTGCCAGTGCAAAAGCCAAGCCTTGAGAAAATCAAGCCGCGCCCCCTTCCACGCCATCACCACGCGTTCTCACCATGACAATACAGGGGTTCAAAGGTCCCCCGCCTCAACGTCTCAGCCTCATTCTGTAAGATTAAAATTGCTCCAAAAGTTGAGCAAACCCTCTTTCAAAGCGTTTGTACTCTACTGTAACTTCCCAGATTGAGAGCATATCTCGGTCTCAATACAATTATCACAGCTTCCATCGCTTCCAGACCGTCAATATTAACCACAGCACATCCATCTTGGAAACTCAGAGCAGGTAGCCAGGTAGCCAGTCGCCCCCAGAAATGTCCACCCATTTGCCCCTCCATCTAGCTCTTCTCCTCGTACCTTATTTGGACCCCTCAGATATAGCTCGTGCTCGGCGAGTATGCAAAGTATGCCATCTACCTTCTTATGCTACCCCACACTTCCTAACCACGCACTGACAAGAATCTCTTAAAAAATAAAATAAAAAGTCCTGGTACCCAGTATTCTCATCAAGCACCCTTGCTCAAGCAGCCCTCCGAATTCACTACCCTCTCTGTTACGAAATCCGTGCACCCTCAGGCCCCATCGACTCTTCGGTCTTCAACCGTGTTGGGAAGCGTTATGCTGCTCTCAAATCCGGACTTCCTCAGCAAGAGCTTCGCATCCCAATCACAAAAACTCGCAGAAATGAGTGCGTCTGGACATTTTCAGAGAATCTTATTGTCGCTCAAGTTGGCCATCATCCTGTTATTCAGCTAGCGTTGGTTTACCTGGACAATTCCGGAGACACAAGACGCATACGCAACGGGAGGGTGACTATAAATGCAAAGGGGGAGACGTCAGTTTCTGTCAAGGTTTGCTCTACCCCTCCCTCTCAATCTAAGGCGATATGTCGCCTTACTAACAGTCTCTGAGGTTTGCCGAGATGTACTCGCAGTTGAAAGGGCTGAGGAACGAGTGACAAACCCAGCTCGCTCCAATTGGGTCGCCGTTGTCAACTTTTTCAGACTCTCGCTCGAAGGGGAAGACGCAATCGCAGCCACACATATATCTACCATCAGTACCTTCGAATTTAGATACATTGACTACTCTCACCAAATCACGAGCGATCACTCCGGAAAATATTATGCTGCATACTCGAGAGCAGAAGCCTCCCGTAGTGGTGGCATGCTTTGTGTCTGGGATATCGAGACGGGCAGAAAGGTTGAGCATTTCCCAGCTGCGTCCCTGACAGGAATAGTCATGATTACAGACGTGGTTGTCGTTGCAAAGCATGGATCGGAGGGCAAACAGCACGTGGTAGTTGCTGGAAATGACAAGCGTAATAACAATGCAAACCGCTGGGGAAGATACCCAGGGGAGTGGGGCTATCTCTCCAGCTTCAAAGCCTTCCCCATCGAGGATGATTCAAAGGAAGCGGAGTGGAACGGATTTGTCGGAAGAACCAAGGCAGCAGCCCCTCGTGAATCGAACATCCTCGCTACTACCTTCAAGGTGCCTCGCTTCCCTCATGTAATTTCGCCAGTCGACGCTCTTGATACCCCCGGATACGAAAGCGAAGACGTTGGACTCGCTCTCTGGGAACTAGAAGACAGATCAGGAAAAGCAACTTCTTACTATCACAAACTATCCCCCGAGACCCACCCGAAGCCAACTACAGACGCCCCGCTAACCGCAGACTTGGAATACCGACTGCCGGAAAATGCCTCTGTCTCCGGCCTTCCTGCGCCGTTCACAGTCAAGGGCCGGGCTGGCTTATCGTTCACTATGGATTTCACCGGCCGCAACGAGGACTTTGAAGGTACTCGTCTGATGCTCTATCAGCTTCGAATACAAGGCTTCTATCCATCAGATATACCAGGCGTTATGGAGCGGGATTGGGAGTCGTGCTTGAAAATCGGTGGTGCCGCAGGGCAGACGAGAGGGTTTTACTCGGCTAACAGAAACGTTTCGTACACTAATATGCTGCCCGCGATGAAGGTTGCTGAGGACGAGATGGCGATCGCTTTCCTCAAGTTGACGCAGGACGGGATGGATCTTGTTGTTGCGATTTGGGATGAGCCTTATGAAGGGAAGGTTTTTGGCGGGGCTGTGCTGTGATACCGCGGGTTTCAATATGAATATACAGCGAGAGGCAAAAACATGCCGACACTTTAGTGGCTGCCACGGGATGTATCGGGGTTTGCTAAAATGTCAACGTATCTTTGCCACCTGTTGTCCTCAAGCACATGGTTGGAGTAGATGACCTCTAAAGTAGAGAAAATAAACTATATCATGAATCATCACTCGTAAATCATTTTATTCTCCTATTGGAGGTCACACGAAGGCGGCTGGAGTCGAAGTACAAAGTAAGGTAATGGGACTGATCAATGAAAGAAAGAAAGAGAATAATAGTGGCGGTTTTACTTGCTCGCCTATAGGCGCACCTGAGACTGCCGTACTTATAGCAATGCGCGACATGAATAGCATCAATATGGCTACTGTCATTTCCCAGATCCTTATGTCCTAAGCGGCCACCCAACTTGGCCGAACACTTCCGCACCTGTCATCACATTGATGTGATTTCCCGACATCTCCTTTTTCGGTTTGTTACAAGACACTCTCCACCTAGACTAGACTATAATACAAGTACAGGTATTCTACAATACTTGTATCAATGCCTATAAACCTCCCCACCCTGAACTCATTTCCCTTGCTCCCCCTCCCCATACAAACACACAATGTTCTCTCACTTCCCCCCTCCCCCAGACGATCAATCACCCCAACTACTATCTGCCCACCACCTATATTACCCCCACCCTTACATGGCCTCCAAGACCGCATAGAACATACCCTGGCACGAGAGAAAAGAAATACCATCCACACGATGATGAAATTAGATCCTAATAAATCCCAACATATTAATGCACCACAGATTTCACCACGACACCTGAATCCCCCTAAATTACCCTTTGCTGTATGAGCACTTCTAGGCTTATAGATTACTCACCCTACTCGACTAAGACATCTCCCCTGGTATTTTTAAGTCTGTCACTTGTTTAGGGATAGTGCTGTTATGGGATGCGGCTTTCTCTGCAGTCTTGCACCCGAGTGCTTTCAAGGACGCGATAAAGTAAAAGATAATTCAGGGCCTTTCGTGGGCATTAGGGGATACGAAGAAGTGGGGTTTCCTTCACGAAGAGGGAAACGGAGTGTTGATCGTTACCACTTCTTTGATGGTTAATTCTATCCTCTAAATTCCCCTCTCCGAGGTGTTTTACAACTAACCATTGAAGCCAGTTCACTCTAGCTACCGTATTGCATGATTGGAAAGTTAAGCCCCCCCCCAAAGAAATCCCTACTAACTGATCTACCGGTATCTCATAACTGACCTCTCATTAGTTTTGGCATGGTTGTAGGTGCGAGTACAGTACTGTACTCGAGTACAAGTGGGTTTGTGGTGGGGCAAGTTTAGCACCAGGATCAACAATGTGCTCACAAGATCCTAAGACATTGTCTTGTCTCACTAGCCCATAGGTCTCGTAGGGACCACTCCGGTAGGCTTCCCTTCTGTACTCGAGTATCGGTGCTGGGTTAAAATAGTTACCCACGTGTAGTCGCAGATTCCTCTGCGGCAGTCACGCTCTGCTTTTCCCCAGTTTTTCTGACAGTGCCGTGTTCCTCCGTGGGGCCGCATGTCTGGCATTGTGCTGTACATTTCTCAGCCAGTGCCGATAGATCTTGAGTTTCCTCACAACTCTTAACTCCTACGGCCCTCTCCAATACAATCTTACTCTTTCTCTATTGGCCGCACTTTAGGAAGACTGTCATTCTCAATATTTTCTAGCCGAGCGGAATTATGATACCATGCATACCGTATCCCGAGCATCCAAGCACTCCTGTGACACCAGGGCCGAAGCCTGGATTGGCAGTGTCCTTTTATGAGAATAATAAATAAGATTGAAACCCAGGGCGCCTTAAGCCCCCACTAGCGGGTCCCCAAGTGCTTCTAGATGGCCGAACAAGAAAATTGTTCGCTATTTGAAGGTTATTAGTGGACCGGAAATACCCGAGTAGCAGTACATCAAATTATCGCCGCTCGCGATCACGCCTATGACAATCCAGGCCTCGTTATCCTATCTACTGTACTCGAGTACACTCCTCTGGCACAGATTTTCCCAAAATCAGCTTCATTTCGCCTTGAAGGGCTGAGGTTTTTTTTTTTCTTTTTCATTCAAAGGTTCAGAGCTGAACTTTCCAACCAAACGTTTGGTACAGCACCGAAAAGGACCAATGCAGAATCAAACCACCGGGCCGGCAACTCACCAAATAGCACCGGAAAGGCAACAGCCCACAATACCCGGCCAGCTGTCAGTCCATCTGAGCCTCTCACACCATAATAAGCTTTTTTTTTGCTCAAGAAACCCTCCTCAGGTGTGACCGCTACTTCCTTCCCGCGAGAGGGGATAGAGAGAAAAAACAAAAACATCTTAAGCTCGCATTCATTGATGTCTTCTGGCTTACCTCATTTCCTTCCAGCGATTCAGAGGCAGTGAGGATAGACCATGCGAAGTCCAATTTGAGCCGTTAAACTAAGGTTACGGAGGACCAAGCCTTGCATATGCAAGTTATTTCTGGGGGCGGCAGGGTTAGCTCCAATAAGAGTTTTATGTCATATTGCAAGCCTCAGCATACCCTATCACATCGCTACCGGTAGCAGTGCTAGCTCGGCTTTCTATCTACTTGCTATGGACTGTTGGTTGTACTAGTACTTTCATCGACAACGGGATGGTCCGAGAATTCTCAAGAGGGAAAGAACCAAAGAATTGAAAGATGACCGGCGTAATTCACTGGGCGGTATAGGAATATGCTCGAAAGAGCCCTTTATGGTGGTGATCGAGTTATTAATAGTAACGGTCCCGAATTCGATACAGCGGAGCGTGGAATATGCTCCTCCACGCGTGGTTCGTTCTGCTATGATAGTGGGTGGGTCTCTCTTCTTGACGTAGGGAGCACAGCATCTGGCAAAAGCAATGTAAACAATGCACTATCCCTCGCTGGGAACCTATGTGCCTAAGACCTCCACCAAAAGCAGTCTGGTCGGGAGAGCTCTTGGGGTCACTAGCAGAAAACAACTTGTACGATTTCCATACTCGAACTATTCCTAATCTCGGAGTATTCCGAAGAACTAAAAAGTGACAAATACGGAACGAGGGAATGCTTTTTACGAGTACTGTACAAGTACATGTGTACTTGTGCCGAACTTCTTCTATGCGAGTACCGTAGCGTTACGGCCTGCCGTTTTTACGGTTTTTTGAGGGGCCCCATTGTTGACTCGTGTCTATGGCTGAGATATCCCCTGTACATGTACAAGTACAATGACTTTGCCCTCCCGAGCACCGTTGGGATGCCTCAGCGGGTAGGTTACTGGGTGCTGGCCAGTGTTTTTGTCCTAAAGTACCGGTACCGGTATGTCTACTTGTACAAACCATCCTCGTTGTCGGCGGGGGGACCGAATCGTGCATGATCAGAGGGATTCCTCGAGTACACCAAGCAAGTTTCATCGCCTTCAATTCTACAGGTTCAAGACTCTCAGACAGATGTGGGTTTGCGGTTTAAGTCACTGATCGCCATTGCTAAACAGGATAAGCGGTATTACAGCATTGTCGGGAATAGTACGAGTACTCGAGCACTCGAGCACTCGTCGTGCAATTTGCACTTCACCTAGCCTCTGAGATCTAATAAACCTTCCCAATTCGGCAAAAATCCCCCCCAACCAACAACAACCAAAGATACACACTCCATCCCAAACGTGGTTATCATACTTTCGCTAGTTCGAATACTAACTGCACCTCTATCCAACTACAAGCGCATGAGAGTTGCACAGAAAAGAAAACCATACCGATCACTGCTTTCTTTCTTTCTTTTTTTCTCTTTTCTTTTCGCTTTACATGAGCGAACAGAGAGGCCGCTGTGCTGTTCTTGTAAGTGCTTCTACACTCCTAAGCGAACCATTACTTGGCGTCATCTTAGAGATTGGGTAGAGAGGCTGGAGCGGGAAATAGAATACCGTAAGTGCATGGGGGGCTTCCTACGAGCATGCCTGTATTGCACTGTACGTGGATCTGCACGGCATCATGGGGGATTACCGGATTGGACTGCCAGCCGGGCACGACGACAAAGATATAAAGCATACAGTCTTTCAGCATCTTTCAGCTCTCCACCATCAAGCCTTTCTCTTTCCTACAGTACATCCCGCTTCTGGCCTCCGGTTCATCTTCCAACGAATAAGACTTTATAGCAAACAGCAGAATGAAGTTCCTTTCACTAGCCCTGCTGGCAACACCAGCCCTCACTCAATCCCTCAAAGAAGCCCTTGATGCCGCCTCACCTCTAGGAAAGCAGTTCGCATCGGGGATCAGTGGTGATCAAAAGGCCCAAGATGCCCTCGTCCCACCGGGCAAGAGCCAAGTGACCCTCTTCCTGCCAACGGACAAAGCCCTAGAAGACCACCGCAGCAACGCCCCGCGCCCGGGACAGAAATCAAGACGTGAACTGCAGGGAGGCGAGTATGAAATTGCAGCGTACTCGAGCGCCGATGGCAAGCAGGACCTGAACACCCTATCACAAGATGCGGTCTTGAAAACCCAGAATTCAGACCCAACTACCGGGAAGGCGAATGATTTGGTCGTTGAGGGTGGGGGAAGTGGGAAGGCACGGCTGATGGCGAGGAACAACATGACTGCTCCTCCTGATATATCGGTGTTCGGAGGATTGGGTGCAAAGGCGAAGATTGTTGCTGGGAATTTCATGTTTGATAAGGGCGTCATTCACTTTGTCGATACGTATGTATTCCTCCTCCTCTCCTGCCGATACCCTCCAAACTGACGAAGTTCCCTAGGGTCATGGATGTTCCTTGCTCCTGCTCGTCCACCCTCAGCTCCCTTGGGTTAAATAACTTCCTGTCTGCCATTTCAGCGGCCGGCCTGTCAGGTTCAATTGACCATCAGACCACCACGCTCCTCGCCTACCGCGACGACGTATTCACTAGCGCAGCAGACAAGAGCGCGAAAACGCTCCAGCAACACATTATCCCTAATTTTATCGCTTACACGCCTTCGTTGGAAGGTGTACACACATTGACCACCGCTGCAAATACCACGCTCAAAGTAAGCCTAAGGAATGGGCAGTACTTTATCAATGAATCGCCCATTGTAAAGTCAAATGTTATTTGCAATAACGGGGTTGTGCATATCTTGGGCAAGGTACGCATTTTCTCACCTTTTTCCCATTTCTTTTCCCTCCTTGAATTTTTTTCCCCCAACGGCAGGGAGAATGAAGCAGAGAGCTGACTTTTTTGGAAATAGTTACTCACCGACAAAGTAGAAACCTACTATCCTGGTTCTGACGCTGCGAGCAGTCGTGTCAACCAGATGACCATCGTAGGGGCACTGTTTTTGGCAGCATGGAACTATCTTGTTTAATTAATCCCGATACTGTCCTCCTCCTTCCCTCCAATATTTTTTTTACTGTACTTTTCTTCCTCCTCTCTTCCCTAGCTATTTCCCACTGTCATTTTCTCATTGAATTCCGGGTTTTCTATTCTATTGCTTATTTTTTTATACTTATCTTGGGTCATACGAATGCATGAAGTGATGGCTGTAATGGATCTATGATAAAGCGTTGGGAATGGACGAATGGAGAATAATTAGTAAAAAGAATCGCTATGACTCTTGCTGGATTTCTTTCTTTTCTTTTTCTTTTCTTCCTCTCTCTTTCTCTCTCTTGAAAAATGATTGGCGAGGGGGGGGGGGGGTAATAACGAATTGAAGTATCCGGTAAATGAATAATTTTTTGGAAGTTGCTGTTCAAATGTTTTTTCTACGGGAGCGGTCCGGAAGGCTATTGGGATTTCCTAAAAAAAGAAGGAACGGAGTTTAGGCCTCCACGTAGAGGGAATTTAACCAGCGGTGCTGTGGGAAATAATTAATTAGACAAGGCGTTCAGCTTCTTCTTCTAGCCAAGACTGCGTATTGTATTATACTTGCACCGGTTTACCACGCGATTTTGAGAAGTATCATACTTGTAAGTAAGTGATCCAGTGGTGGTACGACCAATGCCTCCTCCTCCTCCTCCTCCCCTGGGCAACTTAATTTCGTGGAAATGCCCCTGACCTTTCGACTTCAGCTAGCCAACTCACCTTCCCATTACATTGAAAAAAATCGCCGAGTGCTAGCACCCTGCACCATTGTAGCCTACGCTACTACCGTGGAGCGACCAACCTTCTAACTGGTGCAAGTACTGCACTTGGCGTGTGCGCGCGGGCGTTGGTCTGTCAAAATCTGCCGGCATAATTCGTTGGAATCAGTATATGTGTAATGAAAGATAGGCATCCAAAAGACCGCCCCTCCTGGTGGGCTTTTGCTTTTGCTACTGCTTAACTTATGCTTTCGCGGTTATGGTAAGTTATCGGAGAGACGGTCTGTCGAATACGGTACAAGTACTCGCCCCCAGTGGGTATGGTGAAGCGTGGTTCTCGCGCCTCTGGGCTTCAATCTTATTTATTATTCCTAAAAGGACACTGCCAATCCAGGCTTCGGCCCTACGGCATTGCACTGCAAGCCAAAACTAAAAACAAAACATAACAAACAAAATTCAAAAACAAAACAAAACAAAACAAAACAAACTAAAAACATCCTCAATCAACTTCACCATCCACAAATCTACCCAACCAATCAACAAATTCTTCCATACCCCTATCAAAACACTTAATGCCACCGGGCTTCCTCAAGTGACTCTTGATATCCCTCCGCCGGGCCAACGCCAACCCACAAGTACACACATTGGCATCCGTCGATCGGTACACATAGTCCACCACCAGACCATTAACCATATCCACTTCCATCTCGCCCCACCTGGAATGAACATCGGTGTAAAACTTGCGCCTCCAACCAACCTGACACCCCGGTCGCCTTGCAAGATGCATAGACACCTGTCTCATACCACAGTGAAAACCACAGTGCCCACAGATACCAACATGCCCGACCGTATACTCGTACACCGGCGGCATAACCACTGTAGGCAGCCGGCATGTATGACCTTTCCCGAACAGCACCCCACATCGTCGACATGGACGGGTCACCCGCCGCGTGCTACGCACACCCACGCTATCCTCAACCGTGACAGTGTGCATAAAAGGGTTACCGGCAACAACTTTCACGTCGTCCAGTTCCTTGTGCTGTCTCGGAATGCCCAGACCAAGGTAGTCGTGATGCTTCCACCACAGACACCACTGTGGAATGCGTTTATCATCAAACAAGGAATCAATACCAGGGCATTTGCCGCCGAAACGCGGGCATAACACCAAATGGAATCTCTCATCCCTGCCAGGGCAATCCTCGTGACCATATACGTCGGTGCCTGAGCGAATCCTCATCAAAACGTAGGCATCCATCCGCTGTAGCCCCCGCAGATGCTTCGCCGTCCTGGGCTGTCTCCTGTAGTATTCGTGGCCTTGATCCTGGTGCCACACTTCCCAAGCCAATTTCCTCCTCCCACGGGCATCGGCCAACTGCCCCATCCCGAAATCCACCCCCTCAAACCTCCACGGCTCCAGCGCACCACCGACGGAACCCTTGGCCAAACTATCCGCGACCTCGTTCCCGTGAATCCCAACGTGACCTGGAATCCAGCAAAGGCTAACCGAGGAAAATTGGTTGAACAAGGGACAAAACGCCTCCCATATCCCCGCCAACTCGCCGTCCGGTCTCGCCTTGCCGAGCATCACCAATGCGGTGCGACTATCCGTAAGGATACGCACGCGATGTCGCCATCTACCTGACCACCTCCTCAACGCGGCCAGGATAGCAAACATCTCGCACGCCACCACACTCCAGTGCGCCGGTGCCGCGCATCCCCACCGTTCAACCTCCATACCCCGCTCGAACACGACATATGCAACACCCGCACCCCCCGCCGAGCGGGAGGCATCAGTGTATATCAGCAGATCATCTTGCAGCACCCAGTCCTCATAACCGGTGTCGTGCGCGACGACCGCCCGGGCCTTGTCCGCCCTAATGTCAATGTTCGGTATCACAACCATCACTTGGTCAGAGCTCAACCTGACAGGGTCCATGTCCCCGTCATACCATTCGTTCCGGATGCAGCCATGCCATGGGAATTCAGAGCAGTAGCCGTAATTCTTGAACCGTGCATAACACCTCTCCCGCAGGTATTGACCTTGTATATGCACGGGTCTCGTACCCGACTCAGCCAGCATGATGTTGCCAGCCATCTTAATCGGTGTCCGGAATAGCGACCGAATCGTATCGTTAACGTGGCGTTGAATTTCCTTCACATACGGCGCGTGGCCGGTTAGAAACTCAAGCCCATAGTATACGGTCGGAAGGTATGCTGCCTGTATCAAACGGTGAGTCCCCCAAGCCGATATCGCCCCCTCACCAAATCTCCTCCCCAGCGCCGAAATCCTCCCTCTCACACCCAGCCCCCTACCCAACCAGCACTTAACATGAGCAGAAAAATTACCATACATATTGAAACGAAAACCCAACACCCTCAGGTCATCCACCGCTTCCAATACATGGCCCCCCAATTCCATCCCTGCCCATGCCACATCCCCAAACCCGATCCACTGAGTCTTCAGGACGCTAAAGTCCATACCCCTCAACCGGGCCACCCTCCCACAATCCTCAAACACCTCCTTCATCCTCCCCACCACCGCACCCCTCGAACTCCCAGCTACCGCGATAATGCCATCATCCACATAGGACATCACCACCGACGCCACAGAAGGGGAGCAATGCAAACGGGGCGACAAGATGTCCGCTACGTAAATGCCGAAAAGAAACGGAGACAGAGGCGATCCTTGTGGAATACCTCGATTAAGGTAGTACTCCTTGGACAACCGCCCATTGAACCGAAACCTCACGCATCTCCGGCTAGCCCACCGAGCAACCCATTCGCACAGCCTTGGATCACAGCCCCTCGCAGCCATCAACTGACACAGCAGGCCAGCGTCGATCCGGTCGAACCCTCCCTCAATGTCCATACTCAACAGCCCACGCTCGCGTCCCTTGTAATATTCCAGGAACTCGTATAGTGTGGCCATCATGTCATGGCATCCCTTCCGCCGTTGGGATCCAAATTGAGTAGGACCCATCTCAACACAGGCAGCAATCCGTCCCAACACCACCCGCTCCGCGACCTTGGCAATAGTTGGCAGCAGATGGATGATCCTCCAAGATTTCACGACATCATAGCGAGGTTTGTCCGCCTTGGGAATCAACACAACTTCCCCGCGGTGCCAATCTTCGATATCATGCCGCAACCCATAATCGACCAGCCTTCGCAGCGTGACCATGTCCTTCCGGGCCCACATGCGGATCATGGGATATCCGACGTCGTCAAAACCGGGACCGGTATTGGTAGGTGACCGTCGTATCGCGACCTCCAATTCAACGGCATCGTCCATCTCCACCACCGGGAATTCACCACCCTGCTTCGCCCCCGGGGACAGTTGTTCCGCAATAAGATCACTAATATCTTCATGCGATGTAACCGCAACACCATCCCCATCGACCATGCTCGGGAGCACCCTTCTGCCTTCCAGCTTCCGAACCAGTCGAAACAATCCAGCATCATCAGCCTCCTCGATCGCATCCCTTATCGATTCGTACCGTCGAGCAGCGAGGGTGTTCCGATACACACGCCTCACCAAATTGTAATCCTCCCTCGACGCCACGCCATCCACGATGCCCCGTCTCAACCGCATCGTGTCCAACCTCATCCTCTCCAGATCATCGTTCCAGTATTTACAACGACCACCCCACCGACGGGCGCGCGGTAACCTGGTCACGATATCCTTCACTCCATCCCACAATTCCCCAGAGACAGTATCCTTGAGAGCTCCCACATCACCGGCAAGCCTCTCCTTGTCCACCTTCTTCCAAGCCGGTCGTCTCCGGGTCAAGTCATGAGGTTCGTCAATCCCCATACGGATCACAATAGCTTGGTGATCGAGACCCGCTCTCCCGTCATATGAAACATGCACCGGCTTCCTGCTCAGGCAGAGGTCGATGTACGATATCCCTCTGTGCGTGGGGGCGTCCGGCCGAACGATCGCGAGTTCGTATTTCTGTGCAGCCGCCGACAACTCCCGACCATGTGAGTTCATCGCACGAGAACCACCAGCATCCCAGTCCGGATGTCGAGCGTTCATATCCCCAAACACCCAGTCGACCTCCCCCCAACACCTAGTGGATTCGTCCCACCACTCAGCGGACATCCCAGGCCTGGCATACATGCCCTTCATCACACACTCCACACCCTTATATACAAAACCAATCGATGCACCTTCAACCCCGTGCACCACCACTCGAAATAAACCCGCCAACCCACTCTGAACATAAACAACCACATCCGAACCATGCACAAACGAAAGCAACTCATAATCACCCCCTTCATGATCCAAATAACCCCCATCCGCTGCCAATGGCGGATCAACAACAAAAAATACATCAACAAAGGAAAAACAATCAAACGCCAGCGCCTGATTCAACCGCCCACCCCCAACATTCAAGCACGCAAATGCCACCCTCATTGCCCGGACGAACCGGAGGAGGTTGGAAGGTTGGGGTCGGAAGCGGACTTCCGAAGGATGCTCTTGGGGACGGGAGCGGCCGCAACATTGTTTGAGGGGAGAGCAGTAGCCTTGCCCTTCGACATCTTCTCGAGGGCCATATCGGCCTCGTTAACCGCCATCTCCCCGGGGGGGGTTGGGCGTCTCCGCCGCCGGCTCCGAACGTTAAACCGGTTCCTGTCCCGGTCAGCAACACCCGAAACGGCACCAGAATCGCCAGCAATAGGCGAGCCATTAGCAGGGGGGGGGGGGGCCTCCGGGCTAGCACGGAGCGCCGGGCATCTATCATAACCAGTGAAGTGCCCACTGGATTCACACAACATACAGATGCGGACCGTATGTTCACAGGACTCACCCTGTCCCCCGGGGCAATTGAGCGCTGGGCACAAATGCTGTGCCGTCTTGTGCGAACCCCGGCACAGGCGACATCGTGGTGGTGCGGCGCACATCGTGGAGATGTGTCCCAGCGTCAGGCAATTGTTGCACACCTGTGCAGGCCTGTGATCTGTCCATATTCGGACAGCCCGGTTGCCACCCCTCAGGCACAGCTTCCCGGCCCGAAGTGCGCTATCCACGGCTCCAGATCGTTCAACGGTGAACTTGACCTGGCACGACGTCATCTTGGCCTCCTTCATCGCATGGATGGATCCCAGGATATTCGGTCGTCCATCGGTGAAGATACCTGGATTAGAACGCTCCAAGTCAGTCCTCAACCCATCGTACACCTTATCACCAACCCAGTCCTCCACCCGCCAAATACTTCCCCTCCCTGTATCCGCCAATGGAACCCCCAACACCAAAACCTTAATTTTGGCAGCATCCTTCACAAACGCAAATTCCGGCAGGGCCAAGTCCCGAACCAATACCATATGGCATCGTTCCAACCAGGGCTCGATCTGTGCAAAGCTGTGCTCTGCCAGGGTTGTATATATGCACCCTATATCCGCCCGTAATCTAGCCTCCCTGACGTACGGGTGGCTTCCATTGATCTTTCCCTGATTAGCCAGGAAAGAATTCATCCGCGAACGAATCGTCTCAGCCGAACAACCAGCCGGGAGCACAACCGTCTTTCGAGAGGCGAACCTCAACGTAATGTGCCGCTCCCTCGTAGTAATGGGAGAAGGCGAAGACGACAACGGCGCACGAACGCTCGGAGTCTTGGTGGGTGGGCCAGCCGGCCTAGACTTCCCACGACGAGCAACCTCAACCCAAGACCCAGCGACAAAAGCAGCCGGTCCAGCAACAGCCTGGGGTCGGGTGTGCGTAGGCACCGGAGGAGGAGGCGACCGAGCGACGGCAACGGGAACAGGGGCAGGCGTAGATCTAACGGCCTTGCCTTTGGCACTACCAGCTTTAGCACGAGCAGCAGTGGGAATGGGCTTACCGCGGACCAAATCGTCCACCTGTCTTTCCAGCACATTGATCCATTGTGCTTGCAACTCCACCCTCTTTTCCAACACAACCTTTTCTCCCAACACCGTCGAGAGAACAGCCCTCATTTCCTCAAACCCATCAGCAAGGGCCTTCACATCCTCGGCCACCTGCCCCAAGTTATCATACTCCTTATCGGAGCACACCAAACGCCGAACGGGATTGTCGTCACACTCAGACGATCTATCCGACAACACAGAGGATCTGCCCTGCGCGATGTCATCGAGCGCATCCATCATGTCCATGGAGACGGATGAGGCAGTCGGGGGGAGGGAAACATGGGGGGAGCGGCGCTGACCCTGAGAAGGGAGCGAGGACTCTGGAACTGCGTGCTGGCTATCACCCAAGCCAGTAGCATTAGTATCCCGCCCACCCCCCAGAGACATAGCCGTGTCATCCAGGGAATCCGAGCGAGCCACATAAATCGTCACCGCATTGTCCCCACTCGGAACAGGTGACGGCACACACGGGGGAAGAGAAGGGGACCTCATTGGCCCAGCAAACCTCACATGCGCACGGGAAACCGGCACAGGAGCAACCACACCATCCTCAACCCGAAACCCAGAACCAACAAGGGGGGAGGTAATTCCCTCAGACGGATGATAAGTCCTATCTGAATCGTTGTCCAACCGAAATTTGGACCCGTACATCTGCTGGTGTCCTGGGGACAGCGCAGCCGCAAACGAGGAGGGGAGCCCCGAACCGTAATTCGTCGACGAGCTGGGAAGAGCAGGTGCCGACACACCAACCAGCTTGACCGGAGAGGGGGAAGGCGAAGGAGCGCCTGTCGAGGGTGCCAATGAAGGCCACGAGGAAGATGGGACCATGGGGTCCGAGGCGAGGGGGGAAAGCGCACTCCCGGAGCTTGTCAACTGGGAGGCAACATCGTGAGAGGAGGGGGAAAATTCCTGAGAGGAACCCTCTGGTGTATGAAATCGGGTGTAAAAACCCATCGTCGTGTTGCGGTCGAAGCCACAACCCAAAGCACAGCCACGAGCAAGTAGAGCACCACAAATTGCAGTCTCAACCTCTCCAAACGAACGTAATCCGAGGCGAGCGACCAGCCCACGCATCTCGGCGTCAAAAGATTCGGTGCCATTAGGACACCCCGCAACATGAATAAACATCAACCGCGAGTAGTCCCCACCGGGAGCGGCGTATGTGAGGCGAACAGCAGGCACAAGGCCTCGTTCACCGGAAGGAACGGTGCGTGCAACCGGACGGGTCGCACCAGCAGGAGGAGAGTAACCGGGGGGAGGCCGTGAAGCCATCCCGAACAAATTCACCTGTAATTAAGGCCAGGCGAGCCACCAAAGAACAAAAAACCCAAACAAAAAACCAAACTGTAAACTATCGCAAAGAGCACGACAGGTTATGATTGGACAAAAGTAAAAAATAACAGATGAAAGCCTCTGGGCAGTTGGGGGGGGGGGGCTAAATGGACTTTTTAGCAAGCTTAGCTTTCACATGCGGTACTGGATATGGGCAGTGTGATGTGTGGCTTGGGAGTACGCGGCGGGTTTTTTGCTACTACTTAGGGGGGCTTATTGACGGGGTGGGATTGGGGATGTGTTGGGGGGGCTGATGAGGTGGGGATACTTACCCGGTATTTCTCCAACTTGCTGATTCTTTCAACGCCTCAAGCAACGCGCTTGAAATCCCAGTGAATGATCTTTTACGATGAGGGTCCGAAAGTGGAAGCCTCTTTGGGGCGCGTTAGGATCTTTCTTTGATCCTCCTGAGCAAATAACGAATTCCTCCGGGGCTGCGCACCACGACCCGGCGCATCACAGTACTCGTACCGGTAGGTATGATACCAATTCGCCCATCGTTTGGTGTTAAGGGCGCTCTACATACAATACCGGTATGTATTTTAGCCATAAGTTAAGCTCAAAGAGAGATCTCACAGATTTGCAACCTGGGCGATCGCTAGATCCATTTGTTTATCCCACGAAAAAAAAAAAGGGCTGTAGACTATCTCTTGGATCACAATACCGTACTATCTCGTCAAATTCAGTATTCTGTGCGGGCTATCTTGATAGATTATTTATTCATTTTGCTCGAGCACCCGCACCGTTAATTCCGCATGAAATCAATGAAATTTTTCCTCCGTAGCTAATTCCCGATCAACTCTCATTGACAGGGCAACCCTTTGGTCTCGCTATTGAGACTTGATGCGATTCTTGTTGAGGCTGTCTAAGTGTCCCCCATCATACTTGTAGATCAGTCTGCATCATCAACCAACCTCTGCCCGCCCTCTTGAGCTTCTAAGAGTGAAGACTGGAGTCGCTTATAGTATGTGAGGATAGTTGACATGCGGGGGTGATCCTTGGACTTTGCGATCTCTTTTGCTTTCCATGAAAGAAATGCACAGATGTGGTTTGCATCGAATCTTTCCAAGGCCTGAATTGGATCCATTTGTACAGTACCACATCTTTGTGAAATCTGGTATTAAATTGTTAGAAATTGAATATCAATGAGGTAGACATACAAGTTCCACCAGTTTAAAACAGCATCACCGGTTTTCTGGGTACGACGAGCTAATACCGTTTTTGGCCCGTGCTCCCAATTCTCTCCAAGCAGCTCGTCGAAGATAATTAGCCTGAGAAGATATTTCTGATCTAGGAAGCTAAGTGGGGACTACCGGCTTATGTATTCGCCATTCTGACCTGTTGACTCCATTACCTGTACCGCATAATCTGGCGAAACTCGTTTTCACGCTAAGAGGTGACATTAAGGTATGGATCAGGATTTTTCAGAAAGTAACCCTTCCCGGCTAGTTGTTCCCCTTAAATAAATGACAGAGGCCTCGAAAATGAGGCCCTACGATAAATATTTGTGCAAATCTTGCCCATAAAGGCTATCGCACTCTCTGATCAAAGGAGTTTGCGTATTATGCCACACTTCCCTTTTTTTGACCTCTCAGCGTGAAAACGAGTTTCGCCAGATTATGCGGAACAGTCTTCTTCTATGAGTTATAAGGTTGAAAATAACATCTCACTCAGAACTGTTAATAACTGAACACGGGCTGCTATTTCATACAAGAAATACTGGTACACAATCCAGATAATATGTAGTTGACATAAAGAATACAAACAAGGTTTAGCATACAAGCAAAATTTGGCCTTTTTGCACAGATCTGGGTGTCATGTAATAGCAGTCGTGTTCACAAACGTGGTTCAATTACGAGTACCGTACATTTCACCGGGCCGCATAGGTAGTCTATATAGGCGAGTATCACTCGGTTGAGATGTGTCATACCTCAACGTTCAACCCTATCACCTACTGAGAAGCACCAATAAGAAAAGACAATGTAAGTTTGTTTAAAGTCACTTCGTCTCTCTAATTAGAGCACTGGTATTTGTTGGCCCCACGATATATTGAGGCACGGCTACCCACTTGGTCATGTCTTTGGGTTAGTCTAGGGTTTGTCTGCGTTTGGGATTAGGTCTATCATTGGTTGTGCGGGAGTGGGCTTGGCACGGGTGTTTCCACTTAAAGAGTCTTCTCTCTTGAACGACTAGTCATTAACGAACATCTTACATTTGATTGAAACCTTACATACCACACATCACACATCCAACAGTATTGAAGCCTGACTTGCTGAATGCATGGGAAGACAGCAATTGCCTAGTGATGCCTGTTATATTTAGCAAACTCGTCACCAGGGCTACTCCTCGCACAGCCACGAGCATCCCTTCAGTTGGACACCGGATTAAACGTCACTACACGGTGGAACAAGGCTCGGAGGATGCAAAATATGGGACTGCGGGTTCTGGGGGGGGGGCGTTCACGGGGTTGGGGAGCCTCTATCTTACCGTAAGAACTGGAATAATTGAACCTCGCGCGAAGACGTTTGAAATTCCCTCTCTTGGATAGGGAGGGGGTCGAGCGCACAGCGAAAATTGACTCCCTCAGGCCGCGCTTAAGACAGAAGAAAAAGAAAAAAGAGCCAGACCTTACTAGCAAAGGCAACCCCAACGTCCTAGCGTGAGGTTCAATTATTCCAGTTTTTGCGGCATGGTCAAAGAGTAGCACTCTTAGAGAAGGTGAGTTTACAACGACAAATCTGCTCGACTATAGTCTGATTGCCTGAGGGTGGATACAGGGTTTGACAAGATGGAATCATGGTTTAAGTGCAGGGGGACTTATTTTTGCCTCGGTAAGAAATAAGTGGCCTCTTTTTAACAGCTCTTAGATTGACAAATGTACCAGTTCGGGGCAAAGTTTGTTTACGACGCTTCCACGGAAATGAGAAATGCGGAGAAATTTGATATGCGGGAGACCAAATTCGAGAAGTGGCTAGAGAGTCATGAGGACAGGTTGATAGGGCGCATTAAGACTGAGCTCAGCCAACTTCTCTTGGAAATCCGCAACGATCGCCTAAGAGATGAGCTAAAAGGTAAGGGGGTGATTAAGAATTAAAGTCCTCCACGGGGCCGCGACGAAAACCAGGCCGTGACGAACAAAGATCAGTGACATGTATTTTTTTTGTTACCCTACCGGCGCTTCAATGTTGCAACGAATGGGGGGTTCGACCAAAAATGATCGAAGGACTGGGAATGCGCTTTTTCAAACCGGGGGGTTATAGGATAGAACCCCTTCTAACAAAATGGTAAGCAATGATATTTGAAGGCAGTTGGAAGCAAAGAAACTGATGAAATGATAGGAAAAAGAAGCAAATGTAGCAGAGGAAGCAAATAAACTGGCACCAACACCCTCTTCTCCTGCTTCTGAGCAATAAATACCTACACAGCTGAGTCGAAGGTAGAAATTCCCATCAGAGTTCCTACTATTTTTGCTTACTAAGTCATTAAAGAATCCCTTAATATAATATATTCGCTAATGCAGGAAGCGTTCCAATCCTGGCTATCTATCCTACGGCAGTACATATCCTCGAGGTACGCCAGCCCTTCCTGCCTAGTTCGTAGTATATATGGAAAGTACCACCCGCGTGACGCATAGGAAACCCGAGCATCCGACTAACCATACAGCAATCTTCAAAATAAACCACCCAACTAGGGTACAACAAAAGAAATCCACCTCTCTAACATCCTTCAAACACTACCACGTACAACATGCCCACCGACATTCGAAGTCCGTATTCCGGCAAACCGGTCACGCATGCCCAAACAAAACCAATTTACCCACCACCGCCCCTACCGGAAGCCTCACCCCGGCGGATTTTTCTCTTCTTCTTCCTGGCCGCGTTCTTTGCCTTCTGTGAGGCACCGCCAGCCACAATCACCCCACCTATAATGGCATCCTCATCACCAGAGGACACCAACCTTCCTTCCAATACACCCTCCATCTCCCTCCTCAACCCCGCTTCTTCAACCTCCATTCTCTCCCTCAACAGCCCCCGTTGCCTCCACACATCCAATGCCACCGTCCTCAAACTTTTTAAACTCTCCATAACCACTGAATCCGGCAATGGGCTTACCTCCCTCCCGACCAGGTCCATCTTGAACCTGTTACAATTTTCTGCCATTTCTGGCACTCTCTCAACAACGCCTACCTCACCCGCGGTATTTTCCTCCCGCCTCTCCTTCCTCTCCGCCAGCCTCTCCCTATCCCTCACCATCCTCCTCTCCATCCAAGTGTCAATGTCAACAGCTTCCTCAGCCACAGCCGACTCAGCCTCTTTGACATCCCCTCGCCCTGCCACATCGTGGCGTTCCTCCACCCCCACTCCAGCCACACTCAATGAGGCCTTCTCCACCGCCATCTCCTCCGCCACCTCGGCCTCCTCACCAGCCCCCTCCACCATTGCCACACTCGGGCACCCACTCCCTGCCACACTCGGTGCAGCCTCGCTTCTCTCCTCCTCACCAGCCACCTCCTCATCCGTCAGTGGCGTCTCTCCCCACTTCTCCTCCACGAACATGGTCGGAGCAACCATGTCGACCAAACCGTCCCTCTCTAGTGTGATGAAGTGTAACCTTCGAGAGAGAACGGAAATATGATGACGCAACCTGGAAACTTCAGCCTCGAGGGCAAAGTTTTTCTCGACCGCGCGTGACAAAACTACCGACCCCTTAGCGACAGAGGCGGCGGAAAAAGTTGAGGAACCTCGCTTAACCATATCGACCGAAAAGAGGAAGAATGGGGTTTGATGAGGGAACTCGAAAAGTAGACGAAAGAGATAAAATGATCTCTTAAACAAAGACTAAAGTCAGAGGAAATATCTTCTGAAATTAAAGACTTGAAGCTATCGTGAGATTGACTTCAAGGGGCGGATTGGCTCGAAACCGAATGTGACACGTCACAAGATGTAGCAAAAGATGTGTTGTAAAGAACCACCCCCCTTTCAATCCCCATTTTCAGAAGCCCCGATTCAAACTGTTAAAATGTACGATTTCCTATCCTGTAATAGAACGGTCCTGTATGAACTAGTGGATTCTAGAAGTTTCCTTGGGTATTATTAATGTTCGTGTAACATCAGATGGATATAAAAGGGGGCTGGATTTCCTTTCATCTAGATACCTCATCGCTCCCTGCTGGTCAAGTTGAACCCCGCCTACCGCCCCCTTATGTGGAAAACACCCCAGGTGACGATCCGCAAACACCTCCCCATCGATGAGATCGCCCACAGGACGCTTCCCCTGCTTAAAGACAGGCTTTTCTTTCCTTCGCACAACCGACAACTGGTCCCAACCCTATCCGTCCCCCCGGTGGACGCCTCCTCGGACTCGTACACCGCCCTCAGAAAAGAATCCCGAGCGATCCTCCACCGGCAGTGGCGCTCACTCGCTCCTCCCCCCTCAGGTGTAACAATCCTACCCTGGTGTGGTTAGTTATGCGACAGGTAACGAATTACTTACGTATATTTTGTTAGACTATCTTTATAGTCCTTATTAGTTATAGAATATCGCGAGAGTATTCTTCTTTCCGAGATTACTTGTAATCTCTTCTTCGTTGACAGACTATCTTATAGTCTTCGTATCTCACACCAATGTCTTATTGGGGAGAGGTGTAGAGGGAACTTCTTCGTATCTTAATAAAGTCTTAGTTGCTCTGACGCTAAGAGCCCGAATGCTTGCATACAAGCAAGAGGTAAAGGTAAAGGTAAAGGTAAAGTTATATTGTAAGAAAGTACTTAGATGGTCGCGTGAAGATCCTATATCTACGGCCCGTCGCGATCCTTTATATAGGCCTCTTCCCGCAACAACCCTGACCCTGGTGACTCATAACTTGAGTCACGCGGTCCTATGACTCATAATGAGTCATGCCCGAAATCCAT
>Ga0307509_10002781_pt1 | contig 27761 bp, 37 predicted proteins | sample 10_EM_MG_FD_202245 | JGI IMG/M metagenome (GOLD analysis project Ga0307509, IMG submission 202245) | Populus trichocarpa ectomycorrhiza microbial communities from riparian zone in the Pacific Northwest, United States - 10_EM | ecosystem: Host-associated > Plants > Roots > Unclassified | place... | reverse complement strand
CGCAGGTTGAGTCCCTCACCTCCGCTCAGGCAGAGCGCTCAGCCACCCCCTCACCACCAGCCACATCCAACCTGGAGGCGTCCCTCAAGGACTTGTCCTCTCGTGTTGCTGCTCTCTCCTCACACCACGCCACACAGGTGGCACCCCCGCTGCCTCAAGCGCCACCCCCTCCCACCCCTGCTGTCCAAGCTAAACCTGCTCAGCAGAAAAAGAAAGTCGCCACCCGCCTCACGTCTCGTACGGTTGCCGCCCCGGATTTTCTCTTCCTTTTTGAGGGAAAATGGTAAGGCAACCCGGACACATACGCCAAACGCCACCTGGATTCACCCCAAGCGGCTATCCTCTTTGCCTCTCGCCACCACCAATCAGAGGAAGCCAAACTTTACTGTGAGCGATACCCAGCCACCTCACTCTTCCATACCGTTCCCCGCACTGGTTTCACCGTTTCTGATCCCCCGCAGCCCCAAGATCAAACCTGGGCACAGGTTACCAGGAAGGGCGGTAAGGGCAAGAAAAGCGCCACTGCAGCACAAGTCGCTGCGTCAAGCAAGAGTAGTGTCCCCAAAGGACCCCCACCGCTGCCAGCTGCCCAACATCGTTTCTTTGCCCGCCGTACCTCTCCAACCCTTCCGAATGATTCCTTCATAATGACTGCTCCCCTCGCTGACATCATGGCCGCTGTCCTTAAAGAGGCCAACTGCTCTCTACCCCTCTCCCTTACTGCCTCCGTCAATCGCAATGGGGCTATGACTCTCACAGCCAATCCCTACACCCCGTCTTCTGCTTACTCCCCCTTTTTTGATGCAATGACTGAGAAACTCAATCAGAGTTTTCCGGTTAGAGACAATCATTTCCATGTTTTCAGGGAGGCACCTACAAGTGTCGAACTCCTTATCCATAATCTTCCTCTTTCTATTTTCCCGCACGAGTCTACTGACCTCTTCCCCTCACTCCTTGAATCAATCAGCAATGCTATTGACCTCCCCATATTTGGGGCAAGATTCCTACAGTCAGATCCGGTGAAAAGGGCTGAGAAGCGCACAACCTCGGTGGTTGTGGCAGTTGACCCACTCCATGTTTGCCGGTTCGGCGAATCCATCCGGCTTTTCTCCCGTGCCCGCACGGTCGCCCCCACCTACTCTGCCTCCACATCCACGCAGTGCCGAAAGTGCTGGTGTTTTCGTTACTCTGCTCCTCTATGCAAAGAAGAGGCACCAGCTTGCCCGATCTGCACTCTCCTCCATCATCGCTCTGCCCACAGATGTGCTAATCAAAGCTGTCCGAAAGGGGGGCTTTGAGAAGTCGGTCGTGGGATGCTGCAACGCCTCCCCCCCTCTCTGTATCAACTGTGGTGGTCAGCACGCCTCATTTGATGGCTCCGGTCCCGTCCGCTGCGAAATCCTCTCCGCTCTCCCTGCTCCTAGGGACCAAGACATTCCCGATGCCCCAGATGTGGGCCCCCCCCAAACCACCCCTCAAGGTCCAACTGTTCACCCAACTGTACCGGCCACTCCAGCCAGGTATGGTCCTCGTTTCCCTCCCGCTAGCGAATCTACCCAACCCGAAACCGTTAAATTGGTTCGCAGCGAGTCTGCCCAATCTAACCTCGTTGCTCTCCTCCCCCGCAGGAACCTCTTTGGTGTTGGCAGAACCCTCTTCAGAGCAAGCACATGTGCCGACTGGAGCGAGCCCGCGCCGACTGACGTCCACATGGATCTTTAGATGTCGACAAGCCTAGCCCCAACCCAGAGTCCTTCACCATTCCAATCATTCCATTATCCTGGTTGTTTAAATCTTTCCATTGTTCATCTCACAAATCGTGACTAAGCAAGGCAGATTTCACATGACTAATATTTATTAGTCATAAGGTATGTTTATGTTTCACGCTATGCAGTCAGTTGACTCATAGTTCTCACATGACTCGCAGTTACGTGCCATCGTTATGTTATGATTGGTTGATGTTTCTATGACTCACAATTGTGAGTCCTAATGATGTAATGACTTTCGCGCGTCACTGACATTGTGAGTCACGAGTTCCACGCATGTGACGCGCTTTGCGCACCTGACATGTCTTATGTTTTATGATTGGTTTACGGCATGTTGCGCAGTGACTCATAGGAGTCATCTGATGGATTTCAGGCATGACTCATTATGAGTCATAGGACCGCATGACTCGAGTTATGAGTCACCAGGGTTAGGGTTGTTGGCGTGAAGAGTCTATATAAGAAGGAGACTCGGTCACAGTAGTTAGAGCTCTTCACGCTACCATCTAAGTACTTTCTTACAATATAACTTTACCTTTACCTTTACCTTTATCTCTCGCTTGTATGCAAGCAACCTAGCTCTTAAGCGTAAGAGCAGATACGACCTTGTTAAGACAAGGACAGTCTCACATCTCTTTCAGGTGAGAAGAGATCACGATACGAAGAAGTTCCCTCACCACCTCTCCCCAATAAGATATTGGAGTGAGATAAGAAGACTATACGATAGTCTAATATGGGGAGACGGGATTATAAGTTAATCTCGGAAAGAAGAACACTCTCACATATATAAAACTTATAAGAACTATAAGGACAGTTCTATATACTCAGATAAGTAATTCGTTACCTGTTGCATAACTAAAACCTCCAGGGTAGGATTGTTACACATGGAATGTTTTCATCCGCGGCATTGAGATCTCTTGTTGAACCTTAGGCTGTAGAGAACAACATTGCCACAGTTAGGTCTTTTAAATTTAATTTTGTCGGTATGGTACTGTGGTGTATGGCAGCGTGTTTACGACTATCGCACTCTACATACAGCAGTCTCAGGCAGCCAGGCCAGGTTAAAGTGAGACTGTGTTAGGTGAGAGCCTATTTCAAAGATTTGCGAGATAACTCAGGCCGATAGTCTTTATCGTAGACGGAGATTGTCTAGGAAGGCTGAATAGTTTTAAAGATAGGTAGAGTGATAAATTATTTTCTAACGTAAACTTATTATACTGATAGGATCTCTTCTCCATTGCTTGATGATGTTCAAATAGCTTTGGAGGTACCTCAATAATTATATGCCGCGTCTGGGTGGTCGTGGGCTTCATCTAATCCTCACACTAACTAAGTATTTGCTAACAAACTTCAGCTTCTTCAGAAAGTGCGAACACCATTTGACCCTGAGAATTTTGCTATCTCACTTGACTTCCGAATCGCAACACCATGAGTTTTCTTGACGGTACTCCCACACATCAGTCCACTGGTTACGATCCATCTTCATCCACATGGAGTCTTGCATACCACTACATAGGCATAATGGTCTTCATGATTGAACCAAGAAAGGAGCCAGCTTTGTTATCGAACCTCTCAGCATTGCAGACATATTCTGCAACCGACATCTGCGAGGCATAAGTTAGACTTATCCTGATAATCGCACCAATGGCTATTATCTCTCTGCAGTTATATCGTTATCGTTTGGTTCCATCAGTATCCGACGAATACTAATAAGGTATCTGAGCACAAGTGTGCTTGATGTCTCAAACTACGTTATCCAACAACACCATTCACTTCTGCGACTTTCATCCCAAGAGCGTGGAGTATAGAATGTGTTGCTTAACCATTGTCCGTAAAAACGTCCCGTTGCTTAATGACCACCTTTGCGACTCTCGTCTTTAGTGCTCACTAGCACTATGCCATGTTGGCCGACTTGGCCCGAACCACTTGCATAAGCTCGCCAAAGGTCCTCCCTCATATATCCTGCAAAGGGGACCCGGTCGGAGAGACGGCCGCGACGTATACGGGGTTACAAGATGGGCTCCAATGACCAGGTCTTTGGTGAGGGGACGCAACTACCGTGGTGTCTGCCGGTGTAGCGCCTTCCCAACGCTGGTGCGGGAGAGGGGTCTTGGCCTGTCCCTTTGAACTCAGAATCCTAAGGTAGGGTAACTATAGGTCTTTATTCACTAATGGAAGGCTGAGCCTTCCGGGTATGCCTAACAGACTGACCTGGGCTTTTCAGGCCAGGCTTTGGAGAAGCCTGGCGGCTTCATGGGTTCCTGGCGGCGCCAGTAGGCTTTCCCTATATTCCTTATGACAGGTCATTATTGTGTTCAGGGGTGGCTCACATCGACAGATATCTGAAGATGCCCGCAGATATCTGAAGATCCCCGCAGATATCTGAAGATCCCCGCAGATATCTGAAGATCCCCGCAGATATCTGAAGATCCCCGCAGATATCTGAAGATGCCTGTAGATATCTGTTTGTTTTTTAGGCTTGCGCCACACCATTTAAAAATAATAATATTCTCATGGGTTTTAGATATCCGGGTAGACAGAGAGTAGGGAGTTGCTAGTTTTCTCTTATCACTCGATTTATTGTTATGGTAGATAGGAACGGAACCCTCCTTATCACCTCGCCCTTTCAACACCACATAAAGAAATTTCTCTAGATCGAATATTAATTTCTACTCGGTATTCTTCTATGAATTTACATTTTTAATTTATTCTTTGGTTTTCATAATAGTCAGGTTGGTGGGGGAGCGCTGTTGTCATGGTTGGCCAAAGTATCCTCCTCGGTTCGGGTTGGTGATCTGTACCTCTTGGCGTTTCATCTGCTTATCTTATCTTAATCACATCCTATCACTCGAAAGCCTGCAGACTACAGATGTTGTGGAAAATATTGAATGGAATGATAACGCAAGATGTGAAGAGGTTCTTGATTGCTTGGAGAAAAAATCAGAACACTTAGGGAAGGGCGAAAGACCCTGACTATCTACTAATAGGGAGCGAGACAGATAGGTCGAGCGAACAATAACAATAACAAACAAAAGTGGAATGAGAGAAATGTAAGGAGGTGTCTTCAATAGTGCAGGATGTCTGAATGTATGATAAGAATTGATGCAAGGAGAAAAGGTAATAGTACGAGTGATACCACAGTAGACCAGAAGCATGTTTCAACAACAGATATCTGCAGTCCGGCCAGGCCCTAAAAGCCGGACTGAAGCCCACAGTCCGGCCCGGCCGGCCGCAATAAAAGCCCAGGCCGGCCGCCTTAGACCCGAAGCCTGACCGGACTGGCCGCTTGCGAACGCTGTCTACATATAGACTGGTTTCTTATTTTCCCGTAGATAGGAAATTAGTATGGTGGACGAGATGGGCTAGCTTGGGATTATGTGGTAAGAGCAGGGGGGTGCAAAGTTTTATCAGGGTTTGTAGTTAGATAGATAGAACAACAGCGGACAACAACGACAACCTCAGGGAAAGAGGTATTTTCGGAACGCGATCGTGACTTTTCTTTCTTTCTTTATCGGGAACTTTGTGATTCTATCTACTTCATTCTACTTCCGGCTGTGTGAGCGGTGATAGCCCCTCCGGTAGTATCTTTAGTTTTCTTTCTTTTCCGTTCGTACTATCATTTCCACCGACGGAAGTGATTTTACCGCTATTGACACCTTCTGCTCTTGTGGCCCGGAATGAACCTTTCAGTACTACCGATGGAGGTTTGACTGTTCACTTTGGTTGACCCCGTGGAAAGGCTGTTAAGCAGAATTATATGTCAATAACTTCTAGCAGGGGGGGCACGGACTGGTCAACCAAATTGCAGAAGATCTTCAAATATATCACAGAGACAACTACCTCGTATACCTACCGCTCCTCGACCGGTCTATTGTCTGTAACCCAGTTCACCCAGCCCAGGCTCACTTTTATGGAGAAAGCCTTCTTTTCACAAGATGAGGCCTCATGGCTTAATCGAGCGCGATTTTGTTTCGCTGAGAATTCTCTGAGCGAATTCTCTCCGCTTGCAGCTTTGGCTGAGGTTATACCAATCGAGTCTCTGGCCTCTGTCATGTTCTACCCTGATTTGAATACCATGTCTCTGTCTGGTGCGATACTGAGGGAAGAGGCAATTACTCTATGATTGCCCTCAATCATAGTTATCTTTAAGACCTCCAATCTGCAAGCTTCTGAGTACGTTGTTAATAGGATCGCGGAAGATGCTGAACGGTGGCTGGGAGTTGTCGATTATAAGGGCATTAACCAGAAATATGTATGCCCTGGTGAACTAAGTTTCTTATCGTTCATCTCTTTTTGAATCTATTAACATGAGGTTAGTTATGCGTTCTAGGCTGCCTCACCAATTTGCTCAACTTTCGCAAGGCGCGGGGAATTATCATTCGGGCCCTCACGGGGGAGATGCTCATTGAGGACGCCAGCGAAAAGCTCGTCGAGATCATCCAGGAATGTGCTAAAAAAAAGCTGAAAGCTAGTCCAACTCCAACATTGTCTCTCCGCAATTCTTCTCAGGGAATTGACGTCCCCTTCCATTCCACATTCTTGCGTAGTCGAGTCACACCCCACAGATCATTCGGCATGAGGATAGTCAAGTCCCCGATTGACCCCCTCAAGTGTACCGGAAAATATACCCCTAATGTGACGGCGAAGCCATTTCCACCCACGGAGCACTTTGAGGACGAGTACGGGTTGACCAATTCCCCACGTACCGGTCAGCTTTTGTCTAATTGGGACAAGTACAAAAATGCAGTGGAAAACCAGAGCCTGAATTAATTCCCTTCTGTCTGTTCAGAACAGCCGCATGAGTATCAAATTTGTTCGGAGGACTAAATGAGTGATAATATGACTATGCAATATTTTATAAAAACTAGTCCCAGATCAGTCCAGACCAGTCCTGACAACCCGAATTAGTCAGGTCCAGTCATTCATATCAACTAGGACTAGCCAGCCTGGTCCTGCCTCCAAGATTTGACCGGTCGGACTATTCGGAACCCTGGCTCTTCCAAGTTCCTGCTCCTGATATCTACAGGTAATGTCTACCGGGGTACCGGTACCTGACCCGTACCCCCTCCCCTTCTTATCAACTCTGATACAAATACCATAGTATCATATGATAATTATGATAATGATTTATTATCATGTCTTCACAAGTTCTCCTAGCCTTAGGCAATGGAGGGATTTAGAAACGCGAATAAAGTGCATAAGTCCTCGCAAGGTTACGAGCACTGCGCACCGGAAGGAGGCATCATATGTCATGCTATGATGGGATCTTGGAGGGCAGAGGGGCAGCATGGATTTTACCGAGACAGTTTACCGGTATCATAATATTATTATCATATCATACTACGATTTATTGATGAAGAGCCTCGCCTTATAAGCATCGCCTTAGGACAAGGGGGTTTACCCATTCGTTTGATCTTGCTGCGGGATAACCTTCGTAATCATAGATTAACCTGTCACCGTGGGAATAATCTTTCGTGCTACTCCAGCCTCCAGGGATTCTTGAGCCGAGTTATGGCCAGCGATCATGAAATTATGTGCTGTCCTTTGTATGACAGGCTGGCGTGGTAATTCTTGTAGCAGAAGTGTATTGATTTTGAGCTCCTAGCCTCTGCCTATCTGCGCACACAACTTTGACCCCGCAATCCTCGGTATTCAATTTTATTTTCGCATCCTATTGTTGACTGATCCGTTTAGTGGAACATTACTCCAAAGTGCAAGTGCAACTACACACACCAGCAGCGCTGATCATTTTAGACCCCACCCCGTGCCTATTTACTAGCACCGGTGCCATCCCCTTCGTCTGCACTATCACCCCCATCTATATTCTCTTTTCATTTTTACCTAGCTGTTGCGCACACTTTTCCCGAGTCGCAAGTTACCACCCTGTGCGCGATCAAGCGTCTAATTCTTATCCTTGTGAAGGAGCTTGAGCATCCTACTCCATCTAGGAAATATCTAGCGAATTTGTCCACCATGACTGGGAGTCATTTCAAGAAAACCACCCAGTTCAAGGCTGACTATGCCCCTAGTGTTATCACTAAATACGAGTCTCAAAGAACTGGGATGTCAGCGGTGGTAGTCGATAGAGAGGGCCCAATAGTTCTTGGATATTTTACTCTAGCTACGGAAATTTTGGATGATTCAGGGTCTCCGCATACCTTAGAACATCTATGCTTCATGGGGTCTAAGAACTACCGTTACAAAGGAGTTCTAGACAAGATGGCAAGCAGGTACAAATTCCCCCCATAGCGCCTCTCCAATATTTGGCTCAGATAAATTCTTGGCTATGTCCCTGAAGCCCTTCGTTTGTTAATTGGTTTATAGAGCATACTCCCGTACGAATGCTTGGACCGCCACGGACCATACGGCATACACTCTCCAGAGCGCTGGCTGGGAAGGTTTCGGTCAGATTCTGCCGGTCTACCTCGAACATGTCCTCCTCCCTACCATAACCGACAGTGCCTGCTATACTGAGGTCCACCACATCAATGGTGAGGGACAAGATGCAGGGGTTGTCTACTCCGAGATGCAGGGTGTAGAAAATACAGCAAGAAAATTAACCAATCTTGAAGCCGTCCGGAAGCTATATCCAGAGGGAGTTGGCTTCAAATACAGAACTGGGGGTCTGATGGGTGCCTTGAGAGTTTTAACAGCTGACAGAATAAGGGAGTTCCATAAAGATATGTATCAGCCGAAGAATCTGTGCGTTGTGATAGTAGGGAAGATAGTCCATGGAGAATTGTTGAAAATTCTGGATGGGTTCGAAGATACTATCATGGATGATATCCCAGACCCAAGTGCTCCCTGGCGAAGGTTCAAACTTTCTAGTTTCACCAGCGTGATCGGACTATGCTAAACGTTTCATAGACCTTGGATCGAATCGAAGCCAGTTCCACAGTTAAACAGTTCATCTATATCTACGGTTGAATTTCCAGAAAAGGATGAGTCCAGGGGGGAAGTAATCGTTGGTTTCTTGGGCCCTGATTGCACTGATCCTAAACTGGCGGCAGCCCTCGAAACTCTTGGCACATTTCTTACTGGCTCATCGGTTTCTGTTTTAGAGAATCAATTGGTCGAGTGTGAAGACCCTGTTGCCTCTAGCTCCACTTTCCACGTTCAGGATAGACCGGATTCTTTGATCTGGCTCTCACTCTCCAGTGTTTCTACAAAACGGCTCGCGGAAGCTGAGCAAAAGCTCTTCGAAGTGCTGAAGAAAACGGCCGATCAGCCTTTAGATTTCAAGTACATGCAGGAGTGCTTGAGACGCACTAAACTACAGAAGAAATATGACTTCGAGAATTGGGGTGAGTGTTTTGCTACTCCAGTCATTAATGATCATATATTCGGGAAGCGAGATGGCAGTACCTTGAAGAACATTGAAACTCTCTCTTGGTATGACGAACTTGAGAAGTGGGATGAGAAGGATTGGAGAGAATTCCTGAGAAGATGGATTGCGGAAAATAAGCATGTCTCTGTTCTGGGTCGACCATCTGCGGAGCTAGCCAAGAGTATCGAAGAGGGTGAGAAGGCAAGGATAGCTGCAAGAAAGAAGGAGCTAAGTGAGGAAGGTCTTAAGAGGCTTCAAGAAAGGCTAGACGAGGCAACCGCAGACAATGAGAGGGAAATTCCAAAAGAGCTCCTGGGGAAATTTCCAGTTCCTGGTATAGAAACAATTCATTTTATAAAAACTATTGTAAGCCTCTCCTTTCTCCGTGCAATATTGGACTTAGACTGACTTAGGCTAACCATGTTTGAAGACCGCGAGAGCAGGACTGGCGGCTGAAGAATGGAAAACGTGAGCGACACCTTATGAATCAATCTCCGAAGCTACTGACCAGCCCTTATATATGCAGAGATACCGAGGCCCAAAGAATCATTGACAAAGACTCTGAGGGTATTCAACTGTATTTGCACTACGAGAACGTTGCCTCAAATTTCGTCAAAATCGTTCTCCTAATCTCCACTGAGTCAATCCCTGTGGAGCAGCGCCCTTTGTTAGCGGTGTATCTCGAGAATTTCTTCGATACCCCAGTGGTGAGAGACGGTGTGAGAATTGAATTTGAACAGGTAGTGGCAGAGCTAGAAAGGGATACGGTGGATTATGATATTGGACGAGCTTCTTCTATGGATGCCCCGGAGAACATCGGAATTAGCTTCTGGATAGAACCAGAAAAGTATGAGGTTGCTATAAAATGGCTACGGGAGTTAATGTGGGATAGTGTGTTTGACAAAAAGGTACCGGATATCATCCTGCTCAGGAGGATATTGGGAGATTTGTTGACCTAATTACTAGCGTCTTGCCACCACACTAACAAAAATGAAGAGCGAAATTCCCAAGGAAAAGCGGTCGGGGAACCAGGTGTGTCTCTGGCATATACTAATGTCTTTTCTACGTTCTAATGTTGTAGATGAGCTGGTCTGTGGCTCGCATGGTTGTTTATTCTCGCAGCTCGGTTGCCCGGGCTCAAGATACCCTTACCAAAGCACTGTACCTCAAACGTATTAGCAAGCTTCTCGAGGACGAACCGGAACAACTTATAAAACAGTTCGAGGAACTGCGCCAAATTTTTGTCAAGCTTGACAATTTTCGCATACTTATAGTTGGAGAGTTGGCGAAACTAAAAAATCCAGTCTCAGCCTGGAAGGTTTTCACTTATAATCGGCCATTTGTAGGTCTTGGAGGAAACCAAATACTTTCCTTAATTTTTGGGAAGGATTAGTGCTAACCTGATGTAATATGGGTAGAGCGGCAAATTATCACCTATCGACCGCAGGGGACCACGGCTCACACCCGAGGGCGCAAAGCCAGGGAAGATCACACATATCGTCCCGCTTCCAACGATTGATTCCACCTTCTCAGTTCATATTGGTATTGGGCCTGATAGCCCGAATCACCCTAAACTTCCGGCACTCCTTCTTGCTATATCATACCTCGATGCCGTCGAGGGTCCGCTATGGAGGCAAGACATTCATTTCCTTTGATATTATCAGTCTGTGCTAATGCTTGAGGGGAAAGGGCTGTTCGAGGAACTGGGTTAGCTTACGGAACCTACTTTGTGAGGGGTTCGGATGGCGGTCACATTAGTTACACTATTTACCGTTCTCCTGACGCTTACAAGGCATGGGAGGCTTCGAAGAAAGTGATAAGTGACCACATAGATGGGGCTGTTGCATTTGATAAATACGCTCTAGAAGGCGCGCTCAGTGGAATAGTTGTCTCGTTTGCCGATGACCAATCCACTACGTCTGCTGCTGCCACTGTATCCTTCATCAACCAGGTTGTCCACAACCAGTCGAAGGACTATAACATGCAATTATTGAATAAGGTGAAGGAGGTGTCAGTAGATGATCTGAAGAACAGTCTCAAGGAATTTTTGCTGCCAATATTCCAATATGATACAAGTGTCAATATAATTGTTACCGCGCCGGTGAAAACTGAGGTGAGCTTTTATCCTTATCCCTGGGGCGGTCTAGTTGGGGCAAGAGAGGCTTACCGTTACTCCTAACGATAAAGTCTATCAAAGCGGCGTATGAGAGGGAGAATTTCACTGTTATGGTCAATCCCTTGTCATTCTTCCAGGATGATTATGGATTGAAGTATGGCTTGAAGGATGGACAGGAGGAGGACGATGATGGTGAGGAGGAGGAGGGGGAGGGGGAGGACGAGGATGATGATGATGGTGAGGATAACGGAGACGAGTAAGATCGAGTTTGCAGAAAAGGAAGAGTTATTTTATATAGTTGATGTGGATAAGGTCCAGGTGACCTCAGTTGTGATGTGCAAGGTTGTGTGACGAGGCGCTCTTGGAAGGCGGGAGGAGAAGATGTTTTCTAGGATCTGGTATAAGTTATCATAATACGCATACCCGAGTACTAGGGTATGGTAGAAAATGGCGGAAAAACAGATGAGCAAGATCAGGGGTTTTAGTGACCAGATAGGTTGTATAATTGGAAAAATTCCTGTCTTGGTGTTCATTTGAAAAATACAGATTGAATGGGTGGATGTCTTGCAAACAGCAAGTAGCACTCGGCCGTTCAAATCGTGATGGAATTGCTAGGGCTTGTATATATATGGAGCGAAATGTATTGTATCTCTCAAAACAACTACTCAAAACTCCCTGTTCCTTCTCCTCCTTTAGTCTCATTATAGCCCTACGCGACTTGATAAAATATATAGGTGTGTGGACAGTCACTCGGTTCAACTGCCCAAGATTAGTGACATCCTACAGCGCCCCTACTTTTCCACTTTTCCTAATCGATCAGCGCCCCTAATATTTGTCTCGTCATTCAAAGTTTTCCACCCTTTTCTACCATACCCGAGTACATATTATCCCAAGGGGTAAAAATACTTGCTCATTTTTAGCAAGCCCAGGCCCCCAAAAAAAGTGAATGTATTTTTGCCCCTTGGGATACAGTGCCTGCCTTTTTGTTCCTCGCTTAGCCTTGCAAAATTTCATCCCTTCTCCCCTCCTCCAACCACTTGCCAGCAGCTCTTGCTTCCCCCCTTTTTTTCTTCTAATTGTCAATTTCACACCATCAGTTTGTCTGCCACGCATGGATATTCGCAATCGCGATGGCTTTTCCAGCCACCGGAATTGTGACCCGCCTCTCCTCGCTTTTTCTCTCATATCATGCTCCTATTTTGTTCTGCTCAAAGCCGCATTCCTATCATTTCTGCCGATCTAATTCCCCACACCCTAATCCCAATACTGCATCCACAAAGCAACTCTTTCGAACTGGCCTAGGACCCCGGGTAAACCACCCACTGGAGAGATTGTGATGCTACCCGCCTCTATCTCCTCACATATTATTTGTGAATTCGAAGTTTTCCTGAAATGGTTTAGGGAACATCTTACTGTAAGTAGCAGTCGATTCATATTGATAAAGTTTCTATAATGCTAACTCGGCAAGCTTGCCAATATCACTGCATTAGTAGGCGTTGGTTCAACCATGGTTGGGGTCCGCAAAGTTATTTACAGCTGCTTCCGGGACAGGGACAGGGTGACAGATCTTTTCATTCGACTAGGGAGCTAAGGACACCCCCGCCATCGCTCATTCTCCTGTTTTCGGTAGTACCACACTTCGGCAAGGGGCGGTCTGAACTACCTACGGTATCACAGTCTACTGTCCACCTAGGGTTACTCGAGGCTTTTACATGGCTGCACAATTTGGTGTATAAAGGTGAGCCTTCTTTGAGATTTCCGTGGAGGATCCCGGGGAGAATTTTTGGTGGAGAGCTGTGGCTGAGGTTGCTGTGGGTGGTTTGGGGTATCACGGGTTGCGGTGAGTGGCGAGTTGAAGGCCTGTGCGGAAGGTGAAGTAGGGGCATTGAGTAAGGGTAATGGGATGAAGCTGTTGCCAAGAGAATTGCCCGTGCCGTTGGATGTGCTGATTGTTTGGCATTTCTAAATCTATGTTTAATCGGGATTGTATATGGCGCGGTATGGGGGCGATGGTAAAGGTCGCTTTTTCCTACTAACACACCCTAAGCTCGATTCGCTATCCGGCCTATTTAGAGGGTAGCCTGCTAATAGTCAGTAGCATCAAACCTTTGACGACGATAAATGGGACTATAAACCCTCTGGACATACCATGCTGTAGTGGGAGAGGATCACCTCACAGACGCCTGATATTCTCGAGGGAATTCTGCGGAAATCCCCGCCGAAGAAGCTTATCAAGTGTCCGGCATGCGCGAAAGAAATTGAGGCCTCCATCTGCGAAATGGAGTCCGAGAATGGGAACCAAAAGCGGATCAGCGAGCAATCCGTAGTTCATGGTGAATTCTGCGGGATGGGCATAAATATGGAATCGATATGTGCTGGGAAACTCCGGAAAGTTGTCAAATCGCTAATTGGGTGTTGGGAAAATTTCCGGATGAGGTTCATCTCCTAACACGAAGCCCGGAGACAGGAGTCAATACTAATAACCTCAGAATCACAGCCCTCGAGTTACAGGCCCCAACCTATCTCCTCCTTCGCCAACATCGTTTGACGTCCATAATTTCCTAAACGCCGTCATCCGCGCAACCCCTCAGACCTCCGACAATCCAATCACATCTACCCTAGCCTTCGGAATCACCCCACAAGGGACACAGGTGCCTCCTGCTCACATAGTACGGCCATGCAGGAGCTCCAATCCTACTCTCTAAGTCTCCCCCGCACCGCACTTGCCAATCTTCCACTGTGGGCGGAATTCACCACGAGCGGTAGATACACTCTCCAAAACCCATGGGCCGTTTACCCAAGACCGCATTCCGCTCGCCCACGCCCTCCAAAACCCGCAGAGTAATTCTAACCAACCACTAGACACCTCGGGTTTTCCCTAGTGCCGCAGTAAGCAGATACGAGTCCTGCTGCCTATGCTTCAAACCCCTTCGCAGGAAAGTCCTGGTCCCGACCCACCACGTAAACTTGGTTTGGCACTCGGCAATGGTTAGAGCCTCCGTCTGCGGCGAGTATTGTAAGAAGGCGGCGGGGAGGTTTATCCGTCGCGGCAAGCTCTATGGAGGTCCTCTAGGCGATGAGTTTGTGATACTAGTGCAGCGTTCGAGATGCTTACAAATGGGGAGGAGTACTGATGTATTTGTGTTGGCATTGCGTGACGAATGAGAAGGTGAAAACAGGAGGATAGAAGGTGGCGAGGTGGAAGCTTGGGGAGAGGACTGCGGGGGGGGGGGGCGGGTAGTTGGGGCAGAGTAGAGTATTATCTGTAGGCAGAAAGGTGGAGGGGGATGGGGCTGTAGTGGTAATTTAAGCCTGCGAGGCGCAAGCAGTAATTAAGGCGCTCTCTTCTTACTTCCATTTCTTTCTCTATTGTTTTTTTTTTTTCCTTCAAATTTTCACCATATTTCATGATGTATCATAGATGGGTGTTTGGGGGTGGTGACCTTTCGATGAGGGATTGTTCTCTTTTTTCTCCCCTGTGCTTCGCTAGTCATAGGCGCTTTGACTTTAGCAGTGTAGAATGGACGTCCCCTTTATCCTCTCGATTTTCGCCAATTTACCAATCCGACACAACTATCTCTCCAAGAGCTTCTCGACAAACATGAATTGCCGGGATCATAACCTAGAGGCAACCCCTTCACCCTCCATGGCTCACTAATTGCCTATCCCTGGAATATTTCAAACCCCGTGCACTTGCCCCCCTCACACAGATTAACTTGAGCTCTCTGCGGTGTGTATGAACCATATTTTTCCCGTTTATTGAATATGTATCTAGGGCAAAAGGAAAGAAATGAGGAAGAAGGGACAAAGAGGCAAGTTTTGCATAATTTGTACTGATAAAGCCTAGGGAGCCTTGTGAAGCGATGCTCGTGGGAGGGTGGGTGTGTTGTGCGAGGGGGTGGGGGAAAGTCTGGCAAACGAGCGAAAGTACGGCGAACAAGCACGATATCCGCTATTTAATAGTAGAAGAAAGTATTGGAGGAAAAGTAAGCCTTTTTCCTCCCCCGTCTTTTTCTCCTCTACTTCTCCCCCCACCAGGCAAATCGCCGAGACCACAACTATTAGAGGGGGGGGGTAATGTAGAGCCGAACCCCATAGCGAACAAACTTGCAATCGTGTGGTCTTTCGAAGCAGGGGTTGTTTTGGGGGGAGCGATGTTAGCATTGTAGAATGGTGGAGGTGGGCGGATCGATTAATGACGGTCTGCGATGATATCTAATAAAAAGCGAAAACACCCAGAATCTAGAATTTTTTGTTATTTTTTTTCCCCCTCCAAAACGAAGACAAAAGACAAATTTTTATATCAAATTAATTAAAGGTTTGTAAATATGGACGGGAAAGGCAATGCATTGCTCGTTTGTACGCAGTTATAAGTAAACCTTCGTCAGCGGTCATTTCCCACTTGACTGGACGAGACAAAGAAGCCATTCTTTGACATTTCTGTCAATATAACATTCCTTTGAAAATTTCCCGATCCCAAAGCCCCTACACGAGAGACAGATCATACCTTTCTACTCCCTCTTCGCAAATGCCCACAACCCCCTTGCTCTTCCCAGCCCCGCTCCCCTCCTCACCATTTGTTTGTGCAGCCCTGACCGCATTAGATATTTTAATCACCCCCCTCTGCGCTATCTCCCTAAGACTCTCCCCAAGCTCCAACCCCTTCCTCGCTCCCTCGCTATCCTCCCTGGGCAGAACCTCCTTTACCCACCCCGCTCCAAACTCTCCTTCATCTCCTGATGCAGTACTCTACAAAGCTTGAACTCGATCTTTCACCCGCCAATCTCAACGGCACAGGCTTCCCGCGGATGAACACGGAATCCTTGCGTGCCGCCATGGGCAAGTGCGAGGACAGGGTTTTGAGCATTGCCTTTTAAAAAAGTTCGGAATCGTTGCGCTTGCACTTGTTTGGTAGGGAACTGGGTGGAGAGGAGGAGGTTGGAGAGGTTGCTATCGGAGCCGGAGTCATCTTCGGAATTTGTTGCACAGGTGGAGAGAATTGAGAGTACTCATCGGTTCTAAAGTCAGATACTTCTGAAGCGTTTTTTAGGTGCACCCCACCAGCACCAGTGGCGAATTCATTGCTAGATGGTGATAACTGCAATGGTGCGCTAGGACACTAGGGTTAGCGCTTCCCGCAGGGACTTTTTTATTTTTCCCCACCGTCCCCTACTATCGCCTACTATCCCAGCCGTCCTCTACCATCCCTAGCCATCTCCCTCCAACCCTCAGCACACATGTCTCACTCTGTAGGGCATAAAGTTAGTCTCTCTAACATTCCTAAGATTGACCAGACTCTTGCTTCCGACACTGCTACCGGTCCCTCTACCCACAGCCCACCATTCCCGTCCACATTAGTAGAAAACTTCACCCGCCCAATGCTCCCCTCACCCCCAGAACCATACTCCTTAACGTTCATATCTCTCCAAATCATCTGCGCCCCGTCCATGCCATCTTCCGCCTCACCCTCACCCTCTGCATCCAATTCTTCCAAGCCAAGCCTGTCGGGGCGCTTCATCGGGGGGTGACACAAAAGAGAAGAGTGCAATTCCTCGCTACGCTGGTATGCGAGAACTTCGTCTGTAGCGTCACTTACAAAGCTCAATTTTCTCTGCGCAATCTACCAACTCATCACTCGCAGATGCAGCAGTAGTTTGCGAAAACCCCTTCATCATTCTGGCCCTAGAGGCCTGTTCCCCGGAAAAGTTGTGCAATTCGACCTTCCCCTCTGCCCTCTGCACATTGGCACAAATAGCCTTGATTTCACAAAGCGCATGTTCTAGGTTCGAGTGCATTCTGCCACCTTCTAGCTGCGAAATCTGTACACATATTGCCCATGGGTGACTCCCGGCTTTGGTGAATCTTTCCGGGAGGCAAAAGGGTTGGTTTGCAGAGCCGAGGAGGAGTGCCAGAGTGAAGGATCGTTGTAGCGGTGCTCTCCGGCGGTGCTAGGGATAGAGAGGGTGGTGCTGGGGGGGTGGCCGCTGTGTTAGTACTATGCGTGAGTATTAAGGTTAACAGGGGGTGTCATATACCCCGAGGTCCGCTTGGATTGAGTTGATTTGTTGCTTGAGGGCGGGCCAGTCGTTGGTTGGATCTAGTCTTGATGTTGGTGGCAGTAATGGCAGGGGTTTCCTGGGTCGACTTTGATGAGGAGGCTTCGCTATTCACCCAGGAAGAGGCGAGGGTATTGGGTGTCGCTGATCACCTTAAGGATTCGTGAATCTCCTGCAGGACATGGACGGATAGTAACGTGCTGGGCCCCACCCATATACACCCCGTTCTTAGCGTTTATACAATCTCTTCCACCGTGATAGGCATTTGCTCGCTGCGACTGTCTTTGCTATTAGGCCATAGGCCAGGAGCGCTCAACAGAACACACTCCGAAGGCCCCATCTCGTTCCTGGGCCAGAAGACAGGTCCAATACCAAAGATCTGAATATGCATCTGCCCCATGAACACCTCCGAGGGTAAATGTATAGCTCCATCGTCTAGTTGAGAAATCAGCAAGAACAACTGAACAGCTCTATCTGCCCCCGGATATCTTGTCGGGTCTGAAAACATTGCTTCAATTTTCTAATCCCTGCCATTGCTATTTCCTTGACGCTGTGAGAGGACGGCAGGATGCCCGCCTACTGGAGAGAGAGACATTATACCTTCTAGCAACTGTTGTCTTGCTACACTTCCCGAAGCATTGAGAGTGTACACCTTATTTGGCATAGCCCACAGAAAGGCCATTACTGCCACTCTATCACTCGCACTTTCCATTAACTCTACAATTCGTTTCGCCCCCGACCTCATACTCGAAAAGGATGCACGGGAGGTATGCGGACTACCTTTGTCAGAAATTGCGAAGCAGACAGAAATGGGACTCACGACAGACCCATCAAGAAACCAACGTTCAGGGCAACACCCTCTGACTGCCTGGAGTATCCAGCACTACTGCTAACTTTCCCCTCAACTTCAACCGACGTCAAAAGCCCGTTCTACTTCCCAGATCGACCGCTATGTATAGGAAGAGTATCCCGTTCGGGGGTAATCGCCAGGTCAAGAATCAACATCGGTGGCTTCCACTGTCAGCTCTTTTGGAGCCTAGTTCTATTCTTCCCACCAATATTGCTATCAATTATCCCCATAACATTGGCAGTGCGGACACAGCCGGACGGTGGGATGCTCCTCCCGTCGCGGGTAATGTGTCTTGATCCATCCTGGAGATCTAGTCGCCACATATCGCCTGCTGTGAAAAGCAATTGGTCCCGATCTCAAAGCCGATATCCGATCAACATATCATACCTTTCTCCCCTCTTAGCAATCCCCACGACCCCCTCGCTCTCCACGGCCCTGTTCCCCTTCTTACCCTTATTTTGTGAAGCCCTGAGCGCATTAACTACTGTATTTTAATTATCCCCCTCTGCGCCATGTCCCTAAGCCTCTTCTCAAGCTCCAACGCCTTCCTCGCTCCCTCGTTTTCGTCCCTGGGCAGAACCCCCTTCACCCGCCCCTTCTCCAAATTCTTCCTCATCTCCCCATACACTACTCTACGAGCCTTCGCCTGGATCCTTCACAAGTCGATCTCCACAGGGAGGCATCGTGCGGATGAGCGCGGGATCCTTGCGTGCTGTCGTTGGAAAGTGCGAGGACAGGATGTTCGGCATTGTCGTTGAGAAGGTTCGGGATCGTTGCGCTTGCACTTGTTGGTAGAGCGCTGGGTGGAGAGAAGGAGGGAGGTCCGAGAGGTTGCCATCGGAGCCGGAGTCAGCTTTCCCTTGCCTTTTTACTGGCCAATTATCAGCGCTAAAGCGAGAGGGGGATAAACCTCCAAACCTCCAAACCCAAAAAAAGATTCTCCATGAGGGGCAACCACCACCACCGCTTCGTTTTGGACCCCACCACACCCTTCCACCCACCTTCCATCGCCGACACCACCACTAATACCAATAGCATATACTTATCTGTATACTTATACATAGGGTATGTCCGGAAATGCTTCACCTTCCCCGCCGGTGTGTCTGGACATTGATGACAATACAAAGACTGTTGTTGGGATAGTATTCGTGAATACTACAAGTTCTCTTGTCTATACTACTCTAGTTTGTGCTTGCTTTTCTGCTTTTAGGTTATCCTGAATGAAGGAGGTTCGATTGTTACGGGTGAATGGATGTTGAGGGGATGAGAGGCTAACGGAAAACGCTGGATCCACAAGTTTCTTCAGTGCTATCATGGGTGGGTTCGGGAGAGTACGCCACAGAACACAGGCGAAATCGCATCTGATTTGGAATGCAAAGAACACGGCAGCGTACAGAAACATGTATTTTCATTAAGTGGGACCACGAATATTAGCTAATCCTAGAATTCTGTGCCTCTCACCATCGACAAAAGGTTCTAAGAACTTGTCCTTCACAAAAGCCAGAATACTTCCCATAACTAATTCCTCACTTCGTAGTCTCCGGAAGAGCAGCCGTGGGAGTTGTGTGATCAGAAGTTTCAACCAGTGTACGGACTGCAATTTCCACTGGTTTTGTATCGAAGAAGACCAATTGAGACCTAGGAGTAGTGGTGAATATGTTCTTCGAGAGCAATTCATCTCCATGGCTTGGGCTCCCAGCAATCTGATAAAAGTCTCTACGACTAATACTACCATGTTGGAGGATATGCTTTGCAATCTGCATACCAGCTGCAGTGAACTGCCCTCCATGTTCAATTCCTCCTTTACGCAACACTTCCATGGCATCACCCAGAAGCGATTCTCGAAGGCCTATTAGAAGTAGTTAGTCAGAGATTACTCTTCTTTATTCTAGACAACTAAGAGGGAACAGACCAGAGAAGTTCTGTCCAGTGTTCCCAAGCGTCCCGTCCGCCCTGTAGGCACCTACAGGACTCCAGTCCCGTCCGTCCCGGGCGTCTGTCTCAAGCTGTAGGGCAAGGGCGTCCGTCCTTTGGGAAAGACTACCGTCTAAGAGGGTGACTGTAGGTCCCTACCGTCCTCTACGGATCGGTAACTCCCGAACGGTACATGCAGTCCTCACCCGTCATCCGCAGTCCTCACCCGTCTTATGCAGTCCTAGCCTATTGCCTGTAGGGCCCGCCCGTCATCCGGAGTTACCCGGAAAATTGTGCCACCTGAGACACCTGTAGGGCCCGGTCGTCCGTCCCGGGCATGGGTTAGGACGGACTACAATTTGGCGTCCGTCCCGTCCTAGGCAAAAGACGGACGGACTGGACGCTTGGGAACACTGGTTCTGTCTAGAATTGATGTTATTAACAGCTCGTACCAGAAGCCCAATACGGCCTCCCACAAGAGTGTAGATATTGTGAGCATCTGCTTCGTTTATGGCTCTCTTCTTACAAAGAAACTCAATTGCTTCATCATGGGTCAGATCACAAATCTCCATCACTGTCCCTAACCGGGAGCTGGCAGAACGACCTATATGAATTCAAAGTATACAATTAGCATATTTATCACCAGAACCAAAAACTCATAATGTAAATAAAACTTGCCTAGCATCTGAATTGGTGCCTGCCCTTCGCTTGTGACAAAGACTGTAATAAACAGTCCATCATCCGCCGCATCCTTGGCCATATCCTGCAAAATATTCAGAAGCTCTGGGTTACGTTGAGCAAGACGGTTAACATTATCAAGGACCAGTACCGGTGAGCGGCCTTCATTCCTTTTGAAGACCTTGGCCTGGTAATGGAATTCATTAAAAACCTTAACCAGGATTGCCCTATCGTCTATTACCGATTAGCTTCTGAGAAACAAGACTGAGCATTGTAGCAGAGCTACCAAGTTACAACAAAATAAGAGACTTACCAGCTGGCTCCCTAGCATTGATACCCCAGTAAGACAACAGCATATTCGGCCACAAACGAGTAGCAGGAGTCCAATTGAAGGCTTTTGCAAATTCTTCGGCAAATGTCTTATCGGTAACACTATTCGGACTAATGTTCACGTAAAGGATACCATCTAATCGGTGTCCAACGTGACGGACTAAGGTGGTTTTGCCGGTTCCATGCTTGCCAACAATCATGTTATAGTGTGCATAGTCACTTTGAGGCTTCAGTATAGATTCAATAGCCTGGGTGTCATGCTGGCGCTCAACAAGCTTCTCTTTCCTCTCAACATCTGGGACAGCTCCTGTAGCTAGTGCACTACGGAGACCTTTCTCTCTAACCCAATTACTGTACTGTGCGTAAACAACATTACCCACAGACCCAGCAAAAATGGTGGCCAAGCCGAGCCCCATGTTGGTTTGAGGCAGAAGCATCTTACATTGTTAGTTTGATAGAGGCAGAAAGATACGGGACAGGGTAGACACTTTAATCTTCCCAGAGAACTGTCTCTCGGACTCCAAACACTTCACAAAAATGCTTCTAACCCGCCCAGATAAGACACTAGACTCCAAGGTAGAAACGCTCCGGTGAACTCTCAGTCCGGAATAATTTGTAGCCGAAAGCTGAAACCGGGAGAATGGGAGATGAGATGATGGAAACTGGTAGACATGAAAGCGGGAAGCAAAAGAGGTATAGGCAGAGAAAAAGCCAGGAGAATGATAATACTGGATTCGAGCAGCCTGAGCAGCCATCATTGATACTGATGGTGTTAGCGGTAGGTAGAGTTTGCTTTATGATCCTGGTGGTGGGAGAGGTAGAAGGGGAGACCCAGGTAAGGACGGGCAACTGAAGGGAAGAGGAAAGGACAATTAACCAAATAGCGAACAAACTAACCCATATGCGAACCATTTCTTAGATAAGCATGGCATGGCGGAACAAGTGGCTTTCGAACCCTTCCGTGACTGATACTTAAGGAACTAGAGGCCGCCAGTTGAAGGCGGATGAGGGATCGTTTTGGGGGTCAGCAACTTGGAGCACTTACCGAGAGTGAGCGACTGGTGGGATATAAATGGTGGAGCTTGCCTAATCCGCGAGCTAACTTAAAGTGGAGGAAAGAGCGTTAGGTAACCACTTCACACTCCCAGCAGACAACTCATCGCTATCTCCAAAAAATTTCAAAATGGTCAAACCAAGTAAGTTTTTACATATCCCGATATACGAGCTATCGCCTAATAGTTTCTAGGAAAGAAGTCCAAGTGGGTTCTTGTTCGTCTCTGCCACAAAATCGAGAAGCGCTCTAACGAAAAGGCCTGCGGGGAGCGAAAAGAAGCTAAAAAGCATCTGGAACTCCACCGGAAAAAGGTGAATGACAAGCTCAATATTCCGAGCAATTTTCCATATAGGATCGCTTACTTTCTGAGATTGAAGAGGGAAAGCGATCGAAGGGAGAGGAGCGATTGCGAAGAGAACTTGCAAAGCATAGAAAGGAGGAGTTAGTGGGTAGGGCGGAGGGCAGGGAGGATGCTATGCAGGACCAGGGAGGAGGTTATGAGAGTTCCAGCGACTTTTATAGCGACGCTGTGGATGGAGCTAACGCTGATTCTAGAGTATGTTCCTCCATGTGAGACAAGTACTTATTTCTCTTTTTAAACAAACTGCTAAATAATCATAGACTAGGGGCTCCCCAATGGCAGCCCTCCTGGCCTCAGCGCGAGCAAGGGCCTCAGAATATGAAGCCGAACATGGTGGCTTCAGCGGCGAGCCCAATGACGATTCAGATTTAGAAACCGGCGTTCCAGATCTCGAATCCAAGAGCATCCGAAAAGATACCTCACGAAGAGCGTTCGACAAGATGTTCGAGCAAGTGGTCGATTCTGCCAACGCAATTCTCTACGTCCTGGACGCTCGAGACCCCGAAGGCAGCCGTTCCCGCGATGTGGAAGGACAGAAAATGGCGCCTAATGGCGGCGACCAACGACTAATCCTTATCCTGAACTAGATCGATCTCGTGCCAGAAACAGCTGAAAGGGTGGTTGGATTATCTCCGTAGATACTTCCCAACGCTGCCGCTAAGGGTGAGCGTGTCTGCTGCGAATGCCCAGACATCTGATCATAAATCTTTGACGGTACAGGGCACCTGGGCTACTCTCCTAGAGGCTCTAAAATCATTTGCGCATGCCAAGCAGCTCAAGCGGTCGGTATCGGTGGTGTAATTGGATACCCGAATGTTGGGAAATCATCGGTTACCAACACCCTTACCGGCCGTCTGGGTGGCTCACAAACCGCCTGTCTGACATGACAGGTGCTGAAGCCAGCGTCACCACCAGCTTACGAGAAGTCAAGCTAGCCAAAAGTTCAAACTGAACTCTCCTGGTATCTTCTTCCCTTACAGTAATAGTCAGTGGCTCAAAGGACGATCAGGCACCCCTCATCCTCCTAAGTGCCGTCCGATCAAAGCAAATCCCCGACCCGGTGCCTGCAGTTGCCCTTCTCACCCACCGGCTATCTACATCCTAGACCCTTCTTGACAAACTCCTCCGCTTTTACAACCTCCCTCCCCTCGTCGATACCACCCCCACTGATCTCACAACAGACTTCCCGGTGCAGGTCGCGCGAAAGCGTGGGCGACTAGGTAAAGGAGGCATCCCTAATACCGAAGTAGCGGTAGAGGTCGTCATAAATGGATTGGAGAGATGGAAGGAGTTAAGGTCGGGTTGATCCCCCGGCCGCTGTCCCTACCACTACCAGCCAAGGTGTTAGGCATATTATCGCTGCCTTAACGACCGACGATCCGAAAAAGATTGTTAAAGAGTGGGCTGAAGAGTTTAAATTAATGGGCTGTGGTGTGAGGATTGGAATGCGGGAGGACAGGGCGAGGAGATGGAAGATGCAGGATTGATGATCCTGCAGCATTTTTGTTTTTCTTTATATAAAAGCCTATATAATGCTTGCTTCTGTTTTTTTGTAATGGTCGGCGATAGTGCCCTAGCTTTTCGGTAGATATGGGCTATGAATGTATAGTTCCAGCTTCCCATACTAATACTATCTTTCACACACAAAACCCTAGTCTCGGTAGCCACCACAGGCCCGCGTGGGGGGGATCATAATCACTATCGTACTCGAGTAGAGTACTACTAGCTGAGCAGAAGCTCGTATGGGCACCCACCAGCAATACGGAGGTAAAACCGGGAGATGTACTGTACCCCTCATCACCCCCATCCGTGATGAAAATAGCATATCACACTAAAAATTCTATAGGCAAAATAAAAGGTATACATCACCTGCAGGAGTAACTTAATAGCAGAAGAAAGTATTGGAGGAAAAGTAAACCTTTTTCCTCCCCGTCTTTTCCCCCTTTGCTTCCTCCCCCACCAGGGAAATCGCGGAGATCACCACTATCAGGGGGGATAGTGTAGAGCCGAACCCCACCGCAAACAAAATTGCGATCGTGTGGTCTTTCGAAGCAGGGGCTGTTTCGGGGGGAGCGATCTTAGCATTGTAGAGTTGTGGAGGTGGGTGAATCGATTAATAGACGGCCTGCTACGATATCTAATAAAAAGCGAAAACATCCAGAATCTAGACTTTTTTGTTATTTCTTTTCTCCCCCCAAAAAGTCAAAAGACAAAATTTTATATAAATTTAATTACAAGTTTGTAAATATGAATGGGAAAAGCAATGCATTGCTCGCTTGTATGCAGTTAGAAGTAAACCTTCGGCAGTGGTCATTTCCCATCTGATCGGATGTGACAAAGAAGCTATGCTTCAACATTTCTGTCAATATAACATTCCTTTGAATTTGTCCCGATCCCAAAGCCCCTATGCGGGAGACATATCATACCTTTCTCCCCCTCTTCGCAATCCCCACAATCCCCTAGCCCTTGACAACCCTGCTCCCCCCATCACCCTTTGTTTGTGCAGCCCTGACCGCATTAGATATTTCAATCACCCCCCTCTTCGCTATCTCCCTAACTCTCTCCCCGAGCTCCAATGCCTTCCTCACTCCCTCGCTATCGTCCCTGGGCAGAACCTCCTTCACCCGCCCCTGCTCTAAATTCTTCTTCATCTCCCCATGCAGTACTCTACGAGCCTTCGCCTCGATTTTTCACCCGTCAATCTCGACTGGGGAGGTTTCCCGCGGATGAACACCGAATCCTTACGTGCCGCCATGGGCAAGTGCGGGGACAGGGTTTTCAGCATTGTCTTTTAAAAAAGTTCGGGATAGTTGCGCTTGCACTTGTTAGTAGAGCGCTGGGTGGGGAGAAGGAGGGGGTCGGAGAGGTTGCCATCGGAGCCGGAGTCATCTTCGGAATTTGTTGCACTGGTGGAGGAGAATTGGGAGTAATATACTCATTAGTTCTAAAGTCTAATGCTGCTAAGGCGTTTTTAGGTGCACCCAGTGGCGAATAGAGGGGTTTAGCAATACCGTGCAAAGTGACGATTGTGCTGTTGCTAGAGGCAACGGGCCGATTCACCATGGTAACGCCGCTAGGCCATGTGTTTATATTTTGATCAGAGCAGCACGATGTGTTAAACGGTGTTGCATAGCACCGTGTTATAATCTGTATAGAGCAATACACAAATACCCGCTCTCAGTTAGTATGAGTTGATACCAAGCCATCTGCCACAGTAAAATCTCTATCATCGGAAACTCTCCACTGTAAGGGTCTGTGTGTGTGTGGGCTTGTCATCTCACTCGCCACAGTTACATCACTAGAGGTAAACTTGTTTTTGCACCGATTTGCTAAATCCACCCAGTTGACTCCCACATGTTCTGGGAAACTAACTCTGAAATTTAGCACGGAACGCTCATAGCACGGTCCGCTAAACCCCTCTAATTCACTGCTAGATGGGGATAACAACAATGGTGCGCTACGACACTCGGGCTAGCGCTTCCAGCGGGGATGTTTTTATTCTTCCCCACCATCCTACTATCGCTCACTACCCCCGGCCGTCCTCTACCATCCCTGGCATCCACCTCTAACATTCAACGCACATGCCTCACTCTGTAGGGCATAATGTTGGTTTTTCTAACATCCCTAAGATTGACCAGAATCTTGCTTCCGACACTGCTACCGCTCCCTTCACCCCCAGCCCCACCATTTTCGTTCACATCGGTAGAAAATCTCACCCGTCCAATGCTCCCCTCACCACCACAACCATACTCCCTAACCCCCATATCTCTCCAAAGCATCTGCGCCTCGCCCATGCCATCTTCCGCCTCACCCTCACCCTCTGCATCCGATTCTTCCAAACCAAGCCTGTCAGGGGCGCTTCATCGGGGGGTGACAAAAAGAGAAGAGTGTAATTCCTCGTCACGCTAGTATGCGAGAACTTCGTTTGTAGCGTCACTTACAAAGCTCAGTTTTCTCTGCGCGCTATCCACCAACTCATCACTAGCAGATGCCGCAGTAGTTTGCGAAAACCGCTTCATCATCCCGTGCCCTAAACACCAATTCCCGTCAAGTATCGTGCAATTCGACCTTCCCCTCTGCCCTCTACACACTGTCAAAAATAGCCTTGATTTCAGAAAGTGCATGGTCTGGGTTCCAGTACATTCTTGCCAACTCCTGGCTGCGAAATGTATACACATATTCCCCATGGGTGCTCCCGGCTTTGGCGTATCTTTCCGGGAGGCAAAAGGTTTGGTTTGCAGAGCCGAGGAGGAGTGCCAGAGTGAAGGATCGTTGTAGTGGTGCACTCCTACGGTGGAGGAAATAGAAAGGGTGGCGCTGGGGGGGTGTCTGCTATGCTAGTATTATACGTGAGTATTACGGTTAACCGGGGGTATCATATACCCCGAGGTCCGCTTAGATCGAGTTGATTTATTACTCGAGGGCGGGCCAGTCGTCGGTTGGATCTCTAGTCTTGATGTGGGTGGCGGTAAGGGCCGTGGGGTTTCCTGGGTCGACTTTGATGAGGAGGCTTCGTTTTTCACTCGGGAAGAGGGGAGGGTATTCGGTGTCGCTGATCACCTTAAGGATTGGTGGATCTCTTACATGGCATGGACGGACGGCGACGTGCTGGGCCCCACCCAGGTACACCCCCGTTCTTAGCGTTGATACAATATCTTCCACAGTGATAGGCATTTTCTCGCTGCGACTGTCTTTGCTAGTAGGCCTTAGGACAGGAGCGCTCAACGGAACACACTCCGAAGACCCCATCTCGTTCCTGGGCCAGAACCCAGACCCACTACCAAGGATCTGAATCTGCATCTGCCGCATGAACACCTCCGGGGGTAAATATATAGCCCCATTGTCTAGTTGAGAAGTCAGCAAGAACAACTGAACAGCTCGATCTGCCCCCGGATATCTTGTCGGGTCTCAAAGCATTGCGTTCAATTTTCTAATCCCTGCCATTACTGTTTCCTTGACGCTGTGAGATGATGGCCAGATGCCCGCCTACTAGAGAGAGAGAGAGACATCATATCTTCTAGCAACTGTTGTCTTGCTACACTTCCCGAAGCATTGAGAGTGTACACCTTATTTGGCATAGCCCACAGAAAGGCCATTACTGCCACTCTATCACTCGCACTTTCCATTGACTCTACGGTTCGTTTCGCCCCGACCTCATACTCGAAAAGGATGTACGGGAGGTATGCGGACTACCTTTGTCAGAAATTGTGAAGCAGATAGAAATGGGACTCACGATAGACCCATCAAGAAACCAACGTTTAGGCTAACACCCTCTAACTGCCCGGCGTACCTAGCACTACTGCTAACTTGCC
>Ga0307509_10002780_pt1 | contig 27764 bp, 33 predicted proteins | sample 10_EM_MG_FD_202245 | JGI IMG/M metagenome (GOLD analysis project Ga0307509, IMG submission 202245) | Populus trichocarpa ectomycorrhiza microbial communities from riparian zone in the Pacific Northwest, United States - 10_EM | ecosystem: Host-associated > Plants > Roots > Unclassified | place... | reverse complement strand
TTCGTCGGCATGGAGTCTTGCTTACCATTTGCATACGCAGAATGGTCTCCATGATCGAACCAACAAAGGGGCCAGCTTTGTTATCGAACCTCTCAGCATTGCAGACATATTCTGCAACCGACATCTGTGAGGCATAAGATAGACTTGTCACGATAATCGCTCCAATAGCCATTATCCCTCCATAGTCATATCGTTATCGTATGGTTCCGTCAGTATCCGTAAGATACTATTGACGTGTGTGAGTGTGGGTATGCCTGATTGCTCAGACTACCTCATCCGACAATACCATTCACTTCTGCGACTTTCATCGCGAGAGCGTGGAGTATAGAATGTATTGCCTAACCATTGTCCGTAAAAACGTCCCGTTACCTAGTGACCACTTTCGCGACTCTTGTCTTCAGTGCTCAGTAACATTATGCGACGTCGGCCGATCTGGCTCGAACCACTTGCATAAGCTCGCCAAAGGTCTTCCCTCATATACCCTGCCTACGGGATCCGGTCGGACGGACGGCCGCGACGTATACGGGGTTACGAGGAGGGCTCCTATGACCACGGCTTTGGTGAGGGGACGCAACTACGGCGGCGTCTGCTGATCTAGAGCCGTCCCAACGCTGGTGCGGAAGGGGGGTGTTGGCTTATCTTTTTTTGAACTCAGAATCCTAAGGTAGGGTAACTATAGGTCTTTATTCACTAATGGAAGGCTAAGCCTCCCGGTTTGCCTAACACCCGCCCACCACAAAACCAGACTCCTTTAATCCCTCAACAACTCCACCAATCCCATCATCCCACCTCACACCATCCACCTTAACCATAACCAGTGCAACATTGCCCCGTCTCACCACAGGGTCAGGTGCCCTTTCCACCTCTTCCTCAACTTTCCTCTTTTTCCCCTTCGCCGTCACCTGTGCCCAACTTGGCACATTCCTTAGTAAGGCCTTCGGTGCGATTAGGGCCTCAAACAAGGCATCGTCAACGGTTGTCGCACTGTGTGCAACAGTATTCTTCGTACTCAATTCAGGAAAAACTGCCTCCGGTTTAGACCTTTCCAAAAACCTCCCTTCCATCTCCTTCAACCTCTTCTCCATCTCCTTAATCCTCTCTCTCAACACCCGGGCCTCTCGCTTGAAGTTCATGATGATAAGTTGGGAAGACATGAAGCCTATCCCAGAATCGTGTGGCAGTAGGTAATTGGTAGAAAACCCAAATCGTGGGTTGTGTAACAAGTAATAATTTCAACGACTGGCGTTGTAACGGGAACGGTGCATATACAATGAATTTATGCCTGTCCCTTGTATCGGGTTGTATCTTATGTGGTGGTGAGACATCATGGGTTGGGTCATGATTATTGGGCGGCTATTTCGTATCGGCTAGGCTTCATCGTGCTCTCCAGGTTTGGAGGCGTACCCTCAGTTGAAACCCATGATGCATTCTGGGGCTGAAGACGGGAAACCGGATCCTTCACATGAAGGATGAGGTCACTTATGTTCTCTATATATGTTCGGCCATTCGGCCCTTTCGTTTGGTTAAGAAGAAGAAGAATCACAGTGCAAGTTCAAGTCGCGCAAAAGTCCTTACCGTTCCGCTTCACACATTGGGGCATAATTTCAACATATTCGAATTGGCCCTGGACGAGTGACAGTCTGTGACGGAATTGTAAAACAACAGGAAAGAGTGGTGGCGCCTAGGTTACCGTACGCACAAGGGTAGGAACCAATCAACCTGAACAGACAGGGGAATTTTCGGCCGGCTAACTTGAAATAACGTTCTATAACTTCTTCCCGGACCTTGTAGTGTACTGTACTTGAACGTGTTCTTAGCTGGCCAATTCCACAGCAGACACCAAAGGGCATCCGCCCACCGCATTGCAAGATCCGTGCTGCACCGCTGGATAGCACTTAAGAGGTGTGGATTTCCTGCTACGTTGTTGTAGGCGTTAGCGGGGTGCTGTTAGCACAATTTGGAAAAGATTGATTGGACAGTCCTAAAAAGTATCAATGAGGCACCACAAAAGATCCCGCCTCCCTTCAGCCCCCAGGAATCCCAGTAATCTATCGACTCCATCATCAATCATCCACCATACTACCAATACCCTAAGCAGAAAAAGCGGGAAATGGCCCAATCATTCAGAATAATACCATCTCTTTCAACGATCGTTGTGGATAACATTGCTGCTGCTAATGACCGATCTAAGGGAAATTCCTCAGAATATTTCTGAGATATATGTAGAAGAAACGGCACTCCCGAAGCTGCCTCAGGCTATCCACTAACTGATACGTATCTAGATTCCTGCTAGTCTCTCTGAACAGCGATGCAATCCCGCAAGAAACCACAATCCATTGCAGGCGTCAACGGCTCAGCCCAATGGCTGATGGCTTGTGATTTGGGGGTGCTCATAGTGCAACTGTGGATCGAATAAAGGGACAGGGAGGATGAGGAGAGATCGAGGCTTGACATGCCGCTTTGATGTGGATCTCTCAATCGGAGCGGTCACTGAAGGCTGATGAATTGTGTCATGCCCTGGCATTGGAAATAGGGTCGCCGAATCTCAATACCGACAATGTTCCTTCAGTAGGGAGATTGGTAGCATGTCTTCAAGGACTTGTTGTCGTTGACAAGATAACTTCCATGGTCCGGTTAATTCACTTTACTCTCCAAGAATATCTCCGGGCTCAGCCCGAACTCTCCAGCACAACTCACTCAGTAATGGCTGAAACTTGCATAAGTTTCCTGAATTCCCAGGAGGTAAGGGCTCTTTCAACCAGCCCCTCCCTCAATCCCAAGGCACACCTTTTCTCGAATATCCCTCTCTCTATTGTGGAGTCCACGAAAAAAGGTGCCTTTCAGATCGTGCGAAATCTCTTGCACTGGAGCTATTTGGCGACTACAGTAATCATATATCCACCAGAATCCTCTCGAATTCACAGAAATCATACTTGCACGATATTGATCTCAATAGACTTTCCATATTTAGTGGTCAGGGCTGTGTATCCTTCCTCGAGATCGTTGAAATTGTAGCTACTCTGGCAGTGGTAGAAGGTTGTGATATCAACCAAAACGACCGCGCTGATAATATGCCGCTTGCGTGTGCTGCTTGGAATGGGCACGAGGGAGCGGTGGAAATACTACTCGGACGGAGCGACGTCAACCCCGACAAACCAGATAATGATGGCGAACCACAACTCTGTTAGGCTTCTTGGAATGGGCACGAGAGAGTGGTGAAAATGCTTCTCGTGCAGGACGAAGTCGACCCCGACAAACCGGAAGAACTAAGCCAAATGCCACTCTTGTGGATTGCTGAGAGCTGCTGACAGTGGCCATGCGGGAGTGATGGCTCTACTGGAGCCCCGAGCGCTGTCCAAGCCCAAAGAGGCATTGTCCACTTTACGACCTTTGAATACAGATAACCTATGCGCAATCGCTGCAAGGGCCATAACACCTCCCTAGACCCCTCTGTCCTTGCTATTGACTCCCCTCATCATAGGCCCAACCTCCCCACAGTTTACAACTTCGCCTTGTGGTATTTGCCCTCCCCCCTCTACTTCCTGAGTCAGCCCTCCACAAGTACTCGGCTCAAATGGCTGAAGGAAATCACATCCGATTGGAAGAATATATATCACATGCCTACCCAGACCCGTATAAGATATTCTTACGCACTGGAGTCAGGATCTTCCGGTTTCTATTTAGCTCTATTTAGCTTGGTGTTGATGAGGGTCGTTCCTTCAAAGCTGCAATTTCTATCATTGATTTTTTTTCCCTTAGCTTTCCACGGGTAAATCCTCTTTACACATTTATTTCTTCTTCAACCCCTCCTCTTCGAAAGTATACACCTAGGTTTTTTAGATCTAGAGGAGAAAGAAATATAAAGAGGTGTTGCTAGCGCTCGCGAGGAGCACTGAGGGCGCTATCTTTTAACCACAGTGATTTGTTTTAACTACGGGTATAGTTTAATAGATGTCCCACTTGTATGCCACTATGCCCCAAGAGTGAGCCCGAAAGCCATGCTAGGACAGTCCACAGTAGGAAGATATTCACCATGCATCACTCGGTTCTAACTGCTCGCTGCTTGCAGCTAGGCCTAGAAGGGTATGTCCAGATAAGGTACAAGAAAATCCGGCATGATACGTTACAGTATGGTAATGTATATATAGTAAACTTACCAGAACCCATTGGCCGGACCAGCTCAAAAAAAAAGGAAACTGGCGCCCCGAGAGATTTTACAAGCAGAGAGCAGGGGTTATAGGGGAAGGGAAGCTGGGATCTTCGTCTCTCCATAGTTATTAAAGATCGCCAATACATAGCCCATAATTAGTAAGTTAAACAATTAAAGCGGCCCCGCACCATCTGTTACTGGCCCAATCCGTCAACAGTAGGTAGTTATTAAATACCCTGCAATGGAGTACTACGTAACATCGGCACATCAATTGTGCATCTGGTTACCGGTACGTCCCCTGTTTCTTGCACTGATGTTAATATGAGCCCGGATTTAGGTAATGTCCACAGCTGGAAAGCGCAAAAGCGTGCCGAAGGTGTGGTGGGGACGCAGGATCGGATCTTGTTGCCATTTCTCGGCACAAAATAAGTGCACGTTCTTGTGACTCCATCTTTGACGAAATACTCATTTAGCTTCAGCGGATACTGCCACTGGACTATCTAGTACAACACGGTATATATACCTGAAAGGGACAAGAGCCAAGAGCAGCCATAGGCCCCGGACTAGACGAGAAAACCGGTCCCCAAAGTGGCGGAAGAGCAAAACGAAAGACCTTGGGACATGATACTATACAATACTGAGAGTCTGGGATTATATTTTCTGCAGGAGAAGACCAAAGGCAAACTGGAAACCTGGTACCAAGCCCGCCACCCTGCACTGCAAACTAGAAATCTTCCAGAGCCCAACGAGGGCCTCGAAGGTTACCACAATATCAATTGGCAATCACTGTCTGGGTGATCCAATATGTGCCCAATGCCCCCCACAAACTGCATTAACCGCTAAGTATGAGGGATTAGGTGAAGATCTAGAAAGAATTGAAATAATTGTGTACTTTCGATTGAAGTGTTCATTTAAGGCAGATACCTCCCTCTCATTCGATCAACCAGCCCCACATTACCCTTAACCCACCTATCCCCATAAAAAAAGATGAGGCCCCCGAGTATGAAAACGGACCATTTCCTTCGAAGGAGCAACCGATAGAGCTCCGCCCCCAACCTGTGAATTTGTTCAAAAGTCCTCCGCGCCATCCAGTGATTCCCCCTCATCTAACTCCTCTTCTCGGGAGGCCTCGCCCAATCCCAGATCCTCCGCTAGTTCCTCTTCCACCCCTGGTCCCCCTTCCCGTTCCACTACCAGAGGAAGAGGAAGAGGAGGGAGGTGGTGCCCCGATCCTGGACCCACCGGAACTCCCACTCCTACCAGCTCCCAACCTACTAGTTCTCCTCGCCCCTCTAGTAGGCTTTCTTTCAGCTGCCGCTCTCCTAGCTTCTGCAGCCACAGCTTCTCTTTCCCTCGCAGCAGCACGCTCCCTCTCTTCCTCCCGTCTCCTTTCGGCTTCTTGAACCTTAGCTGCTGCCTCCGCTTCGATATCATTCAAGTCCCGTGTGGCACCCTCCCAATGCCCGGAGAGTAGTAACCGTTGTGTATGCTCCGTCTGGCTCAAGATACGAATCCACAAGTCAAGGAGAGCATTCGCGGATGCAACGGTAGTGGAGACAGTCTACCGCACCAGCCAATTACAACAGTTACCCCCAGCTCACAGAGATAGAGAATTCAAAACCCACCTCCATATTCTCCTTTGCTTTCTCTAAGGACGATACCACTCCTTCTATGACGGAATTGATTTGTTGTACACCGGCTAGTTCCGCACGGAGGGCTTCTTCGCGCGCGTCTTGCTCCACGGCCGCAGATCGGACGGGTTTTTCTTTCTCTCCATCGTCAATTTGTAGGTCTGAGAGACGGAGAGGCGGCTCTTCGCTAGACATTATGGGGAGAGTGGCGCTGGTGGTGGGGGCGAACCGGACTTTTTGTTGTTGATGCGAGAAATTGAACTTTGCCGTTTAACTCATGGCGCAACAGCCAAGACAGGGGTTGCCCGACTGTCAACCCCACCACCCGTAGACTATGGCACTGGTCTCGCGATTTTACACACGCCCTCACCAACATGAAGTTGGCTAAGACCTCCTCCCCTGTCAGATGCACCACGCCTCAACCAGAAGATCTCGCAAAAATTTGCAATAAGTCCCTAATAACCTACTTGAGTACCAGTAGAGTAGAGGAGGGTCACCCTAGACGCTAGACCCCAATCTGTTTTCAAAAAGATAAAAAATACCAACCATCCGAGATACTGGTGCTCCGAATGCCCCACAATAACTCATAGCCACGGTCTCTATGGTACCCAGAGAGGCTCTGCCCCTTCTGGTCTATTTTGAGCATGTACGGTATTATATCACTATCATTTCACGCGGATAACCAGAGTATCAACCTACCGTAGCGAGCCCAGTCTCGGTCGACGCTTGTGCCTAGGGAATCATATCAAACATGGTAGAAGCGCCATAGTCTGTATTAACCACTGGGATAGTGAACCCTTTTCCGGCGACGCGTTATATCATTGGTCACTACTTGTAATATGGGTAAATGGACTTTACAATCAGTGCGCTGCTGGGAGACATGCTTTCGGCACTGTACGTTTCATACGAAACTCTAGCCCTACCCACAATCCTGATCGCAATAATCTCAAGACCCTCATATACGGTATGTCTGTTGGCTAGCCACCCCCATTTATCGAGGTGAGCAGCCGCAGATTGATCAGCTAGTGGATTAGTGCTTAAGTGAAGTCAATGACTTTACTCGAGTACCGGTACTCCTGGTTGAGCACCACGCCAAGCACGCGTGTGCCCGAGACTGGCCTTGCCCCCAAAAAGAGGCACTGTGCTACTAGTAAACTACCGTAGTACTTTGGACCGCTGAGAAAGCAGAATATTGTGGGCTTCATTTTCCAAGTATCAGAATAGAATAGGGTTAATAGTTAATGAAGAGCATACCGGTAGTCCTTATTAGCTGTCTTCCAGTTAAGCCGCCGGTTCCTTGATCAGATGGGCCCCTTTGTTGGCCAGTGCTCAAAGTGACACGAACGCGAACGCGTCGACTTCTTCGTCATGGAAAATCACTCGATAAGCGAGCTATTCTTCTCACTTCCCCTTCTCAGCAAGACTACGGGATACATCAACAGAATTGGTATATATCCTAGAAGACGGTGTTTAAACTAGCCTTTTAATCCACCTTCGAATTGTCAACTGGCTCCTGCCAGCCAACATCTCGGGTAAAGGGCAAACTCGTCACGGGTGACCGAACCCAGGAACGCGTTGCCCGAAGCACGCGAGCCGCTGTGGCTGGAGCAACGGCCGTTGCTGTAGCCTCGAGACAAGAGCCAACACCCGCCCTCTCCTAGCCTCTTGTTTTTCTCATTCCCACGCACACTCTCTCCGCTTCTCCCCCAAAACTCATTCTACCGAAAGAAAGAGGAAACACTTGCTCGTGCTCGCATCATTTTATCGTTACGCCGCATTGTTTCTTTGTTCTGCCTCAAACTGCTACGCTCTTTATTGAGTTTGTTTTTTTCCTTCTTTTTTTCTTCTGACACTTTACCATTGCTATTCCATATCCCAGATAAGGGGCTGCGGTTCTTCGCTCGTTCTCGATTCCATTCGGTTCCCAACGTCAGGTGTTACTAGGACAACAACAATAACAAACAATCACAGTAATCTCACGACTTCATCCTCATCATGAACACTCCTCCAAGACTTCGTTCCCGTGGACGGCCCAAGACTCCTCCTACCCCTCGCCATGGTCCTATGTTTTCCTCGCCGGAACCTAAGCGTACTAGTAAGCGAAAGGGGGCTTCTTCAACATCCGGCTATTCTACTGCGACACTTTCTCCACCTCCTTCCTCACCTCTTGCACCTCGCTCGCCCGAACAAACACGTACCGTCAAGGGCAAAAAGCGGGCCACATTTGCAATCGAAGAGTCGGTAGGAGCATCGTCATCTGAAGTTGAGAGTGATGGAGACAAAGAGGGGAAAGCAGGGAGGGGTGAACAGGATGATGGAATTGAGAAGATTCTGGAGAAGAATAGAAAAACCTTGTTGAATCCGGGGGGGTTTGGATTGCCTACGCCTGCAAAGACCCCGTCCCGCAAACGAAAACACCTCGATTTAGAAGAGATTGTTGGCTCAGCGAGGGTTCTATTTCCTTCGTCATCTAAGGCTTCTTCGGCCTCACTGTCTTGTACTCGGAGAACACTTTTCAAAAAGTCTTCCCCTAGGCAGAGAAAAGGTGGAATGGGGCTATTGGGTCTGTTGGGCGATGAACGACCTGCTTCAGACTCAATAAGCATATACACAGACTCTAATGCTCGCATCCCGAAACATGATGATAATCCAGACAACCCATTTATTACTAGGCCGGGAGAAGAATCTGTCACCTCTAAGAGACAGAGGATCAAAAAGAAAAAGGCGGAGTCCTTAGGGGCAGATGAGGACAGAGAGGATGGTATGGTATACGTTTTGTAAGGCTCGCCATCCAATATTTTGTGTGATTCGCTCTTTACTAACTCGCCTATAGCCGAGGCAAGAAAATCTTCAAAAAATTCACCGAAATGGAAGATCCAAATGAACGTCTTCCAAGGGATCTGGATGATGGAGAAGATGATGATGAGATTAGTCTTGAACGATCTGCTATCAAACCACGTCTGCTGTTTCCACCAAAATCCCCCAAGGAGCCTGAGATCCCTGTTCAAGAGGAGGCGGAGACGGATGTTGAAGAGTCTGCTTCCTCACAGCCGGCTACCTCGTTCACCGAAGCTCTTGCTGCAAAGGACAAGCAGAAGGAACTTGCTAGGAAGCGTGATATCTCACGTCTGACGCCCGACTCTGAGGATGACAGCGGGCGCAGCAGCGTCTTCAATCTGGGGGACAAGACTGCGTCTAAGCGAAAGTCCATCTTCGATGCTGGCGAGGATGGAGATGAACCTGCCATCGCGACGGCCAGGGAGAACTTGCGAAGAAAGCGGGGTCTGGAGGACGAGTCTGCTACGCTTGAGAGCCCAAGGAGAGTAAGGGGAAAGAGAGCTCGAGTCTAATTCCCAATGTTCTCCCCGTGTACTAATAGGTAAAAAAAAAATCTTTGTATCGTTATCATTACTACCATTTCATTTGATTGTCTCCATTATTACATTGTTTTCATGACTTGATGTATTTGTTTCTTCCTTGAGCATTCTTCAGCGTGGGCCACGATTTTGGTAAGGATAGAAGGGTGTGAGGATTAGCCTCGCATACTACCGATTTTTCCTTCTTGTTTTTTTTCATTCCTTTTTTACCTTTTCTCCTTCCTTTCCCCGTTTTTCTGTAGGTTCCTTGATACGTCTGTCAAGCCGGCTCTTTCATATCATCTCTTTTTATTTTTTCTTTAATCATACATGTGGCTTTGATTATTTTCCTTATTTTTATGTCTACGGATCAGGGAAGTGAAGTGAGCACGAGCTTTGCATTTTTATTTTATTTTATATTTCTTATATTATTTTTATATTTTCTATTCTATTCCGCTTGGAAAGGGGGCAATGGCAAGGTGGGGTTTATTGGCTGTTTTTTTTTTTTTTTTTTTTTTTTTAACCAAAGGCGAAATACCTGGGCATTGGTCATCGGTGTCCTGTTTGTATATTTGATATTTGTATCTCCTGCCTCTCGGATAGGTTGGACGGCAGCCACAGATGAGAGTTTTTCTGGAAGAGAAGCTCGGAGTAGTTAAAAACAATTTAATAATGCTTTGGTAATTGTGTGCGAGATAGTTTACTGTGGACTGAGAGACCTCCAAGAGTTTGTACCGTACTGTGCTGCCGTATTATAATAATATTATCATACTTGTGCTTCGGAATATTAGTTGGAAATCGTTGATAGAACCCTGCCATGGTATTGTTAACAATTGATAAAGTAAATATCACATTTCTAGAGTTTGTGATGATCTGTTGTGGACCACGGGATAGTGTTTTGCTTGGGAGCGAACCGTTGCATGAAGCTATGGATGTCTGCAGGGAGATCATGTACCGTCTGCCGTTGTGTTAGGATTGGGCTGATCTATTGGAGACTTGGGGGTCTGTATGGAACCTTTCAATGTCTTTTCTCGACGGCGGCTCACCAATTTCCAGATGTGGGCAGGCGGTAAGCCAAGCTTCCGGATACCCCCTTTGATTACGAATATGGGATGCGAAGGCGATTGTAACTTTAGAAGTGTGTCCCAGGTAACTGTCTCGAGAATCGTTCCCCTCTACCCCCCTCCCTAGGCAGAGCTGTATGCAGCAAGGGGCTGAAGTCTGTCTATCCTTCAGAACTCTTCCCATTTCTTCATCAGAGCTACAACCCTCTCTCGCTTCCACAAAGCTTATCGTCTCCACCTGGTTCGGCAGACCCATCACTGCAGCCTTTAACGCTGCCACTACCGTAATCCTTCGCTCCTTTCGTGCTCGAGTACTTACTATACGCGCTATAGTTCCTCGCTTTACCCGTTGAATGAGTTGTCTGTGACAGCAGTTATCTTTGGCCCTTCATTCCTTCAATAAAAACGGGAAAACCGTTTGAACCTCACTTTCCACTCATTAGGCAGCCTAAAAGGTTATACTGCTCGCATGAGCGACGAAAAGCGCTCCATGCTTGGGAGCTCTCTTCCAATCCCAACTTACGAAGAGGCGACATCCTCCCGAGCCCATAGCGATGTCGGTGACAATCCACACACCAATGAAGAGGCGTCACACCTCTTGGCCTCCTCGCATGGCCGGTATCGGCAGCCGACTGTCGAAACTGCGAGAAGTTCTCTAGAGAGCTCGTTTCTGGAGGAGTTCGGAGATTCCGCGCGGTCAAGTAGGGAGAGTCTTGAGCGAGTGATGGTGGAGATGGAGATTCTGGAGCCTGGGGAGGGGGAGGAGGGTCAACGAAGGCGTGGGGGAGGAGGCAGACTTCGGATGCATATATCGAAACGCATATCTTCAATAACAGACTCACTCTCTGCGATATCAATACCTCACCACTGGAGGATTAATCCCTTCCGGTGGTTCTCTTGTATTCGAATACCGGATCTACCGTGTTTTGGTGAAGGCTTCGTTCCATTGTACAGATTTATAGGTGTTATTATCGGCCTGATCGTGGTTTATGCATTGCTTGCGTCGGATTCAGTTTCTTTGAATCCACCGCCGGGCTCTGGTGGGACGATCGAGTTCGAAATGAATGCCCTTAAGGACTTCATAAGGGATTCGATTGATAAGGATAATATCGAACACTATTTAGAGTACCTGAGCCGTTTCGATCATACTGCAGGGACGGAGGGTGATTTTGTGTTAGCCAGGTATATTGAAGCAAAGTTCAGGAGCTTTGGACTTGAGAGTGTAGGACTCGACGAGTATGTTATTCAGCTCTCATATTTGAGTCACTAGCGGAATGCCCTAACAAATTTGCCTTCCCCGAATCTACAGATATAGTGTTTACCTTAATTTCCCCAAACCCGGTGGGAGAAAGCTTGCGATCATCGACCCACCGTGGGAAGCTGACCTTGAAGAGCCAAAGGCAAATGGCGATCGTGAAAATACACTTGTCTTTCATGGCTATTCTAAAACTGGTAGTGCCACAGGTCCCTTGGTTTATGCCAATTACGGAGCCCGTGCCGATTTTGACAAACTCGAGTCACAAGGGTTCAACTTGACAGGCTCAATCATCTTGGTTAGATACGGTGGGACACAGATGGATAGGGCTCTCAAGATAAAAGCTGCTGAGGAACGAGGTGCGGCAGCCGTGATTGAGTTTTCTGATCCCAAGACCGAGGGGTGGGATCTGCCTGAGGGCTTTGTGCAGAGGGGTTCTGTGAGCTTGATGAGTTTCCTGGTGGGGGATGTATTAACCCCAGGAATACCAAGCAAGCCAGGTTATGAGAGGATTCCACTCGAGCACAATCCTGGGCTTGTCGGGATCCCTTCACTGCCTTTGGTAAATCATCGTCCCTGTTATTTGACACGTTGAACGATTTTGCTGACTCACTCACTCGGTTCACAGTCTTGGGATAATGCGAAGTATCTTCTGCAATCGCTGAGGGGTAAGGGGTCTAAAGTTGAGGAATCATGGAGGGGAGACACGCGAGGTATTGAGGAATGGTGGACGGGCTCAATCAATGACTCGCCTGTTGTGGTCAAACTGGAAAATGATCAAGTCGAAGATGAACAGCATCCCATCCGGAATGTCCTTGGATACATTATTGGCTCCGACGATCGCACAAAGCGTGTTGTGGTGGGAAACCATAGGGATGCATGGTGCTTTGGTGCTGGTGATCCTAATTCCGGAACTGCAGTGATGTTGGAGGTTGCTAGGTTGTTTGGGAAGCTGCTGGAAATGGGCTGGAGACCCCAGAGGAGTATAATATTCGCCAATTGGGATGCGGAGGAGTATAATCTGATTGGGTCAACGTGAGTCACTGTCCATTGGACATGGCCTCTACACCTACTAACGAGCACCTCATAGTGAATATGTGGAAGATAATATCGACGACCTCCGTCTACACGGCATAGCATATATCAACCTCGATATTGCAGTATCAGGTAAAGAATTCCGCGCAGCCGGATCACCTCTCACCCAACAACCGCTCCTCAATGTCCTCGAAAGAATACAAAGTCCTTCGGGAAACGGCACTCTGCGAGGCGACTGGGGTGACAAATTCCTTCCTGGCTTAGGTGCTAGAAGCGATTATGTTGCTTTCCAGGACTATGCAGGAGTCTCTTCGATAGATATCGGTTTCGCAGGTGACCCGTTTCCATATCATAGTTGCTACGACACCTTTGAGCGGATGAAGAATACTGGAGACCCAGGATTCATCCACCACCTTGCCATCGCCCAAGTTCTGGGCCTTTTAATTATAGAGCTAGCTGATACGCCTGTTTTGCCCTTTAATATGGTTGACTACGCACATGCGCTTGGACGATATACAGACGGTCTGGAAGAGCATGCCAGGGAGATCATGCGGACACAATCGCCTGACACTAAACCGTTGGATTTCAAGGATCTAAGGCATGCAGTTGAGTCTGCTGAGAAGAGGCTGAAAGAATTCGATGAAAGGCACGAAAATTGGATGGATTATGTTGGGACAGGGCTAGATACGGGTGGAATAATTGCTCGACGAGGCCGAAATATTCGAATGAGTAATTTTGAAGAACATCTACTTGATCTATCCAAGGGAGGTGGGTTGCCTGGAAGAGAGTGGTTCAAGCATGTTGTATTCGCACCCGAGGTAAGTTTATTCCCTACTACAATGGCTTATTACAGAGGTTTGGTGGTTGATTAGTATATAGGCGTGGAGCGGATATGACGCGGGATATTTCCCAGGCGTCCGAGATGCATTGGCCGGTGGGGATTGGGAGCTAGCTCAAAAGCAAGTGGAAAAGATTGCAAAGGTCATTGACTCGGCGTCCTACAAACTCCTCAATTAGGAGACTATATATAAAAAAAGTTCGGAACACGAACGACTTCGTTCTTTTGTATCTCCTTTGTATGAAATGCGCTTGGTGTGGCCCTCTTTTTTTTGTTGTTTTGAAAGCATTAGCGGGAGTATGTATGCCATCTTTCACACCTCTTTCTCTTTCTTCTTTCGGTTCCCACCACCACCGCCACCACCGCACGCATCTTTCTTTCCTTTGCCTGTTATCTCATCTTCACACTTTTTAGCGGGTTAATGTCTGGGCCTTCTCTTTCTTTCTTCGTTTTCATCGTATTTTGAATTGTATAGTCGACCTCTTCTTTCCTCGAGAGCTGTATCTGTGGGTAGGATGCTTGTGATCGATGGGGCGTTAGATGTTATTTTGGGTACCCTTAAAGGTCCCTGGTGGTCTCCTGGTGTGGCGTGGTAGGTTGTATATATATAGTTGGATTTTAGGGTTGATTATGGGTGGGTTGTTTTTTAAAAATAGATGGGATATCATAATAAATTTTGGTAATTTATGTGCTGAGGACTTGCTGACGACGGTGGTGGGATAGCTCAGCTTCACAGACTCTGGCACAGCTTAAGAGAGGCACTATAGAGACTGAAGACGTATTCTGGGAGTACAAAGAAAGCGGAAAATAATGGCCTACTCTCCCGGATGGCTTGATGGGATACGAAGTAGAAATCCATTGAAAAGCTAAGAGTTATCCAATCCACAAACCGTAGGTACCGGCATCTGCTGAACGAAAGGGGAAAGAAGAAAGAAAAAAGGAACCCAATCCCTCTTACTCCTCCTTTTCCGCCTCCTTAGCCTCCTCACTCCCCTCCTCAACCAACCTCCCAACTAGAAGGTACTTGCCCTCAAAGTGCTCAGCCCACCCGTTCAGTGTGGCGCGCTCCTCCTCCTTCAAGTCCTCCAGCGAGTCGATAGGCGCGCCGACCTCGGTAAGCACCTCCTCATCGAAGCTATTGAGCGCCAGGCCTCTCGACGCATCTCGCCCCGCAAAGTTGCTGTATGGCCCGCCAGGCCCGTAGAAGCCCTTGCCGGCGGTGACGTCGAAGACCTTGCGGTTGACGGCAAGGTAGACTCTGGCATTGTCGGTGCCGTTGAAGGGCTGTAGGGTTTTCGGGGTGAAGGTTCTGAAGACTACGGCTTTGTCGGAGGAGGATTGGAGGGGCGGGATTGGAGAGGGGTTAGGACGGAGGCGGGTGTAGACGAGGTAGAGTGCCAGGGTTAGGAGGAGGAGGTTTACCGGTGTGAAGATTGAGATTCTAGAGGGGGGGCGGTGGATTGATGTTAGTTTCTGAAAAAGGGGAGGGAACGGGGAGACGGGGGAAACGAACGCTTGGGTCTCTCCGAGGGGTGGTGGTGGGGGGGGTTGATGTGGCATTGTTTGCTCTATCTTATCGTTTGTGGAAGCTTGTTGGGATTTTTATTTATTTTCTTTTTATTTTTCTTCGCTTGGTGGTTGGTGGTGGTGGTTGTGGTTGTTGTGAAGCTTGTGGTGAAATTAAGTTATGTCAGGATACTCGAGTAGGATGGTTCGAAGTTGACAGCCTTAAGTCTGAGAACTACGGTATGATGACATTTGCCGTGGCGTTCTTGGACCGACAATACTATCGTGCGGTAGCTGATGTTCCCAGCCTGGCCCGGAGTAAATTCGCTGATCCTTACCGTTTCCGCCATAACCGAGGGTTTCAAAGGAAGCAACGACCGGAAATAAATAAACCCTTACCCTATTTGTGTACTCACTCACTCCTTCCCTACCTCTGCCACGATTTTCTGTCTATCACCCATCATGAGAATCGCTACCCATATTTTTGTGGTAGGGGTTCTAAATGCAGCAGCGATATATTATAGATTGCCTTCCCTTTCGATCCGTCCTTAACAAATAACTACTTTCTCCAGGGGCTTGCATACAGAGTGCCATCGCTTGACGGATGACTGTCCTACCAAATCGCCTAGGTCTAGTGTTAAAGGCAACCAATCCATTTCCCATATCATACTCGTATCATACCGTAATTGTGGTATGATAACTAAGGATGAGCTAAAAAGGAAGGGATCTCGCAGATTTGACGATAACAACAGCAATACGGTAGTAAATAATAATTTACACCGATCCCTAAATTCTGGAGAACCGGGGTGATGGCCGGATCTATGATATATTATACGTGATAATATTATACGTATATTAAATTTTGTTAAAATCCCTATATTATAAAGTACCTAAAATTAAAACAACAAATAAATAATATGGCGCCGAAGTCATCATCAATCGTGATGAAGGTTTGAAAGAAAAAGAAAAAAAAAACTATAATATGCCACAGTTCAAAAAAAAAATCGAATTGGTCCCCCCTCTCCCCCCACCCCCACCTTCTTGGAAAAGGGGAAACCTCGCAATGGAAAATTGAGTTCATAGGAAGGGAGAGGGTTTCTTTTCACTGGTTTATTACCTTCTTTTTGTTGTTGTTATACGATAGAGCTGACTCTAGACAAGCACTTTACGCCCCTTATTATTTGAGACGGTCCCCCCCCCCGGGTAGTGTGCCTTGAATCTGGGTTTTCCGGGGATGGAAGAATATTTGTATAGTGAGGGCTGGTGAGAGGGAGCAGAACATGGAGAAGTGCCCTGGTAAATACGAAATATCAATGGACCAAGGAAAGATGTCAAAGTTCTAAATTTGGTGATCAATTCATGGTGCTCCGGTTGACCATATCTCTTGGGCGGCTGAGGCTTTTCGCAGCAGCAGCAGCAGCAGAGTGCATCCCACAAATTCACGACTTACAGTAATCCCGCCGTGAGCAGTACAATAATTGTCCTTATATCATACATACGATAGTCCATTACCGGTATTATAACTTACCGGTAAGGGATGTTCGGTAGCTCAGCTTTGTTATGCGCAGCCGCTGAACATATGATACCATTACTAGAAGAAAAAAAGCAATAGCTTCCCCCCTGAGGTGCAGAGGTCATCAATTTTTTGCCTCCACCTAGCCTGCAGTTTGACTGGACGAATGATGCCACTACCATAGAATTCAGTCTCAGTCAGCGGAGAGAAAACACTCTCGAAGGCATGGCGGCGTAAAGGCATTTCAATGGGCTCAGCCTCTCTGTGTCCCCTCTCCTTCTTTTCTTTTCTAGAGATTGTTTCTTACTCTCAACCTGTTGCTTTGGCTTGCCGGTGGTCGAATCTGAAGACAAAGCAAAGCACCCGACCCATTAGTCCCCCCTCGAGCTGTCAAAGGGAAGCCGAAACCCGCCTACCCTTCTTGTTTTTACCAACTCCTTCCTCCATTTCCCAGCTCCCTTCCCTCTCTCTCACCTCCAAATCTCACTCTATCCATCCGCGCGCTTCCAGTGCTGGTCCCAGGTAGACCGGGAGTTTTCGCCCTCGCCATCTGCATACTGGTAGTGATTCTCTTCTCTCGGGCAGACTTCTTCTATAGCCTGGGCCATTGGTAACGGCTTTTCTTGATCTTGGTGCTGCTATATATAGCACCACTTCTCCATTCTTCCAGGGGTGCGTACTATGCCCTGAGGTGCGGTAGCCCTAAGAACAAAGTGAAGGTTTGGAAGGGGCAAATACGCCGCGGTCTGTAGAAGACCAAAACTCGCCAAATCAAGGAGAGAAGGCAAAATCCTCCAATTGTCCGTGGAACGCTGTCGGCAGCAGACAAATACATTCCCGAGCATTGCCAGTCCCAGTTGATCACGGGCATCGTGATAGAAAGTTAAAGTTAGACACACATATCCGGAAGGCTGGTGGCTTTTATTTTATTTTTTTAATTCATTTTTTCAACTTTGGGAATTCATCAACAGCGAGCCTTCGTTTACGAACCCCCTTCACTGCGCTCCTCGGAACGCATTCCGAATATCATCATAGTTCAACCACTGCACTCGAGCGAGCACCCCCTTTTAAAATTTTAAAGGGAAATTAAGCTTCCATTGCGCACCGACGTTGGAATACTTTACACCTGCTGCTCGAGGTGTTTTGTTGTGCTTTGCCCGACAGCTAAATTCATACCGAGACAGGAAACTTCCGCTGGTGTCGCAACCCCTTCGCCATAATTTCATTTGTTCGCTCAAGCTAAGCGGTTATCGGTGCGTTTGGCGATTCACATTTCACCGTTTTTAGGACACAAGGTTTGCCCAGAGAGCCTCTCCACAGGCAGCTCTTAATTATTTTCTAGGCATCCTCAAAGGGGAGACGAAGGAGGAACGACCCCTTGTAGCCGATCATTCTTGATAGATATATCATATCTTGTGTAAGCCATCTCCCCCATCTGTTTGTTTTTTTATTCTTTACTATTCTTCCCTTCTGCACATTCGTGATTTTTTTGTGGGGGGAAGACTTCTTCTGGCTACGGACGGCCACCTCTCTCTCTCTTGGGATTCTTTCATTTTTTTCTGGAAAGAGGGAGAAAGTATTTCGTCGCCTCTACACAGCCTCATCATCAGTCCTTCCTTTTGATCATTTCTCACCTCTCCTTTTGTTGATTCGGATTACATCCGAATCTACATCTACCACTCTCGACTCTATTTCTACCTCCACGACGAGGTTTTCAAGATTTCCCCTGCGTTGCCCTTCGCCTCTGCTTCCGTTAGTTTTGTGTCACTCCTACACAGCGGAGGTCGACAGGCAGCAGCAAAGCGGGCAGCCAGCATCAACACAACAGCTGTAAATATCCGCCACACCACTGAGATCAGGTCAGGAAACGTGGGGGTAATAAATACCCAAAAGAGAGAGGGGGACCGTCCAGGGACAACTAGAGAGCAATTATCAAGGGTTCAAGAGGGCTAATTTTCGTCAACCTCCTTTCCCCATGACGATGTCTATCAGTTTCACAACCATGTTTAATCGTTTACCTATTTACACGCGACCAAAGGAACCAGCCATTGGCTATCCTGTTCTGATCGAGAGCACTAACCAAACTTTGTCTGGTTTACCGAGGTCGCAGATTGTTGGCTTCCCGGAATATTTAGGCGGTAGTGGTGCTCTCAGGAAGTCTGGCGAGTCGGTTTTCAAAGGACGGCCGGAGAAACCGACTTTATCGTTGTAAGTCCCTAATTTACTTTATGCCTCTCCCAAGTAGTGTTTATAAATTATTCTATGCGGTTGTAACAAGGCGCGGTCTTCTCATTTGTTCATGCTCGTCCCATGCTTCATTATTCTGAAACTAACCCTGGGTTCTGGAATACAATATAGAAATGCTGGTAGCCATCAAAGCTTCTATGAAGATGATGACCTTGCTCCTCCTCCGCCGCTCAGGATAAACACTCTTCATTATCCTTCCCCACCTGGTTCTTCGTCTTCTTTAAATTCAAACCGCACTGTTAAGCCAGATTCTACCAAACAACCTAATATCCCTAACCACACTATGAACGCTCCTCCGCGAAAACTCAATGTTGCGCGCAAACCCGCGCCGTCGAGTATTAGCAATGCCAATTCGACACATCCATCGGACACCTTCGTGGCACCTGGTTTGGATAAAGCCGCTACCATGGATATTTCATCTTCATCTCCGCATGCTCCTTCCCGTGGCCGAGGATTTGGGTTGGGAAACGTTGTCAAGGGAAAGGTGGCCGGCCGCAGGAGACATGATTCGGATTTGGGAGCGGAATCGCCGATCCAGATTTCTGCTGTGAAACCACCGAATTTCGTTTCGATCGATGATTGGCTGGACAGTCGTGAGCGTGAGGGGCTTCATCAACGGTCGAACACAATTTCTACCGTTGCTACCCAAGCCCCCAGGGAGAAAGATCCTATCAAACTCCACATTCGTCAATCCACCTTTGCGCCTCTTGCTCCTCCCACCGAAATGTCGCTTAACGATTCTCCCGCCATGCCCTCTATTCCCGCGCAATACATTCCCACGCCTCCCTCGGACTCTATCCGTGCTGTCTCGGCCCCGCTTCCCCCGCATGAAATCCATCCTCTTCACCGTCCCGCCTCTGTTTCCAAGGACGAACCTCAGGAACCTAAGGATCATCTCTCACAGCTCGAATTTGAGCAAGACCAGCTTACTATGCGTCGTGCCGCGCTTCGCCGCGAGATTCATGACCTTGAGCAAGTCCTCCCGCCAAACCCCAGCACTCACAACCCTGTCGCTAGACGAGAGATGCAAGCTAGAAGGGATCAGCTCATTCAGGACCTTGCGGACGCTGAGAAGGAGCTCCACGAAATGGGAATGAAGCTGCATAGAGCCTGGAGACGAAGAGATAAGAAAATGGGTACCGAGAGGCCTACGCACTTGTGGGTTTCTCGAGTCATTGGCAGAGGAGACGAATAAAATTCTCTCTTGTTTCCCACTTTTTTTCACCCTTTCCCAAACTCATCCGTTCCCAATTTCTTCCGTTACATTTTACCCCTCTTCCTTTGATACTTACTTTTTCGCTTCTTGTATATCCTATTTTCTGCTCAATGGCGGGCTGTTCTATGAGAGGGCAGGGCTCGTATTCTGTGACTATCTATTATCATTGTTGGCGTTTTTTTCCCTTTCTTTTGATTTTTATTAGCATTGGAGTCGTCATTTTTCTCTTACTTGTTCAATTTAACTTTGTGGAACTAGGCCCACATCTTTCCCTCTTCACTTATCGTAGTCTTCATTTTCTATTCCTAAATTTTCTTTTCCTTCTTTCACAAACGAAGGTAGGAAGTACTCGAGGCCCAGCAGTGACTTACCTATCTCATCTCCTACATTCTATTTACTCTATTTCATTAATGTTGAACACCGTCGCACTTGCATTTTTCAACCAACTTAACTCCATTCTAGACATATCTTCCCCACGCAATGAGGTTGATGTGTACTAAATTTATTCATTTGTCCGTTTCTTACCTCACATTCCTTTCTTTCTTTCTCCTATAATACTTCACTTCTTGGACTTCGGATCGCCCATACCATACTCCCCTCGAGATAGAGATCCGAGACCCGCAATGTTAGCTTTTATTACAATAAGTTAGCTATTACCATTACTGCTACTAGCTACTACTGTTACTAAAGTACCAGTATTCGTATTGCATTGCATTGCACCGTGCTGTATCTCATGGCGCTGCGCACATACATAGCCTGTCTATTTATCATAGTAGATCATAATTCTCGAAAAAAACATAACTTGAGTGGCCCCGGGCAGGGGGAAGAAAAGCAAGTCAGCTCATCCCTCCTACTCTATTTCCTACATCTGGTCCCCAGAGCTAAGCATCTATCTACCCTTGGTTTAACACAATAATACATTATAGCCTACTGTTGACCTAACTCCGCTCCAACACTTATCTGCCGGGCGTCTCTGGTCATCATTTCTCACTCGTCTCTTACGGGGCAAGCCAGACATGCATAATACAGATGTAGGTATAGTGGAGGACCTTCGCTTCCGTCCTTTAGAGTATGGTAGGGACTCACGTGTTTGTTCGTTCGTGAATTTGTCCATTGATGACAGTCTCTGCTTGAAATACCTTTTGCGGTATTCTCCGTATGCCCCTTCTTCGTCTTCCTTCCTTCCTTCCTTCCTTCCTTCCGGCGTTAATAAACTCATCCCTGCTATGTTCAGTCTCTAGAATTTTCGTGACCGTAGAATGAACGGGTTTTATCTCTGAAGCGCAATTACTGAGCTGTAGATCCAACCATAGATTAATGGTCTCCAAGTCTAACATCCCAAGCGTCGACGCTTCAACTTCTTCAGATGCCCGATATATTCCTGGGAAACTTTGTTTACCATTGCCTTATCCAAGGACTCCCCCATCTTGGGCATCCCCCAAGGCCAGCACCATTTGGTACGCCAGCCCTTTGTACAAAACCTCCGTCCACCCAGTTCATTGAAAGCTTCTATGAAGCGGTGACAGGCAAGGCAGCTAAACTTGGAGACTCCAATGTAGCTGAATGGGAGAACGCTGTCCCATGGGCTACCGCTCTTGATCTCGAGATAGCGGATAAGTGCGCATTCGCTATGGACCGGGCACACATTCTCCCACGGCGGAAAAATCCAAGAAAGGTTCTCCGCTACTTCCAGCTGCCGACTGTGGGACTCATAAGCTACATCCCGTAAAATGCGCACCCACTGATTGGGCGATGTTGGCAATTGTATGGTCCGAGTCTGCTTCGGAACGGTAGAGATGGACATGGTGTATCGCAAGGCTGGTCGGAAGCGGGGAGAATGGGCGAATGAAATTAGAGTGTCAATGTGGCGGGAAAAAGAAGTGAGTTTCTCAAGAGCACGATGGATCCGTAAGGAGGGGGGTAGACGATCAACTAGTATAGAAGCAGAGTTAGATCAAAGGCTAGAAAATCAAACTCACAGTAAAAACTCAAATGGAGGAGAAATGTGCTAAGATGTTGTAGGTTACTGTATTATGGCCCTTCGTGTCATAGTACCAGCTTGGGTGCGAGAACTTTTGGAACGAGGCTGTACAGTATTTTTCTATTGGAGTTTTAGCAGCAATAAGAAGCAGAAGAGGTATACCTTCTAATTCATTGGTCAAAGTCTCGAGGCCCTCTCCGCCTCTATTCTCCAATGCAAGCTTCGTGCTGTAGGCAACGAACGCGTCTTGCGAAAACATCATCTTCCATTCATCATCAGTTAGATCCTTCTGGGGATACTCATAAAGCTTCTCGAATGCCTTGAGAAGACGGGACAGCCCAGACGAAACACGATTCAGGTGCTGGTCCAAGATGTCTTGTACAACGCCCTTCCGTCTTTTATGAAGCTCCGACATAAAAAAGACCAAAACAGGCCACCACTTCTCCACCCGCTTCATGTGCCTCCTTAAGGAGAATTTGTAAACGTTGCGAAATAAATCTTGTCTCAAAGGGAGACCCACATCCTCCGGGATTTCAGGTGACCTTCTCCCGCACTCGTCCGGTCTCCTCTTTGCATACTCGTCCGGTCTCCCCTTTGCATACTCGTTGGACAAGGCTTGTAATATCTCCCATATCTTGGTGAGATGGTCAACCACCTCATCCTTAACTCCGTCACTTCCGGCGATTGTGAGGCGGATCATCCGATTCACAGAGTCCAATTGTAGGGCTACTGCAACTACTTGATGTTCTTTGTAGACAGACACACCGGCGAGAGCATCGAGGATGGGAAAGGTGCGGACGCCCGTTTCATGGTCACCCGTGATATCATATTTGAAAGTGTCCTCGCGGGTGAATGCATAGTGCATGATAGCAAGAAGGGGGTGCGGGTCGAATTTGTAAGTCATGACGGTGACAGCAGCTTAATACCAGTAGGTCACAAGGACTGGTGGGTCTTTTGCAAGAAATTAAGGAAAAAAGAAGCGAAAGAGGAGGTGAGCTCAGGTGGGGATGGTGCAGGTCTTAAAGGGAACGGTAGGATGGAGTGATGGCTGATGAGAGATATGTGTCCTTTCGGGGAAGAGAGGCCACGGTAGAAGAAAGTGATCATAGAAAGCGTGCTAAGATATTCCCTTTCATCCATGATGACGTATCCCACTGCGAGTGATATTACATGATGAGAGCAGACAACAAAACTTGGGATCGGGTCTTGGGGATGATGTATCATACCTGTCGTCTGTGGTAAATGGTGGCCTCTTCAAGGATTGTGTCCATATTAGAGACTGTGTGGTGGACACATCCAGAGTCTTTTTGTGTAGCTAGGGATGCATAGGTCAAGTATGATATTCTATTTTGTAGACCTTGATTTGACTCTGGGATGAGAGCAAATTCAGCGAATTTGACCGCATCAACTTTGACCCATCCAAACACCATCAACTCTGTTTCATTTTTAAAATTTTATGTTTCATAGAATATAAGAAACATTCATTTATAACATTAAGTACATAGAAGCATGAGTTTCAGAAGCCTGACTATCTACGGAATAAGCCATATTTATTGCACAACTGACTTTTAGTTAAATGATTCATTGGGCGAGCATCATTGATTTTTTTAACTATAATATATCTACTGCAAAGTCAAAACCCAGATACATGTGTAAATGTCTATCTCGTAACATACAGGCTAATTTCTCTAAGGACAAGTGGTCTTAAATGTTACAGGACATAGTCGCGGGTATAAGAGAAGGCCTATAGCCAATGCAGGAGTGGTCTGAATATTCTGTAACTTGGAGGTGTGGTTGTTAACAACCCCCTCTGGCCCCACTAAAGGGATGGCAGGTGAATCACAAACCAGGGAGAGAAATGAATCAACAACCAGATATCGACTGTCCAAATTTGAACCAAGTGCTGATCGCAGGAAGCAACACTCATCAGATGTATCCCAGTCGCATAAGCACCTATAATACGAAGTAGTACACACACTGCACTGACGATCTTGTTATTTGAGATGTCACAGTATTCATCACTGTTGGCTATACACAGAGCCACAACATCGGCAGTCCGATGCTCAAGTCCTCCAGACAACCAAAGTATGCAATGACATGAGCACATATGGCTTGATACTAACTCACAGCACAATACAGCTATAAGAGCAGAGACAGTGGTTGTAGCATAGGCCAAGGGACCTATTTTCTTATACACCCTTGTTGATGAACCTCTCCCTAGCCCGGTGGCATTAACAGCTGAGGTGCACTGTATTTGGCTTGAGGCGCTCAATAACATATCTGATGTAGGGAATATAGAGGTATCTGAGGAAAGCGTAAAATTGGTAAGTAGACTTAAAATAAAAAGAGAAGAAGCATTGCAGAAGTAGTACTAACCTTTCCAGATATGCTAAAAACACTCTAGTGTAAGATCCCAGTTTGTTTACTATGTAAAGCATCAGATTGTAAAATTATATAAATCCCTGGAAAATCCAATAACAATTGCGTGCCAGGTGAACAACCTGCTAGAAAAGGATAGATTTATGTGCTCACCGAGAGGATATGAGATATGTTTGAGCCAAATAATGAGGTGACCCATCCGTCACAACTAATCTGACTGAACTCAACTTAGAAAATAACAAATGGACTTCTGAGACACCACATTCTCAAGACCATATGGGCAAAGTACTTAAAGGGCAAGAAAATGTGTCCTATTGTCGATCTGGCATTTCTTGTGCACATAAATGGCACCATGATTTGCTTAACATTGGCTATAATCTGCCATATACAGGGAGTATAGCAGACTGGAGTATATAAGGATCAGGATGAGTTCAAGCCTGAAGCAGTCGGAGGTAAGTCAAAATACTAACCATTCTCCTGCTGGTAAATATTAAACTAATAGCAATTATTGAAGATCTTTTTGCCTGTTAGAGGTAAATGTAGGCATCATACTTAGGTAATGTTCAAACCATGATTCTTAATAAAATTCATTCGACCATCCGAGCAAGGATGAACAGGGAGCACAGCATCTGCCAAGATTGCCATAAAGGTTTCACTAATAACTAGGCTACTGTAGCTGCCGAAGTAGAGAATTAGAGAGTCAGACTTCCACCAATATTCTGCCATAGAAAGCACTAGGGAGTCAAACTTCCAACCCACTATGTCTCAGGGTCTTGGTGGATAACTAAAAGAATTTACAAATGACTTACACATCTTGTGATTTGGGAGCCATATCCCCAGTATGGCTTCTCGATTTGGATCCTCTTAGTCTGAACACTTCCTAGGAGAAGATAGTAGAACTAGCTTTCGACGGTACACTGAGCTCAATCCCATTAAGTCATCTATCTCTGCGCCTAGAGATCTTAGAACCAGAAATTGAGAAGAATGTTCATAGTGACCTGGGAGTGCGGGAGAAGGGAAATGTTAGGCATACCGGAAGGCTTAGCCTTCCATTAATGAATAAAGACCTATAGTTACCCTACCTTAGGATTCTGAGTTCAAAAAGACAAGCCAACACCCCCCTCCTGCACCAGCGTTGGGACGGCGCTACATCGGCAGATGCCGCCGTAGTTGCGTCCCCTCACCAAAGACATAGTCATTGGAGCCCTCCTCGTAACCCCGTATACGTCGCGGCCCTCCGTCCGACCGGATCCCGTTCGCAGGATATATGAGGAAAGACCTTTGGTGAGCTTATGCAAGTGGTTCGAGCCAAATCGATCGATGTCGCATAAGGTTACTGAGCACTAAAGAGGAGAGTCGCGAAAGTGGTCACTAAGTAACGGGACGTTTTTACGGACAATGGTTAAGCAACATATTCTATACTTCACGCTCTCGCGATGAAAGTCGCAGAAGTGAATAGTGTTGTTGGATGAGGTAGTTTGAGAAATCAGGCATACCCGCACTCACACACGTCAATAGCATCCGTAGGATGTTGACGGAACCATACGATAAAGATATGACTATAGAGGGATAATGGCTATTGGTGCGATTATCGTGACAAGTCTATCTTATGCCTCGCAGATGTCGGTTGCAGAATATGTTTGCAATGCTGAGAGGTTCGATAACAAAGCTGGCCCCTTTGTTGGTTCGATCATGGAGACCATTCTGCGTATGCAAATGGAAAGCAAGACTCCATGCCGACAAAGATGGATCGTAACCAATGGACTGATGTGTGGGAGCACCATCAGATAATTTCATGGTGTTACGATTCAGAAGTCGAAGTGAGATAACAGAATTGTCAGGGACAAATGGTGTTCGCACTTTTAGAACAAAGCTGGAGTTTGTTAGCAGGTACTTAGTTAGTATGAGAACTAGATGTAGCCCGCGACCACCCAGACACGGCATATAAATATCGAGGTGCCTCCCAAGCTATTTGAATATTATCAAGCAACGGAGAAGAGATCTTATCAATATAAGTTTTTACGCTAGAAAAATCTTTATCACTTAACCTACCTCTATTTTGAATCATTGAGCCTTCCTAGACAATCTCCGTCTACGATTCAGATTATCGGCCTGAGTTATCTCGCAAGACTTTGAGATAGGCTCCCGCCGAACAGGAAATGGGGCATGCATATGAGAGGATGGATAAGAAATGATGCGTGTATAGAGTAAGATATAATAATAATAGTATTAATTGATTTGTATTCCTATAAAGACTTCGACTCAAATATGGAAATAGAAAAACTCATCACTACTGCGTAGGGAAAAAAAGAAAATACAAGCTGAGAAACATTATAATAGCATCAGAGGTAGAGTATCAGACATTAGAGGCTATTGTAACCACTACCCGTGGGGTAGCGGTCTTGCAAAGGGGTATCGGTATTGACTCTAACCAAACCGGTGGTATAAACGAGATCAAGTACCGGAGATGCCAACAAGTAATTGAATAGACTTATTACTTTATCAAAACTACTAAGATAAGGCCAAGTGCTGTAGGCCTGTGCGAAGTTCAAAGATTCTCGATTCGAACTGAATAGAAGGTAACTATTCAACCAAATATATTGAAAACTCTGTCTGTTGAAGTCTGATCTCTCTAAGTCCGGAGAGATACAGGCCTTTAAATACACTTGCGATAGTCTATCTCGCATCACTCATATCCAAATCCTAAGGCATCAAATGATACCTAACCCATAAACAATCAAACAATAAACAAGGCTTACAAACTTCCAGAGTTCGTATCCTGAACCAATACAAATAACAAATAACAAGGCTTACAAGTCTCCTGAACTTGTATCCTAAAACAAAACATAAAACAAACTAACAAGGCATACAAGTCTCCTGAACTCTTATCCTAAAACAATACATAAAACAAATCCATACCTAAACTGGTAACCTGTACTGGTTACAGCTATCCTAACAGTGTCAGGATACTGCAGTGTATGGTCAAGACATGTTAGGTTAAAATCTAGCCATGCTTTGAAGTAATCCCGCATCTGAAGTTGATGGAAGAGGATTGTGAGATCTTGACACAGGACTGCCGAATCCTGATGTAGGACTCAAGAGGAGAGATTGCCTAAATGCAATGTGGTATAATAAAAGAAGCTCTAACTACAGGGGGGAGGGATCTGGTGTTAGGAGGCAAGTGGCCAGAATCAGATGACAAGAGAATTACATAGTAGTGATCAAGATTGTAACGACCCTACGATAGGTAGCTACAATCACTATCACCTTAGCCCAAATGGTATACCAAGTGGTAACCAGAGGTGGTATGGTCTCGTATATATATATTATACAAATGGCTGGTAAACCTAGGATAAGACCTAGGGAATAGTTGAGTTGCCTTGAGGTACTCTACTAGGCAGGGTAACCTTTTGGGAGAACATTCGCATAAGGTCAAGAGAATTATGGGAATGTTACACGGACCTCTGAGACGACTTCTGTGGTCGACTGGAGGGCTTCCTGAGCGGTTAAAGGTATAAGAGGGCAAAGTTACCCTACCTTGGGAATTTGGTCATTATGCCCATGGGTCCCAGTTACCCTACTGAGGAACCCAA
>Ga0307509_10002779_pt1 | contig 27765 bp, 9 predicted proteins | sample 10_EM_MG_FD_202245 | JGI IMG/M metagenome (GOLD analysis project Ga0307509, IMG submission 202245) | Populus trichocarpa ectomycorrhiza microbial communities from riparian zone in the Pacific Northwest, United States - 10_EM | ecosystem: Host-associated > Plants > Roots > Unclassified | place... | reverse complement strand
TTGTTTTCTTCTTCAATTTGCAGCAATATTTCTCTGTGTGGCTAGCTATGCACACTGTTTATTTAAGATTTTTATTATGTTATTTTCATTTCTTCGTAATAGTTATTGGCATTGTTATAAATAAGCACATTCGACCATGGTTACATTATAATTTTAAAAAAAAATCTTAACGGTGTGGCAAAAATATTGTAGCAAAGATGTGATTCAACGTGTTCTAGAACAATAAATTCATGTCTTTTCCCCTTACAAGAAAAAAAAAATGGATGAACTGATAGTTGTTAAAGAGCAACTCCTTTCTTTTTTTTTCACAGTAAAATTATCTAAATATTTTAAAAAAATACTTATTTATAATTTAGAGGTATTTATGATTTTTTACTCTCTTAATGTAATAACATGATTGTTCTTATAATCAAAATTCTCAAGGCATGGCTTCAAGGGCTTTTGCATAATCTTATAAAGGTTATTTTATAAGGGCTTTTGCATAATCTTATAAAGGTTATTTTATAGTAATTATTTGGTATTAGAAGCAATATGATAATTTGATAAATAAAATAAATAAATAACAAAAAAGCTACTAACATGGGCATAAGAGTTAACTATTTTACCGTCTTCAAGGAATATGTGTAACTGACTCCAACTATGAAAAGTTTCTTTCCACCGTGTCCTCTTTCTCTAGACATGGCACATATTGATTGGTTTGCCAAGGATATCGCAAGTTGCATATTTTTTACTTTTTTTCATCATTAAACACTTGATTTTTTTTAAATTAGGCTCAGTGGTTTTTCTAAGTTTTGTGTTTTTGATCAAATAGCTCGGGTCAAGGGTTTTATAAGCCAATTAGTGGTTTTTTTTTTAAAAAAAATTTGAGTTTCATGATTTTCTTCCTTTTCCTTTCAATCAAGTTATCTTGATCTCATAACTTGACCCGTGGGTTAGACGAGTTGACTTGAGTAGGCTTGACCCTTTATTTTTTGCTTATAATTGCTTCTTTTTTTTTTACCCTTTTGTATAATTGATTTTTTTTTCAATTTCATCATTCAACATTTGATTAATTGAAAATTAGGCTTTGAGGTTTTTTTCAGATTTGGTGGTTCTGACCAAATGACTCAGGTCAAAGGCTTAATAGATTAACATAGGTTGTCATCATTTATTTGGGTTTATTTTTCTTTTCGGTTTCATCATTTGACTTTGAATTTTTCATTTAACATTGGTTTTTTTCCTTTTTTAAAATGCACTTGTGTTGATTGAACATTATTTTTTTTCGCTTAAGATTTTTTTTATTTGACCTATGATGAAGCACAAGTCACTTAACTAGTTATAACTAAGAGGCCTCTTAAAAACATTATACATCATGACAAGTAATACCGTGAATTCCAATTATTGTTTCCTCTTTTTTATTAGTCCATAGATATTTTTCTAATTTGATTATTGTTTTTTCAATTTAATCATTAAACAATGTGTTTCCTAGGATTTGAAGCTGATGATTTTTTGGTTAGCTTCTTATGGGGTCTCGCGGTCATGAAAAAACACTCTGATGTTAGGTTGATGCTCGATTTGATATAATATAATTCAATTTTATTGTTAAGCAATAATTGAAATTTTGATGACCAAAATGAACAATGAACAAAACAACAACCTCATATTATTTTTTTACTACACATGAAGCATTGATTTTAAAAAATTAGTCCTTGTAGGTTTTTGTTTAATCAAATTGATCCATTTAGTTTTATAATTTTTTTTTATCTCAAACTGAATTTTGTTAATGTTTTAGTACATGAGTTTGAAAGAGGAGGGAGAATATTGTTATGAAACAGTGGAGGAGAGAGAAAGTGGTCAGTTGGCTCGATCCGAGAACAAAAAAAATAAATTTTATTGTCGATGGATCTTATTTGATGAGAGGAGTTTCATAGAGATGTTTTTGATCCTTCATCTTGTCATAAAAAGTAGATCGGAACTCAGAATTTGTTTTTGAATCCATGTGATTTTTTAGTTTTTAACCGATTAAAAGTTGGTTTGAGTTTATATATTGGTTTATTGAGGTTTTTGGAGATGTTTCTTTGGTGTTTATAGGTGAGAAAAAGGTTGAAAATAGATTTTTAGGATAAAGGAATCAGAGCTCGACTTTTCAGCCATCTCAAGCTGCCAAAAATTATACTAGTAGACATTGTATCAATTGCCACTCCAAATGACTTATCATCTAATTTGTGTTTTTTTTTTTCAAGGAGGCAAAAACAATTTCATTCACCCTCTTTAAAAAAAGAAAAAGGATGGGCTAGCCATGCCAACTCATTTAGGCCCGGGAATTTGGTCTATTTTTGTTGAGGCCTTTATGTCCTTTTTTCCCTTTATATTTTAAATATATTTCATCAAAATTAAATGATAAAAAATTATATTAAGAATATTGATTTATTAAATACCATTTGATTTTTATTTAGTTTTTGAATAATATTATGACATTGTTTTTATAAGATTAGCAAACGATTTTTTGTACAATCTTTCCTGATTTTTTTTCCTCTTAATTTTATTCGATTGCTTTTCTAAACATGTCTATTTTTATTATTATATTATTCAATAAAAAATAAATTTTAGAAAACAAAATTATTGGACTTAATCGTGTCTAGGACCCAAATCATGGTTTGGTGAGTGATCTTGAATTGACTCAGGTCAATCCATAACATGTCATCTTTATATTAAAAAAAATATCATCTTAAAATTTTATTTAAGTCAAAACTAAGTTATTACTAGGTTGTATTTGAGCTTATGAGGTTGAACAAGTCATGTTAGGGTGACTCCCACTCGATTTGATTTTAAACTTAAGCTTGACAAGAAGCCAAGTAAAGGGTCTCTAGGTTGACCCATCAGATCTAGTTTAATAACACTGCTAAGAAAGTTCCTTATGGTAATGCACGAGTGGTGTATTTTTTTTTATTTTTGAATTCATTATGATAAAATTATCAAAATATTATTTTTAACTAAAACTTGGTATTATAATTATGATAAAATAATGTCTAAAAAACAAATATTCTAGAAAAAAAATATTTGAAAAATAAAGCGCACTAATAAGATCAAAAAAATTTAATTAGAGAGATACATTTTTATCCTTATTCATATATATATATATTCTTATTGATGTTGATTTTTTTCAATAAAAAACATAGAAGAAAAAAGTTATATTTTTTTGGGAAAAAATATTAATAAGAAAAGGAGGAATAATATTTGTAAATTAGTTTACTTCAATGAAATTTAAATTATTAATCTTCTTATAAAACATTTATTATAATATAATTAAATAATAAAAATTAGAGGTTTTTTGTGATATATATATATATATATTAAATAAGATTAATTTCATCTTTTCATAAATATAAAATATTATTAAAATGAAAAAGTGGTTGGCAAGGAGGATATACTCGTGGTCTTCTGACAGCACGTGTGGCGTCTCTTGATGATAAAAAATTACCTTATGCTATGTCATTAGAATCATCATGAGATTTTTTTCTAGGAAGGGTGGCGCGTGGCAGTAGCGAGTCAATTTCTCGTTGACAAGACTTCCCCCCCCTGTTTTTTCTCTCTCGTCCTTAAAATTCATGCTAACCATTCAAAATCTCAGAGTTGTCCTCTAGTGATTGATATTTCAATTTCAGTTCTTATTCTTTTCATTTTTAATTGTTGTTCTTGTCTCTTTTGTAAAACAAATATTTGTTTTTAATTTCATCCTTCAATTCCAATTTGTGATATATTATTTTCTTCAATTTGTTCCTTATTCATTTGGGTTTTTTTTGTTGTTTTGTTAAATTGATTTTTCTTTTCAATTTTACCCTTTAATAAAAAAATTATAGTTGTCATCTAATTTATTTTTTATTTCAATTTTGACCCTCATTATTTGAATTGCTATTTTTATTTTGGATCCTAATTTTATTTTTTTAATTTCATTCTTTAACATTTGATTGGTTAGATATTAGGCTTCGTGGTTTTTTCAAATATGATGCTTCTGGTCTAATGACCCAAGTCACTAGTTTGAAAAGTTAACACGGGTTAATATATTTTTTTACTTAGTTTCTCTTTCTATTTCATCATTTAACGTTGACTTTTTAATGGGTTTTGTGGTTTTCTTTTCTATTAGGTTATCTTGATCTTATGACATTCGTTACAAGTTTAACGAGTTAATACGAGTTGACTTGTCCCTTTTTATCGAAGATACATATTTGTCATGCTAACTCAGTTTGACTTGGTTCGACTCGATTCGGGTTTTTTTGTTCTTTTTATCCAATTTCATCCTTTCATATTTAATTGGCTAATAATTGAGCAAAATTGTTTTTTCTCTTTTGAAAAAAGATTTTTTTTTTCAAGTTATCGTTATTTATTTTTTTTAATTTGGTCCATTTACTATTATTGCCTTAAATGTTGATTTTTTTTTAAGAAAGATAAAATAAAAATTGAATCAAAACAAAATAACTTGTTAGCATAGTTTTTTTTGCTTTTTGTTGATTTGGCTTTGCCCTATATCGCGGTCCCTTGCATGACCTAAGTTTTAAATCCAACTATGTTTGAGTTGGCTTGACACGGCTTATTCGACCAAGCGAGCCTAAACACAACTCGGTTACCCAGTTCAAAACTCAATCTTGCTTTTGATAAATTTTCAAGTCACCATCATTTTGACCTCTACCTATCTCAATCAGGCTCAAAAGAAAAATGAAAAACTTTGAATGATAAAATAAAAAAAACATTATGACATATTGGATCAATCATAATCAACGCGGGTTAACTCACTAAATTCACAACTCAGGTTAGAGACACAATCACAATGAGTTAACTTAGTTTGATCATTTGTCTCTTCTTTTCTCTTTCTTAATTTTCTCCTTAGTTGGGCATTTATTTAATCGCGTGGGATGAAATTTAAGACTAAATTAAAAAGTTATCAATTAATCAATAACCAAATTAAAAAATTGAAAAAATATAAAACAATTAGAGAACAAAAAAAATATGGTTGATGTGTGAGGAAATCCGCCACATTGGAGAGGCACATGCGATTTCCTCTTAGCCCCGATGACGACCTTTTTTTGGTGCCATTAGATTTGTTATATCAAGGGTTGTCTTCCAAGGCAGCATGTGGCGGTGACACAACTGCGACATGGCTCCAGTGACCTATTTTTATTTCTTTCCTTTTCTTCTTTTTTTCTCAAGCATCTTTAATTATAGTTTTCTAATAAAAAGAAAAAAAAATTAAAGTGGCCTCTCATTCTGACTTGTGAGGCTTGTTGTGTGTCATAATTGCAGATTGGAATGTCAGAAAGTTGTATCATGAGCAGTTGTGTTAAACCACTGAGACAAAGTAACAAAACCAGTCCAGTGGTTCTTCTTCATTGCTTTGACAGGTTTGATATTCATGCAAAGTTACCCTACATTAATGCTCACAATAATTACTGTTTTTTTTCCCCTGCTGTTATCTGTGTGTGCTCGTTCGTGCATGTGTGGGAAGCTGTAGTTGTAGTTATATTTATATTTTTTAACATTGAAGTTGGTTTGCTGTTTTGCGTTACATAGTTCTTGTTTAGAATGGAGATGCACGTATCCCTTACTTGAGGAGGCTGGTTTGGAAGCTTGGGCTGTTGATGTTCTTGGGTGGGGCTTTTCTGATTTAGGTTAGGTCTAAACAACCCAGCCCTCATGTAAAAAGTATTAAGTTCGGCACTTTTTGTTTCTTAATTTCTCTCAGCATGTTCTTAAATGTGATCACTGTTGCTATATGTAATAGAAACTCGGCCACCATGTGACGTAGCATCCAAGCGTCATCACCTTTATCAGGTTTGTTCTTGAATTCTCTGGCTCTCAAAACGTGGAAGAGTTGTTTCAATCACTTGGTTACATCGTGTTCTGTGCTTTAAATGCATTTCATTTCCACTAATTCTATTTTTCTTGTAAATATGAGCTTAACATTGCAGTCTTTCCATGGCTTGAACAATTTGAGCCAATTTGTGCGATGATTGGATATTCATCTAATCTATATAATGGTTATATTGCCTTATTGGCCTTTATATATATATATATAGTTGAATTTAAGACCTTTAGTCAGAAACTAAGCAACGTTTTTCTTCTTTACATTCTAGCTTTGGAAGTCTTACATCAAAAGGCCAATGATATTAGTTGGACCAAGTCTTGGCGCATCTGTTGCAATTGATTTTACAGTGCATTATCCAGAAGCTGTAAGTAATCTTCCCAATTACATATTGCCCTTCAACTCCAATACATTGCAATATGCATTCTTATAATTTTTGGCAATGTATCTAAAGTTATATTCTTTATTCATGTTAATTGATCATGCTCGCAACTCAAATCAAAAGCTGATATCAGTTGAAGAGTCTGGAAAAATACGATTTGTGGATAGTCCAAGAAAATTTTGATGTGGAAGAATTCACTACACATGTTTATGTTGATACAAGAGGACTTGATAGGTGTTCCTATCATTTGAGGTTTAGGCCAATATGATTGATTCTGAACATTAAATCTAAAAGAAATCATTTCTTCTTCTTTTTTATCATTTCCCTAAGTTGTAGAGAGAAGATTATAGCGTCTTTAACTTGTGACGTGCATGATGGTGGTGTGGTATAGCAGAAAAAGAAAAACATTAGCAATCAGCAGGTTACGAGATGCAAACTAACCTTTCCGAATCCAAGTAAAAAGATGCTCTGAAAATTTCAAGATAACTGATAGAAGGTCAAAATTCTCAGCCTTGTATCTACTTCTTGTTTATCCACATAAAAAAGTAAAGGTGTTGTCCTCATGTACAGCTGCCATCGCGGCATTCTTCAGCCTAGATATTGCATGGAAGCAATAATCCCTACCCTTACACTCTAGTGTAAGGGTAGATACTGCTTGGAAGCAAAAGCATCTTGCTTTTGCTCATATTCTAGTTTATGGATATTAGTTACTTCAGGGACTATCTTTTGGTTTATAATTGAGTGATCTCTATATATTTTACAGGTTGAAAAGCTGGTTTTGATCAACCCAAGTGTGTATGCTGAAGGCACGGGAAATCTTGCGAAGTTACCAGAATTGGTAGCCTATGCTGGGGTATGACTAACGATCTACCCTTGTGTAATACACTGCTGACACTCATCTTACATGATCAGGATTATTGATAGGAGAAGATTACATCTGGTATTTGTGGTTTATACGAGTCTAACCTTCTGGCCTTTTTTTTTTTTCTCGGATCAGGTTTCTTTCTTAAAGAGTCTCCCATTACGCTTTTATGCAAATATGGTGGCCTTCAATGGCATTCCATTCTTTACAATCTTGGACTGGACTTGTGTAACTTCTTTTGTTTTTTCTCAGACAAAAACTTTATCTCTTTCTTAATTTCTTCGTTCTTTGACAATTTATTTTAGCCGAAGTTGTAGATCTTGCTCAAAGTTGGTTAAGATAAAATCTTGCTCTCCTGTGATGATGTAGGTTGGCCGGTTACATTGTTTGCTACCATGGTGGAAAGATGCAACTGTCAGTTTTATGTTGAGTGGGGGCTACAATGTTATTTCCCAGATAAAACAGGTGCATATTGATTTAATGCTGAAATGATAACCATGAGAAGGGATAGCATCTATACTTATCAATTTTTTGTAGATATTTTAGTGAAGCTCCTTTGAGTTGATCATGATTAAGTCAATCAATCCATCAGTAGGTGACGGATTAACTTTCATGAAAAACCATGTTAGTATGTTAGTGCAACTTTAGGCGGTTAAACGATATGGAGGATTAGATTCAGTAGTGATCAAAGTCTTAAGACATGAAATTATTGGATTATGCATAATGTTAACACACCAGTTGCTGCATGTATTGTTGTTGTTAAACAGGTAAAGCACAAAACCCTTATCATATGTGGCCAGCACGATCAGATTGTGAGCTACCAGCATGTAGTGGTAAGTTCTTAGTCATATCTATTTTTCTACAAGAAATGGTCATCACTGTGTCTATCTACCTCGAAACGTCGTTGTTCTTATTAGTTTCATCATAGTACTTACCTCGGCTCTTAATCTGTCGAACTTACCAATCCTTGAAGCTGTTTAACTACTGTAATTGACCTGCAATGCTATCACCTTGTTAAACTATTAGTATTTTTCTTCCTAACGTCATTATGAACGTAATGCAGAAATTGCACTCTGAACTATCCAATGCAATTATTCGAGAAGTATCTGATTCTGGCCATCTTCCTCACGTGGATAATCCCAAATGTGTTGCCAAATTGATTGCTGATTTTGCTCAAGGTGACGCTGATGTTAATGCCACGAGCCAATTCTGTTTGGCTCAGTTAACGGCTTTACCTAGACAGTAAGGCTCATGGCAGGGGCATGTAATGAAATGATTACCCTCAGGTCAGCAGGGGGGTATTTGGTTAATAGAATTACATCCTTCCATGTTAATGTTCTGTACATATTATGAAATAAAAATGTTGTCGAATTTGATTTATATATATTTTATCCTAACGCAATATCTTTGCTGAACTTTGCGCTTCCAGATCTTGTTTTATGCATAAAAATTACCTAGGCTGGGGTCTTCTACACGATGCCAACAGCCTCTGAGTGCAAGTATTTAATAGTGAATATGTTTCTACAGGCATATCCATTTTTCTATGACTGCTAAGTTGTCTTCATCGCCTTTTGGAAAGCTACATGGCAGGGTTTAGCATGCCCTTGAAGGAATTCAGTGGATTCTGGGAAATGGGAGTCGTCAAATTTTGGTATGATCAATATAGGTGGATGGAGTTACAGGATTCCTCCTCTTTTAGAAGTTGATCAAAAGGATTGGAGCATGTTAGATTGTTTTCTCCCTGAGGAAATATGTCTAGGATTGCTACGATGCTATTTCAACTCTGGCGATGCTGGTATGGATCATGTTAAATGGGACTTCACGTCGAACGACTAATTTGCTACGCAATCTGCCCGTGAACTTGGCCTGGTAAAAGGAAGATATGGTCTTCGGTGTGGAGTTGGGAAGGTCCTCAAAGAGTGAAGACCAGTCGGTTTTCATTGAAACTTGACCGACTCCCTCTGCTACATGAACTGTCCTCGTATGGGGGAAAGTATTTTGCATGTTTTGCTAGATTGCTGGTAGGCTAATGGATTCCATGACCATCTGACTGTCAAAGCTGAGAATCACTTTAAAATGCCAGGAAACTGTTTAGTCATCGAACAATCGCGGAGTATCACGAGTCATAGAAGGGAATTCCTAACAAGGAGAGATGGAAAGAGAGGTTCCCTTGCAACATAGTATGGGTTTTAGTGAAATTGCATCAACAATTTCCACCATTTTCTCTGCAATGAAGGCTGACTACTCGGCTGTAGGCATCGAAAACTGGTAAAACAGGGGCTCTAGTGATGGATCGGACAAGACAATGAGCTCTCAATTTATCCATTTGGATAACTAATTATTAAAATCAGCCAAATGAAAAACATAAAATGGACAATCTTCTATGAATGCCTATCCCCATTGTCCTAAATAAAATAATTTTACAAAATCACAACCCAACTAGAAATCCAAATAAACTACTTCATAAGTACCATCCCAATTGCTAAAAGATACAGGTACACAAATGTGTAACACAGTCCAACGTGAACTGACATGTCAAAGAATAATGTGGTGGCAACGGTTTTAAGTGCGAGAGTGTAATACCCATATTCTTATCCCATGGAATTCAAAGTTGAGTCCAAACTTAGATATTTAAAGAAAAGGTTGCAGGAATTTTTTTTTTCTTGTTTTTTTTTTATCTCTATTGTAACTTTCTCCTATATATACCACAAATTTCAGTTTTAGCTTAAGTTTTGATTCAAGAAAAATTAAAGAAATAAGTAAGTGATTCTCTCTTTTGTTATTTTTTTTATTAAGAGATTGATTATGAAAAGATTTAAGAAGTGTTTATAGTTTTTATATTATTTTGGTGATTAAAGGATTTAAAGGTTTTAATTGATTTATTAGGATGTTAGTTGGCTTGAAACAAACTGATTTGATGTCTAGAATTATGGGTTGTGAAAAACAAATTGTTATGTTGTGGAATCTGCATATTTGAAGACTGACAGATCAGGATTCTGGAAATCTCGATCAATCGATTGGTTTGTGTTGTTGGTCGACCGGCTGGCTTGTAATGGCGGTCGATCGGTTGACTCAGTAGCAGGGGTTAATTGAGTCTATTAGGTTCGATTAGTTTGGGTTATCTTAGGGATCGATCGAGTGAATCAATTTGGCTTTATATTTATATTTTGGTCTCTCAGCTTAGAGTTTTAGATATTTTATGTTACTTTGCTTTGAATTGTTTTTTAGTATTTTTCATATCCGTTATAGGTTTTGCTGACATTCCTTTTAACGATTTTTAGTAGTCTCTGGTTTTGCATCCGTTTGTCTTTTGCTTTCATTTTCCGAGTGAATGAGATAATCTTTAATATGCATATAATATAAATAAATATATATATGTTGATTATATGATAAGTACAACTAGTTAATTTTTTGAATATTTATATATGTTGCTTTATTTTTCAAGTACTCGTCCATTCTTGAATATGCACTTGCATTCTGTTGAACTAAATTGTATTCGATATAATATACATTGCTTTGATAATTATGCGAGTATCTATTATGTCATGATATCGGTATACCTGTCAATAACTCCATGTTAACTTATGTGCACATATTATTCTATATACCTAGCTGGTGAGAGAGACCGACTTGTGGTGATTGATCCTCTCACAGTGGTCATCTTCGGGATCTGATCTCTGACATGTACTTCACTATCTTATGTTAACATGCTTAGTATGTATATTTATATCAAGATATATCGACTTGCAAACTATTAATATCTAAGATGTATGTTAAATATTATTCCCTCGCCGAGTTGGTTGAACTCAACCCTCCATTTTAATATTATTTCAGGTTCTTAGTTTCTGTTAGTAGGTGAACTTGTTGAGTGTTTCTGCTTTTTCAGTTTTGATCGGTATGCCTTGCATAGTCAACAAAGCTTTCCTTTTAGTTTTGATTTGATGTCTTAAATGCTCATTATTACATTGTTTTAATTAAGTTTGGATTTTGACAAATGTAATAAGTTTTATGGAATATTTGTTTTGATTTATTTAATGATGAGAATTTTTAAAGTGTTATTTGATTTTATTGGTTTTAAAGAATAAAATATTTTGAAAGATTATGAAACATAATGAAATTTTTATATAACTTGTTTTATGATATGTATGTTAAGAGGCTTAGCGAAGGAGCGGTGTTGATGGGTCCCCACGACACCGCTACTACATTGTCGGTCGAATCCAAGATTCAGGTCATGATAACGAAGAAGGATGAAACGAAAATATGAGAATACTATTTGCATTTAGAACCCTACTAAATGGGTGTTTAAAAGTGTGGTAGTTATTGTTTTTCAAAGTGCTTTTCACTTGAAATTGCATTAAAATAATGTTTTTTTTTAATAAATTATTTTTAACATCAGTACATCAAAATGATAAGAAAAAATATATAAAAAATTTAATTTTAAGAAAAAAAAATCAAGATTTGTGTAAACAGTGGTTGTTGAAACCTAAATAAGTGACTCGTGTCTCACTGCGGGCAACACTAAAAGAATTTTTTAACATAAAAAAAATCTCTAGATTATGAGGAACCGTTTTTTAATCAATAATTCAATCTTGAAATCTCCCGACCCATCTCTTTACCTACCCTATATTTCAAATCAAATTGTTTGGGAGATGCCCAAACGTAACACGATTGACTTGGATTTAAGAATAAGTTGGACAACCAGTAGAAATGTGGTCTGTTTTTAAATATAAATTTCAAGATGACATAATTTTAATAAAAAATATTAAGACAACGAACTATTGGATTGATCTAGGTTTCACGATCTAACCCGTCAAACCCGCGACCTGGGTTATGGACTCCATCGGGTTTAAAGTTTTTTTTAGACTATTTTTTATTTAATAATATGATAATAAAAATAGTCACTCGTAAAATTGAGCATCAACTCAATGTTGAGATGTTTGTTTGAAACTTCAATAACTCTATAGAAAATAAATCAAAATAAATTATGAAGTCTGATTGCTAATCAGTTGTAGTTCACCAGCCAAATCCATGACTCGAGTCATGGACTCAGTTGAGTTCAATAATTTTTTTTATAATTTTTTATTTAATTATATGATAACAAAAATAAATATTCATAAAATAATGAATCAACCAAATATAGGGGTGTTTTTATATCACAATAAACCTACAAATATCAAATTGAAACAAATTATGTTGCCCAATTAAAAATCAATAAAATATTAAAGGATGATATTGAAAAAAAAAATCAAGTAGAAAAATCAATAAAAATCCAATTGGTAATGCTAAAATTAGAAAAAAAAATCATTTAAAAAAAAAAGAAGAAGGTGGAAAAAGGCTTGTGCGCATGGGTCTAGTTGGCCTAGTTTTCCAAATTCTAACCACCACCGGTAGTCGGAAAGGCGGGTAGCCAACTTTCATGGATAGAAATCCCATTTTAATTATTTTTTTTAGCATAAAAAACCTAAAAACTACAGGATCTCAAAACACTCATTTCTAGTATTAAAATAGCTTTTAATTTGTTTAAAAATCCAAAATCAACCTGAATTTAAAAATATATTTTTAAGCTTAAATCTACCCTCTTAGATAATAGGAAAACTAAATAAATTCTAGTGGAACTTCTCTTATCGAATAGAACTTATTGACAACAAAATCAATCCTTTTTCATGATCAAAATCGATGTCAACATGAAATTTTCTCTTTCTACCATTGAAATTTGGCAACTCTCTCTTATCCCTCAAACTATGGATTGAAATATAAGAAAAATGAAGTTTTGAGTCAAAATTAAAAATTTAAAACTTAAAGGATTGGAAAGTTATCATATGAAAAGTATGAGGATCAAAGTAAATATTCTGTGCCAACTTTGAAATTGTCATCCATTTTCTTTGCTTTTATCACTTCGACTTATATATTTCATTTTGGCACTTTTCTTAACAAATCAAGAGCAATTGGCTACCAATTTGCTCATAAAAGAATCAATTCGAAGAGAAAAAAAAAGTTTAATGACCAAAATAAAAGAAAAAAAAACCATTGATAAACAGAGTGGCAACATGCACGTTAAAAATAATAATTGAGGAGTTGAAGAACAAGGTTTTTTTTCTCTAATGATTCTCAAAGCAATGAAGTTGTAACACCCTATCATTTAAAATGATTTCACGATTCCTGACATGCATTTATGAGTAAAATTTAGGATAATTTTTTTTATTATCACTTATATTATTCAAACTACATTAAATGTCTTCTATAAATTTTAGATAGTGATAGGAAAACATGGTTGTTATTTTTTCACTTAAAAATCTATTTTTAATTTATTTTTGATAAAAAACACTTAGGAAATGCCTTTGGAATATTGTTAAACCAATATATAGCATCCAAGAATGCAAAAAACAGCCCCAAAAGTCATAATCAACCCGAAACAAAAAATCTTTCCGATCTCATATATGGTTTTTTAGGCGCTTTCAAAGTAAAAAAAAACACTTATTCTTAACTCCTCTCATCATATGGAACCATTTGATATAAAAATCGAATGTTTTGGTGGCCAAAATCATTTTCAATATAAACATTTTCTCTTTACGTTAGAATTTGACCACCCTCTCTCTCCCCTCCACCAAAACAGACTATAAAAATACAAAAATAAAGTTTAGTACTAAAATTAAATTGTTGAAAATTAGTAGGACCGGTTACCTAAGAGCTAAAAAACAGGGGACTAAAATGAAATTTTCAAACAAATTTCAAAGCTACCACCTATTATTCAATTCAACCTTCCCTCCTAAAAAATATACAATCAGGTATTAATTTGAGCTTAAAAGACTCAATTGTGCAAAATAAAAGTTTGAGGACCATATTAATTTTTTTAAAAATCTACTATTAAAATCCATAGTGATATGTGAAAGGATTAACAGTAAAATAGCAACATCAAAACCTATATCTCTTTTAGTTTATGCTATAATTTTGTTTCTTCCCTTTGATATAATTTTTTTTATAAAAAATTTCTTATTTCCAATAGTTATTCTTGAAATTTCAAGACTGTTATTTTATTATATAAACTTCTACCATTATAAATATTAAAATTCCTTAATTATCTAAACAGAAAATTTATATAATTCAAACTACGGCATCAAATTTTTTTTTAAAGGATTAAATTTAAAATTAAGACATTATATAGATTTGTTTTTCCAAACTCTATAGATTTTACCAATTTATCAATATACATCCAATAAATATCACACATTAGGTTATTTACCCTAACATAAGGACATTTCACTAAATTATCCAATATATTTAACCGTTAATATTGAAAAATTCTAAAGTGTTTGAGGAATAATTAATAATATTTTATTAGTTATTTTTTGAGTTTTAATTAAAAAAAGCAAACATAAAAAAATATAAAATTTATAACCATAAAAAATAATAAAAATATTTTCATTTAAGATTTCTTTCTTATAGTTATACCTTTATATTTTTTTAAAATAAATCATAAAAAATAAATAATAAAATATCAGTAATTAATTACTCTCTAAATACAATAAAATCACTAATACTCATCTTATTTAGTTAAAAACAAAAATTAAATTTAAATAAAGGAAAACTCCGGTTAAAGAGGGACAAAAGTTAGGTTAAATGAAAACGACAACGTCTTTATGCCACCGCTAAAACCCATCATCGCTAAAACCCTAGCATTCACTTCACTTTGTTTCTCTCGTCTCTCTGCGTGTAATTGAAGAAGAAGACATGGGCACGGGCATGGACATGGACAGTGATGTAGAAGAGAGGCGAGTTCAAGTACGATTTATAACAAAATTGAAGCCACCCTTTAAAGTCCCAAATACTTCAATTGCTATCCCTGCTAATCTCACCCGTCTTGGTCTCTCCACTATCGTCAATTCCCTCCTCAAAGCCGGTAATTTTAACCTAATGTTTAATTAAAACGATTTTTTTTTTTGCTTTTGTTAATTTTGCTTTAATTATGGGCAGGGGATGATGAATGGGAATCGCAACCGTTTGATTTTCTGATTGATGGGGAATTGGTTCGCTTGCCACTTGAACAGTTTCTGCTTGCCAAGGGCATTTCTGCGGTAATTTATTCAACTTTCTGCTTATTTGCTACTGAGGAATTTTATATATATTTTTTGTTCTGATAGCTTACAATAAGTTATTGTGTTTAAATAAATTACAGGAGAAGGTATTGGAAATTGAATACACAAGGGCGGTAGTCCTGCAGAAAGAGGATGAGCCTTCTTTACATGATGACTGGGTCAGTGCTGTTGATGGTTCTTGTCCACGGTAAGATTTGTATTCTATTCCATGATAAGTAGGTCGTTTTTTTATTTTTTATTTTCACTATGAAAGGAATATGGTGCTGACTATATTCCGAACTTTGCAAGTAACTTTGATGGTCTTTAGAGTCGAGTTGATCTGCATTCAGCTTGGTTTTGGGCAATTTGCAGGCCAAAAGGCTGAATCACTGATTAATGCAATCATGCAACACATTTGATGTAATTAGAGCTGGCAATGTATCATAATGGTCAACTTCGTATCACATCGTGATAGCTTTTTTCCTCATAAATGTTAATGTAACTCTTGATGCATTGGTATAAGCTGCTCTAATTTGTGGCTTTTTGCAGGTTCATTTTGACTGGCTGCTACGATAATCTTGGGAGGTGAGCATGAATGTAGTGCATTAATTTATTCTTTATGCACCTACTAACATCTTTATGTCCTTTTGTTACATCGTTTGATTAACTATTCTTCAAAATAATTGATAAGCAGTCTGATAATTGCAAATCTTTACCTGTATTTTTAAGGGTGTGGAAAGCTGCTGGAGAATGTACTCATATATTAGAGGGACATGGTGGTGCAATTACTTCTGTCAGTGTTGTTAACTCAGAAGGTAGAAATGAGGCATTATCTGCTCTTTCTGGTTGAATCCGCTGTTTGAAATTCAGAAGTTGGAACACTACTTGTCAATGCATCATAGTTGTTTTTCTTTCTAAAATTAATGTTTTGAGTGAATGTCTATCTCACATTATTCAATTTTAACTGATCATCCGTGATCTTGCTACTTGCATCATTTATTTCCAAGTTTGAACAAATACATTCAGATAATCCATCTTTCTAATATTTAGCTCTGTCTATAGGCAGTTATCTTTTATATACAAAAATAAAAAAAATAAAAAATAAAAATAATGTATGATCTTTTTTAAATGCAGTATACTCTCTAAGGCTGCTTCAGCCTAGAAGTATAATTTCAAGAAGTTTTACTGTATTTATGACCAATCTCACGGGAATCATCCAGATATTCTTTATGTTTTAAGGATACATACATCTGTTCATAAAATAAATGTTGTCTTCATGTTTTCTAGAATGTTATTTGTTTTATATTCTACTCTTTCCTTTTGTGTCTGCTAAGACATGTTCCTTTATTTCTTCATGTTTTTGTTGCTAATTCTGCAATCTGCCATTGATTAGCTATTCTGTGATAATATCCAGGGACTGATAGTGTTACTGTAGCCACTGCCTCAAAAGATGAAACTCTGAGGCTGTGGAAGGTAATTTGAACACATTTATGATTAATAAAATAAAATTTTAATTTTCCTGCCTAATTATGTTGCATTTTCCTAAAAGTTTGATACAGAGGAGCATTTAGATCAGCCTTCAAAGATCAGGGCCTTCAAAATTTTGCGTGGGCATAATGCATCTGTTCAAAGTGTTGCAGCAGAGGCTTCTGGAAGCATGGTCTTTTCTATGTCCTTTTTCCTTGTTTTCTAGTAAGGTTATGGAGTTCACTTCAAAAGCATAACCTAATGTTTTCCTCTGTTTTGTGATATTCTGTAATTTAGATTTGTTCTGGTTCCTGGGACTGTACAATCAATTTATGGCGGACAAACGAGTCTGATACTGAAGGTGATTTAGTATCAATTAAAAAGAGAAAAGTGAAGAACAAAGCTGGAGAGTCTCAGTTGGAGGTATTCCATGTTTTCTACTCATATTGATTTTGATGTCCACAAAACTATGGTTGTCTCACTTTGTTTTAAAAGCTTTTGAGAGCTTGGAAGTTTGCAGAGATCATTAAGAATTTTACTTGAGTAGCTGGAGTCTGAAAGAAGGCAACAGTAGTTTTATTTATTTTTGTTGTCTTTTTGTCTTGTCTTTTTTCTTCCCTGGATATGCATGTGTTAAAAGTCACAAGGCAGGTTGTTCTGCTTCTTTGATATCCATGGAGATGGGAAGGTCTTGTTTCCTGCTAGCTCAGTTCTATTTTCCCCTTACTGCTGGCTTGGAGGATGTCTTATTCTTGGTGTTGCTCTTCCACACTTTTTTTTTACTATCTCTTGTGTAGACTTTCATATTCAGTGATTGAATTTGTTTCTTAAAAAAAAAAAAACAATGGAAGAAAGAAAATGAAAGCATCAGGCTGAGTGTTACATTCACAACATGAGAGCACCACAAAACTCCCTTGCTTCGTTTGCTGCTCATTAAATAAATGGTTTGACAAAATTAGAAGATCCTATTCACTGGGAAAAGAGTGATCCTTTGTGATTATGTCTTTTTTCTTGTTATGCTGTTTGCCATTTATGCTGCCTAAGAATTGATGTTTTTTCTGACTACCTTTTCTTATGATCCATTATGTGTTAATCTCTATTGCATTCAGGGGGGGGCTTTGTCTACACTTGTGGGCCATACTCAATGTGTATCCTCGGTCTATTGGCCAGAACCCAATACAATTTATTCTGCATCCTGGGATCATTCTGTTAGAAGATGGGATGTTGAGATGGGCAAAGATTTGTCGAACATAGTATGTGATAGTCTTACATTACCTCTGTCTCTCCTCTTCTCTCTCACCTGCTTGGTGAATGCATGTTAATGAGATATATTGAAGTTTAGTTGATTACTTGTTCTACTTTTGCAGTTCTGTGGGAAAGCCCTCCACTGCTTGCATGTTGGAGGTGAAGGTTCTGCCCTTATTGCTGCTGGTGGCTCTGACCCTATCCTTAGGGTATGGGATCCACGAAAACCAGGTATGTTAACTGAGATAAGTACTCTTCCCCACATCCTAACCCCTGTGTCTGCGATATTTACATTTTACTATTCTTGTAGGAACTTCTGCTCCTATTTATCAGTTCTCTTCACATAATTCTTGGATTTCGGCATGCAAGTGGCATTCTGAATCGTTGTTTCATCTGCTTTCTGCATCTTATGATGGGAAACTCATGTTGTGGGATCTAAGAACTGCGGTATTGTATTCTGTTCACTTCTAAAATTTATGATCAACCTTTTTCTGAACCTGAAAACTATATAAAAGAATGATTCATGTATACTGATCAGCATCATCTTTTAATCATCATGACTTGAATAACATAAATCTGTCAACTATATGAAGTGTTGAATAGTGTATTTTTCTGATGCAGTGGCCTCTGGCTATTATTGATTCACATGAGGACAAGGTATGCACCATCGATTCCATCCATTTATGTCTTACCCATTGAAACACATTCAGAAAATTTCATTTATATGTGGTGATGTGCTGCGTTTCAGGTGTTATGTGCTGACTGGTGGAAAGGTGATAGTGTGATCAGTGGTGGGGTGGACTCGAAGCTCCGCATATCCTCTGGAGTTTCTGTGCTATGAGGTAGGAGTTATAATTATTGTTTATTCATTTATCATTTTATTATGAACTCCAGTCTAAATTTCTACTCCCACCCAACCCACCTTTAGAATCTGATGCTGTCTCCCCTCTCTCTGCATTCTCTGCTATCGGTGTGTGACAGTTAGTTCATTTCTTTGTGTTGTCCTCAATTTCTCTGTGACCGTTTGTTTATTTGAGTGACTAGATGTTGTTGGGGCACAACAAGCTTGAGAATATTTCTTTTCTTAGAGGATAGAGCTACTGTATTTTCAATTCTTTCTTTTTTTTCTTTTTTGTTATGCTTGCAAGAAATCAATCTGAATCTTTCACACAAAGGTTACCGAGTCTTTGGCTTAATGGCATGATGCATGTCCCCTTTCCTCACAAGAGGTTTTGAGTTTGAACCTCTCCTTTTTAACCCATCTAATTGCAGGTTTGATCCCGACCAATCAAGTTCTATGTTTTACTTATCCTTCTACCATTCAGTCCATGTTAGTGTATCTGTTATCTGTTGCACATAAATAACCAGTAGTTAGCTTCACTTGTTGAATTCTGGGAGTATGTGTATTTATGTCTTTTGAAACTTCTGTATGCAAGCATTGGATGACCAAAAAATCATCATCATTTATAGGAATGGATCATACTCTGTCTGTTTAATCACTAGTCATGCGTCTTTTTTCAGCAGAAGAGAGTTCGAATTGGTGTCATCACGAAGATGGAAGTCATAAGAGGATGGATTATTCAATGAGAAACATTCTCATCTCAGTGCTCGGTTACCAATTCTTTAGGTGGCAGTGTGATAGGGCATATCGGATTTGTTCTCAAGTGAGGGAGCAGATTGAAGGCTATCTTTCTGCTTAATGTCAATTTCATTCAATCCCCAGTAAGAGTGTGCATAAGAGAGTCATATGTCCTCTACAATGGGATTATGTTGTAATGGGATTTTATAAGATTTTGTTCATTGGATACTTCAGCAGGATTAAATTTTGATTCTTCGAAGAAATTTTGTAGCCCCTGCACAGAAAATTTTCGAGTTCAAGTTCAAAATGGGCATATATTTGATGGTGGTATGGAATTGATGCTGCCTGACTTTCAAGAGTGGAAAGTTGCTCCTGCTTTATAATTTTTATGGCCGATGATGGATTTAGAGGAACTACCTTTATTCTAACATCTCTCTGGGATTTTCTTACATCATCATCAAACCAATCATATTGTCTAGATCCATTGCCCATGCCAATCTAACTCATAGATGACTTGACTCATATTCTAAAATTTTCCTGTGCCAGAAATCTGCTGATTCAACCCTTGGATCTTAAAGTCTCCCCATGATTTTTTTCTGGGTTATGTTCACCACAGATTCTCAGGGAAAGAGGGTGTGTTATATGAATGAGCTCCATTTAGGGTTTTTCTTTTTGGCCATGAATGAAGAGCCGAAGAGGAAGTATTTTCATAATCAGATGAAGGGTGCAAAAAGATGACTATCCTCCAACGTTTTCCTTCAACTTTACAAGAGCTGCCTGCTTTCTTTTTTGCAGCGAAGAGTGTGATTTGATTTCTAAAGTTGTTTCGCTTTAACCTGTAGACCAACGTGAGATCCCGTGTCTCAGACCTATAAATATTTTAGCCATAGTTACATATTTACCCTCGATTATTTTCCTCCAAGACAAGCTCAAACTGGGTTCCAAATAAGTGGGAGGAAAAAAAAAAGGAAAAAGGAAAGGGTTTGTGTATATCATTTTAATTAGCTTAACAAAAATCTCATAATTACTCTGATTACCTTTGACTATTTACAAATTTGAAATATATCTTTTTATTCTTCTCAAGAGTTAAAAAAAAAAAAAAATGGATCTTCTTATACGTACAAATTGTATTTCATAAAAATTCAATTTGTTTTATTAAAAATTAATATTTTATGTGTGTTTTGAATCGTTTTGATATACTGATTTTAAAAATAATTTTAAAAAAATAAAAAAAACATTATTTTAATGTATTTTAATATAAAAATATTTTAAAAAATAATCACTATCACATTCTCAAACATCAAACATGCTTTTACAATGAAAATAAAAACATGACATAACCTCCACCATTGCATTTTCAAAATATTATTGCAACTTATAATTATAAAATGATTAAGTTATTTGCTTTTTAAAAATTTTATTTATTAAAATGATTTTTTTATTTTTTAAAGCTAGTATAGTATATCAAAATTATTAAAAAAAATTTATTAAAAATTTATTTTTTAATATTTTTCCAAATAAAAACAAACTCTTGAATATATACAAAAACCGATCATAATTATGCATTAAAACCGGTCCATAATACTGTTGCTACTAAATAAAATAAGAATAAGGGTAGATTGTTGTGTCGGGGAAAACAGGAAAAATAGCAGGGACACCGGACACGTATATCTTGAAAATAATAGAAAAAGGCAGGGTCAGCTTCTAAAAACTTTTTTCCATTAGTGTGATGACAGCAAATCCCAAAGCTTTCTTTCTCTCCCTCTCATTGGGAAGCTAAAAAGAGAAAGGCCTCACCTTACTTCTCCTAAAACTTTTCTGTACTTTGCGTCTCTCAGACTCACTGTACCATCATTATTATGAAGAAAGTCTCAATCTTTTCCACTTAGCTTATGTATGCTTCATTAAGGTCAGCAAGCAACATTTCCCCTCTTATTTCCCAACTTAGCTTCAAATCATCTACTATTTATTATTTCCTGTTCCATCCCATGAATCAAATTTATTTTAGTAGTCCCAGTTTTTATTGATTTTGAATCCATTCTTGTTTCTGTGAATAAACGACAACCAACCATAACCATTATAGTACTCCATCTTGTTTACGTTTTTACAGGAAGGAAGGAGGGAAGAAGGAAAGAGAGAAGAGGGTATTTATATTATTTATAAATGGGAACCATTTTGATGCCCGGGGCCACATTGGGGATCCTCCAACAGAAAAACATTAATTTTGTTTCAAGTTTGTGTCTTGTTCACCACCATTCTCTCATCTTTCCTCCTGCGCGAACAAGGAAAAGGTTTTTTTTTTTTTTATTCTTGTTTGATGTTCTTTTTGTCTTCTAATTGTTTAAGTTTGAGGTTGTCCCTCTCAAGTCTTGATGGTTTTTAATTTGGGTTTCTTGCAGGAGACTGTTGAGTAATGGCAACTGGAATCGGAAGTCGAGAACCGTTGTTTTTTCAACTGTGGTAAGCATGCATGCATCCATCGATTGGTTTTATATGTTTTTGCTGTTTTGATGTGTGCACAAGATAGTATTTCTTTTATGTGGAGAGTGGTTTGTAGATACATGATGGGTCTGTGTATTTGGTTGAGAGAATTTGAGTGGGACATTGGAATTGTTATGAAATGCGTTTGGAGTTGATGGGCTCATTTGCTGAAGAAAATTGACAAAATTGGCTTGTGCAAGTATTCAATTGTTTTTTTAGTATGAAGTCTTTGCTATTATATTATTGAATGATTTGATGTGAAAGTGGAGAGGGTATGTTCTGAGGGATAGAAAAGAGACTCATAGTGGTTGGTTGCTATATGTCTGTGGCAGGATGATTCCAATGACAGCTCTGCTGATATGGTTGATGATGATAATGGTTTTATGTTACGAGGAACTGAGGACTTGGTGATAGAAGAAAACGAATTAGTTGCAACTAAGAAAGCTCTTTCTGAGGCTCGGGCCAGACAGGAAGCCATTGAAAAAGAAAGGGATCAGTTGCTTGAAGAGTTGGCTCAGTCCCAGGCGAAACAACAAGAGCATGTTGCTACCATATTGCGTGACAAGGAAGTTGCTATTACAGAACTTGAGGCTGCCAAATCTCTGTTCCACAATAAGCTTCAGGATTCGGTGGAAGAGAAGTTCACCTTAGAATCTAAACTGGTTTTAGCAAAACAAGATGCTGTTGAACTTGCTGTACAAGTTGAAAAGTTGGCAGAGATTGCTTTCCAGCAGGCAACATCTCATATACTTGAAGATGCCCAGCGGAGAGTATCAGCTGCTGAAACTTCTGCTGCTGAAGCTGCCTTTCATATTGAAGAACAAGTTAGAATTGCAACTGAAGGCACCATATTGTCAATTGTCGAACAGTCAAAAGATGCTATAGAGAAGGCCCTGGATGTGGCAGAAAAAGCTGGTGACTATGCTACAAGAGCTGTGGCAGTCTTTACTGATGGAATTAATCCTGTTGATGAGATTGCATCTGTTCAATCAGAAAATATTAAGTTACAAGGAATTGTAAATGATCTGGAATCTCAACTACTGATCACAAGAAATGAGATAGCTAAGTTGAAGGTGGAGTTAGAACAGGTCAATGCACAAGCAAAAACATCTGAACTCCATGCTGAAGATGCTGAGAAAGCTCTGCTTGAATTTCAGGAGTCAAACAGGGAAATGACTATCCAGCGGGAAGAGGAAATCAACTCTTTGCTGGAGAAAATGAAGAAAGATGCTGCTGAAAAAAAGAAGGCTGCATCCAAGGCATTTAAGGCTCAGTTGGAAAGCATCAAGGCTGCTATCAAAGCTGCCAAAGAAACAGCACATTCAAGAAATGAGGCTTACATGAGAAGATGTGAAGCATTGCAGAGATCATTGAGGGCCTCTGAAGCTGCTTCAAAGATGTGGAAACACAGAGCAGAAATTGCAGAGTCACTATTATTAAAGGAGGAAGAGGATGAAGATGCCATCTATATAGTCAATGGTGGGCGTATAGACCTTTTGACAGATGATGATTCACAGAAATGGAAACTGTTGAGTGATGGTCCTCGTAGAGAGACACCTCACTGGATGGCGAGGAGGATAAGAAGCATCCGTCCCAAGTTTCCGCCAAGAAAGATTGATGTATCTGAAGCATTGACATCAAATTTTAGACCACTGGACCTGCCCAAACCTGATGAAGTGTGGTCAATTGCTCAAGAAAAGCTTAAGGAAAGGGATACACTTATTGAACATGTAATTGAGAAAGAAACAATAGAGAAAAAGCGAAAGGCTCTAGAACGTGCTCTTCAACGGAAGACCATACAATGGCAGAAGACCCCTGAGGAAACAAAATTAGGTAAGTTCAATTTTTCCATCAGTGCCTCATTTGATATTATTTAAATAACATAATTCAACAACAAGGTCTGCATCTGACTTATTGAAAGCAATGCCTTAATGCAGAGCCAGGAACTGGAACAGGACGTGAGATTGTGGTTAGTACTGTCTACAGATTAGATTTGAAAACTGACGAATGCATTAATTCTCTCTTCCTCCCCTCAGCTCGTAGTGTTTTATATATGTGGTGTTTTTCTCGGGGGAAATGGACTCCAAACTTGAACCATTTTATTTAAACCAAGCTTGCCATGAGACCACTCACATGAATGGGGCGGGACCGACCAAATTGAGATTGTGGGGAATACATCACTTGGGAATGTGGACTATTGGTGAGCCAGGCTCACCTAATAATTTCTTGGTCAGGCATTAGGTGGAGGTGCCTTGTCCACCTCTGTCTACATGCCCACTTCTTGAAAGATTAGAGCTCTACAACCTTCTTGACATTTTGCAATTTGTACTAGTAGTTCAAGCTTCACTGTTCTAAATACATAAGTTGTTTGCATCTTAAAAAACAGTTGTGAACTTAAAGCATCCAGTGCCCACTTAATGGCTCTGAAACTTATGGTTCTTAAATCATTTGAGGCCGTTGTCATCCCCACTTAAATCGTGTTGCTGATATTGTCATAAGCCTTGTTTTTCCATTTTCAATTGCTTTGGCTTCTGGATTGTCAGGATTTCTTCCATCCTCGTATTCTGCATCTATATAGCTTTTCCTTTTAATTACAATCAATTATACTACATTATGCTCACCACAGAGCATTCACTTTAACTTGATATGTATTAATTGATAATTTGTGAAGAATAGATGAATTTATTGACAAGTGGATGAAAAGAATAGTGCGCTGGAATGTAGAAGTAAAAGTGATGAGGGGAACAATATTCAATTGATCATTTGTTTTCTTCTTTCTTTGTTTCTAGCAAGAGGCTGGTAATGTTTCCCCTTTCAGCATATTTTAGTGTTCATTGGATATGCGGACGCGAGCCATAAAAATGGTGGCAAGCTGACGTGATCTGCTCCAAGAAGTGTCATTTTCCAGGAAAATGATCTTGCTTGTCTTTGAGAGGGTCATTCGCTGAAGTGATCAAGTTAGGGATTTTGAGGGCATGTTTGTCTTGGCTTTTAAATAAACCTAGTTCTAGGTTTTTGTCTGGAGTTCATTTGAGATTTTTGAATTCAAGGATTGTTTAGTTTATTTTCCTGCTGCTTCCTATATGCCTGTTGCATCCAGGTATTGTAAACACATTTGTCTTGATGATTCTTAATTTACCACTTTTGAAGTTTCAAGGTTTCAATTGGGAAAGTTGGAGAAAGCAGTGGTACCTGGATTTAGCTCCTAAAGCTGCTGATTTATCTCGATGTGGAGTAACAGCAGTTTGGCTCCCTCCACCAACAGAATCTGTTGCCCCTCAAGGTTTAGCTCTTTGTTTTTCTTTCCTTTGTCTGTGTCATTGCCTTCTTATCAATGCACACACACTTTTCCTGAGAAAATGAGGTAGTCATGAACATGTCTTTTCATATAAAATTACCATACGTCATTTTCATGTAATAATAAATGCTGTGTTCATTTGAGAAATGGGCATTTTTGTGCCTAGAAATAAGGATATAGTCTTGGAGTCCCAAGCAATGCCAGCTCTGTGTTAAGATTTTTGTTCATTATGCTCTGTTTTTTGGACTTGCGTTCTTTAATTGCTCACTAATATGCAGGTTATATGCCTTCTGATCTCTACAACTTGAACTCTGCATATGGTTCTGTGGAAGAACTGAAACACTGCGTAGAGGAAATGCATTCTCAAGATCTTCTGGTATGTTTTGGTTGTCTTACAGGATAATAACTAGACCTTTGTGAGGAAAATTAGACCTTCACCTCGCATCTCAATTTTTTTTGTATTTTTCATGCTAATGATTTGTGAATTACATGGAATGCCTTTTATATTACATTTGCCTGAATCAGAAACTTAATTTATTCTGAGAAAAAAAGCTGTCAGTTAGAAAAGGAACGAGTGCATGGTAATTCATTTGGTGGGACCAGCAGCGTGAAATGTATATGTTTTAAGAATTTATGATGAGACACCTGTTTCCTTTGACTTTGTAAAACATAATGCTTTTTGTCAAGGGGGAAAACCACTTAAATGGTTTCTATAAAAGTTTTAAAAAAATATCACTTTTTGTTTGGTTAGTTGGCTACAAAGATTAAACTTATTCCCTCTTTGCGCTGACAATGGTTTAAATTTCTTGCGTGTCTTCTGCAATTAGTGTGTGGATTTATAAGTATCATTACTTGCTGCTAGATTTGTTCCTAAAAATGCTTATTAATTACTGTAGAAATCTTTATGTTGGTTTTTTCGCCAAAGATTAAGTGTTATCTGCATACTGTAAATAAGGCCATGTTTATTTGCTGGGAAGCAGTTTCCATGGAAAGTGAATTATTTTCTGATGTTTGATAGTGTCGTGGAAAATGAGTTGGAAAATATTTTCTAATATTTGGTTATGTCATGGAAAATGAGCTAAAAAATAACTTGTTAATATTTTGTTTCAAGTTTATTGAAAGAATGGAAACCAAATCTAACAAATAAAAAAGTTGAAGGAGGATGAAATTAAAAAAAAAAAATCTAATTTCATAAATTATTTTAAATAAAATAATTAACAATCAAAATAATAAAGACTAAATCTGATAGATAAAAAAGTTGAAAGATGATGAAATTAAAAAAAAAATACAATTACATAAATTATTTCAAATAAAATAAATACAATAAAAAAAATGGGAAACAAATCTGATAGATAAAAAAAAATTAATTAAGGAAAGGAATAGAGAAAATTGATATAAAAATCAAATTCTAAGGGTCAAAATTAAAAAAAAAAAGATTCAAAACAAAATATATAGCAATTAAAAGATTAAGGACCGAATTTGATATAATCAACAAATAACAAGATATTTTTGAATTTTTCACAACTTCTAGAAAATGTTTTCTGCTCAAAATAAAAGGAATTTTAAAAAAAAAAAAACCAAACCAAATTTTTCTTTGACCGAAAAGTGTTTTTTGTTGACTAACTTTTCTAATGTTAAACAAATACAAGAAAGTTTGGAAAGTATTTTCCAGGAAACCACTTTCCATGAAACAAATCATCTATATTGTCATGACAAGCCTTATGATATTTGTTATTCATACTTTGCATATGGTATTGATTGGATTGATATTATAGGCCTTGGGAGATGTTGTACTCAATCATCGATGTGCGCAGAAACAGGTAAACCTCTTTGTTATAGTATTATTGCTATTTTTTTTTTTAATGTCCTTACTGTTCTTTTGATTTTCAAGCTTCATCTATATTTTCATGACAGTTCAACAACATTTTAAACATTTGTTCCCTCTTTTGGCACAACAAACCTCATCAGATCATGTGTTTTGCCAAATGCTTAATATAGTCATCCAAACTTAAGCGGTTTTGTGTCTCTTTTGCTTTCACTGAGCTAATTAAAAGGCCTGGGGTAGGCAACTATAGTTCTTCTGTTTTCCTTAATTTTTGATAAAAGAAGAAAATCAAAGTAATTGAAGTACAAAAGGAATAAACATCCTCTAATTGATTGCAAAAAAATATCTATGTAAAGGGCTGTTCATTCTCCTTGAATATTGGCTGAAGCAACTGTAATGAAACCTCTTAGAGCTGAACACCTTCAAGAAGCCATACAAGTCACCCTATCCCCAAGTACTTGATTATATAAACTATGGTTATTGAGCATTAGGGTATTACTTTCCATCCATCCAAATATACCAAGAAATTGCAAGCATGAACATCTAAAAAGCGTTTTACCATCTTTCTTCATCTTGGAATCTGAAAAACATAAAACCTGCAAAGTATTTGGCAAACCACAGCTCATCCTTTGTCCTTTATATTATTGATTTTCTGCGACTTAAATTTTTGCAGGCCTTGTCAGAAAATGGGTTAGGTTTTCCATGTCTGGTTTCCACC
>Ga0307509_10002778_pt1 | contig 27777 bp, 18 predicted proteins | sample 10_EM_MG_FD_202245 | JGI IMG/M metagenome (GOLD analysis project Ga0307509, IMG submission 202245) | Populus trichocarpa ectomycorrhiza microbial communities from riparian zone in the Pacific Northwest, United States - 10_EM | ecosystem: Host-associated > Plants > Roots > Unclassified | place... | reverse complement strand
ATAATGCAGAAGAATGGGAAGCAGAGCAGATACTCGATTACAGACACCAGAATAACAAAGACGAATTCCTGGTACACTGGCAAGGCTATGAGAGAACCGACGACTCTTGGGAGCCTATCGAGAACCTGGACCATGCCCTGGAACTTATCCAGGAATACTGGGACGAAAACCACCCTAATGAACCAACGCCCAAGATCACCTCCCACTACATTAAGACCTCCTGGGAACCAATGGAGGTCTCCTCTACACCCTGTACCGCCACAGCTATTCCAGATGACTTCTGGAACCCTATGATGATAAAGAATACGATTCTAGCAGCACTGAGCAGGAGTACTTCCCCACCAGCGATGACGAGCTCCTATGGCACAGAGATATGGACGAAATTGAGTATGAGGATTAGGAAAGGTTATGGTTTTTCAGAATGAGGGAATGTAACATGTATACATGTTCCGGTAACTGTATACAGGAGCGGAGTGCAGGATTTCCTATGTTTAGTTTTATTACTTTGCTTACTTTGATTAGTTTGATTGTTTTACAGCCCCGGAGCTATATTAAGGCCCAGTAGCTTGTGTTAAGTTTAGTTTTGCATATTTGTTTTTTTATTTAGGAACACAAGTGAAGGAACGGTCATGTAAGCTGACGATAGCATTGAGGCAGTGTTATGACTCTTAGGTTTTATGTGGGATCACAGGACATGCAGGGCAAGGTGCACTGCCCCGTAATGATCGTGGTTGCAGGATATCTGATTACTATCGCTCTGGGAGAACCCTTGTATTTAAACTTATCCCCTGGCTAGCAGGAGAACGGCAGACTTCAGCAGACTCTTGATTTATGAATATACTTGGTTGAACGGCGATCTCAGAGTTCCACTTGCCCTTTAACTATTATCTCTCTTTCTTCTTGAGCTCTCTGAGGACTCCCTTAGATCTAGCGCTTGCTGGTCAACCGCTAGCCCTCTATTGTACCTTTTCGTTAGACAGGAATAAACCTGTTACAGCTATCGTCAGCTTACATAACCGTTCCTTCACTTGTGTTCCTAAATAAAACAACAAACATGCAAAACTAAACTTAACACAAGCTACCAGGCCTTAATATAGCTCTGGGGCTGTAAAACAATCAAACCAATCAAAGTAAGCAAAGTAATCAAACTTAACATAGGAAATCCTGCACTCCGCTCCTGTACACATTTACCGGAACATGTACACATGTTACAATTTCTAATAATCTCCTCACACCCTCATGTATTCACGCACATTATTTGTGATTTACTTGGAAGGTTTTCAGGATCAAACATGTTCGCACTTATGTTTCTTACATTGTTTTCCCTATATTTCTATCGATTATATGGGCGAGCACTTTTGTATAAATATGGTTGCTACCGCCCACCTCGCTTAGAAGAATAAGAATCAGAACTCCTACCAATCTGCTCTCACACTACACATTTCTCCTCACTTAGCGTGCCATGCAACCCCCCTCGCACTTGCGTAGTATTATCCACATACAATAGATTGTGCATTTGGCGTTCACATTTTGAACAAGCGGAAGTTATCTGGCTAGTGTTAGGCCTACCGGAAGGCTTAGCCTTCCATTAGTGAATAAAGACCTATAGTTGTCCTACCTTAGGATTCTGAGTTCAAAAGGACAAGCCAACACCCCCCTCCCGCACCAGCGTTGGGACGGCACTATATTGGCAGACGCCGCCATAGTTGCGTCCCATCACCAAAGACACGGTCATTCGAACCCGCCTCGTAACCCTGTATACATCGCGGCCGTCCGTCCGACCAGATCCTGTTCGTAGGATATATGAGGGAAGGCTTTTGGCGAGCCTATGCAAGTATTTCGAGCAAGATCGGTCAACGTTGCATAAGGCTACTGAGCACTAAAGACGAGAGTCGCGAAAGTGGTTACTAGGTAACAGGACGTTTTTACGGACAATGGTTAAGCAACACATTCTATACTCTATGCTCTCCCGATGAAAGTCACAGAAGTGAATGGTGTTGTTGGATGAGGTAGTTTGAGAAATCAGGCATACCGGCACTCACACACATCAATAGGATTCTCCGATACTGATCGAACTATACCATAACGATATGACTATGCAGGGATAATGGCTATTGCAGCAATTATTGTGACTAGTCTATCTTATGCCACGCAGCGGTCGTGTGCAGAATGGATCTGCAATGCTGAGAGGTTCAATAACAAAGCTGGCCCCTTTGTTGGTTCGATCATGGAGACCATTCTGCGTATGCAATGGTAAGCAAGACTCCATGCCGATGAAGATGGATCGTAACCAATGAACTGATGTGTGGGAGCACCGTCAGGAAAATTCATGGTGTTGCGATTCGGAAGTCCAAGTGAGATAACAGAATTGTCAGGGTCAAATGGTGTTCGCACTTTCAGAAAAAAACTAGAGTTTGTTAGCAGGTACTTAGATAGTATGAAAGCTAGATGTAGCCCGCGACCACCCAGACGCGGCTTATAAATATTCAGGTGCCTCCCGAGCTATTTGAACATGATCAAGCAACGGAGAAGAGATCTTATCAATATAAGTTTTTACGTTAGAAAAATCTTTATCACTTTACCTACCTGTATTTTGAAACATTGAGCCTTCCTAGACAATCTCAGTCTACGATTAAGATTATCAGCCTGAGTTATCTCGCAAGACTTTGAGATAGACTCCCACCTAACAGCTAGTCTAGGGAACTAAATACTATAACTCTAACATGTATACATGTTCCGGTAACTGTATACAGGAGCGGAGTGTAGGATTTCCTATGTTTAGTTTGATTACTTTGCTTACTTTTATTAGTTTGATTGTTTTACAGCCCCAGAGCTATATTAAGGCCTGGTAGCTTTTGTTAAGTTTAGTTTTGCATGTTTGTTGTTTTATTTAGGAACACAAGTGAAGGAACGGTTATGTAAGCTGACGATAGCATTGAGGCAGTGTTATGACTCTTAGGTTTCATGTGAAATCACATGACATGCAGGGTAAGGTGCACTGCCCGGTAATGATTGTGGTTGCAGGATATCTGATTACTATCGCTCTGGGAGAACTCTTGTATTTAAACTTATCTTCTGGCTAGCAGGAGAAAGGCCGACTTCAGCAGACTCATGTTTTAAGAATATACTTGGTTGAACGGCGATCTCAGAGTTCCACTTGCCCTTTAACTATTATCTCTCTTTATCCTCGAGTTCTTTGAAGCCTCCCTTAGACCTAGCCCTTGCCGGGCAACCACTAGCCCTCTATTGTACCTTTCTTTAGACATGAGTAAACCTGTTACAATAACACTCATTACTGGCTAATTGGTAAAATGGAGAATACCAAAGACATCTGGAAGAGGTATCCAGCCACCGAAGTTGTAACATACTGTTATCACTCGAGAGGCATATCCTGGGGTCGTTTGTGATGCTTCGGTATTGTCGGGATACGTATCTGCGTGGAGGTTGCCTTAAAGCATGGTTCTGGCCACTCGGCTAAAAGTTCGTCGTGAAAGGGATTTCTTTTTTTGGCCGGTGGAATGGGGTCCGCTTCCATTGAGACCCCAATTGTGAAATACCTCCTCTGTTTAGACGACCAAGAACTCCGTTAATGGAAAACTCTATTTTATGAAGGCTTCGGCTGAGTGACTGCAAAGATTACGGGTGGGGTGGATGAGTCTGTACAGGCACCTGGTTCGAAGACGGAAAGAGAAATAAGTGAGTAGTAATTTGGGTGGTAAACTGGCCTAACTATACTATACAAAGGATATCCATCTAGAATTCGTGGAGGGGAAGGGAAGAATAAAGGATCTAAAACGTAGGACAAGTGAAAAGAAGCCATAATATCATACATGGAAAGGAGAATCTACCATGGGAAATCGAAACCAGAACTAATGAAACGGAACAAAAGTTCTAAGGGCGAAGATAAATAGGAAAATACCCTCCCACCGCGTTACTCAAACCGCCAGTCGCAGAAACCGGAAATTCTTCACTTGATCGTGATACGAAATACAGGGGAGGTCTTCGGTAACCACACATGTGCTCTATTTTCCGAAAACATGACAAGTTGAGCACCTAGAGAATTGGCAAGCTCGGGAATAGGGCTTGAACAGAAAGGAAGGAAAGAACATACTAAGAAAAAGAGGCTATGACCATGGGGTAGGCTCTAGAGGCCTAGTGAAGACTGATGGGGGTCTGTCTATGCGCAGGGAAATATGCCGTCGTACAGGGACCGCAGTGACACAGCTATGAGCCGAACTGTCGTCACGAGAAGGACCCGGGTCAGTGGCTGATAGGAAAACTGAGATATGTTCGATATTCAAGGTATATGACAAGTGTGCTCGCAAAGGAGTGAAGAATGACTGTAAAGGTGATCGAAGTGATGATCAGAGAAAGGAACGCAGCTCAGACTAGATAGTGTTTGTGTTGGCCCGCAAAGTGGGCGCTCTCTACCACACAACACCAGTCACCGCCGCGCGGTCTGTTCATAACCCTGCTCACACCTACAAGTGTGACCTAACCTAACATACCACGATGGGGCTACTCCATCAAAGACGTGAATAGGCGGGGGAATTATGATGGAAGGATACTGGAATAGCATATGGCCGCGGTCAAAGACTCGAAGGGGGCAAAGATGCCTGGGGCTCGTCGACCGCAAACCAGGCTGGGATTGGAGGCTGCCAGGCTTGCAGGAGATTTACTACTGCTTCACGACACTTTCTAGACGCATGCCAGAGTGGTATATGTCCATTTTTGTCTGGTCTGGTGGGGTTAACGTCTTCGCGGTCCAAAAGTTGCTTCACCACTGACTCGTGCCCTTGGCTCGCCGCCCACGAAAGTGGTGTCCTACCATCGTTGTCAGATTTATCGGGGTTGACGTCTTCCCGGTTCAAGAGTTGCTTCACCACTGACTCATGACCCTCAATCGCAGCCCATGAAAGTGGTGTATTGCCATCATTGTCGACCCTGTCAGGGCTAACGTCTTCGCGGTCTAAAAGCTGCTTCACCACTGGCTCGTGCCCATTACCCGCCGCCCGCGAGAGTGGTGTATATCCCCAGTTGTCAGCCCTGTCAGGACTGACCTCTTCCTGGTCCAAAAGTTTCTGCACCACTGACTCGTGCCCATCATTCACGGCCCACCAAAGTGGTGTCCTACCCTCATCGTCTCGTTTATCGGGGTTGACGTCTTTCCGGCCCAAAAGCTGCTTCACCACTGACTCGTGCCCTCCCCTTGCAGCTGCGAGAAGGGGTGATTCGCCATGGTTGCATGGCCGGTCAGGGCGGACATCTTCCAGGCCCAAAAGTTGCTTTACCACTGACTCGTGCCCACCTGCTGCAGCCATGAAGAGGGGTGTATGACCACCGGCGTCTTGCTGGTCAGGGTTGACGTCTTCCCGCTCCAAAAGTTGTTTCACCACTGACTCGTGCCCTCCCCTTGCAGCTGCGAGAAGGGGTGATTCGCCATGGCTGCATGGCCGGTCAGGGCGGACATCTTCCAGGTCCAAAAGTTGCTTTACCACTGACTGGTGCCCTTCTCCTGCAGCCTTGAAGAGGGGTGTATGACCACCGGCGTCTTGCTGGTCAGGGTTGACGTCTTCCCGCTCCAGAAGTTGCTTCACTACTGACTCGTGTCCTCCCCCTGCTGCTGCGTGAAGGGGTAATTGGCCATGGTTGCATGGCTGGCCAGGGCAGGCATCTTCTAGGTCCAAAAGTTGCTTTACCACTGACTGGTGCCCTTCCCCTGCAGCCATGAAGAGGGGTGTATGACCACCGGCGTCTTGCTGGTGAGGGTTGACGTCTTCCCGCTCGAGAAGTTGCTTCACCACTGACTCATGTCCATTATTCGCCGCCCACATAAGTGGTGTCCTACCCTCATTTTCTGGTTTATCGGGGTTGACGTCTTCCCGCTCCAAAAGTTGCTTTACCACTAAGTGGTGCCCTTTTCCTGCAGCCCAGAAGAGGGGTGTATGACCATTGGCGTTTTGCTGGTCAGGGTTGACATCTTCCCGCTCCAGAAGTTGTTTCACCACTGACTCGTGCCCTCCCCTTGCAGCTGTGTGAAGGGGTGATTCGCCATGGTTGCATGGCCGGCCAGGGCGGACATCTTCCAGGTCCAAAAGCTGCTTTACCACTAACTGGTGCCCTTCTCCTGCAGCCCTGAAGAGGGGTGTATGTCCATCGGCGTCTTGTTGGTCAGGGTTGACGTCTTCCCGCTCCAGAAGTTGCTTCACTACTGACTCATGTCCCCCCCCTGCAGCTGCGTGGAGGGCTGATTCGCCATCGGCGTCTTGCTGGCCAGGGTTGACGTCTTCCCGGTCTAGAAGTTGCTTCACCACTGACTCGTACCCACCTGCTGCTGCCAGGAAGAGGGGCGTCTGGCCGTGTTTGCAATGCTGGCCAGGGCGGACACCTTCCCGGTCCAAAAGTTGCTTTACCACTGACTGGTGCCCTTCTCCTGCAGCCCAGAAGAGGGGTGTATGGCCATCGGCGTCTTGCTGGTCGGGGTTGACGTCTTCCCGCTCCAGAAGTTGTTTCACCACTGACTCGTGCCCTCCCCTTGCAGCTGCGTGAAGGGGTGATTCGCCATCGGCGTCTTGCTGGTCAGGGTTGACGTCTTCCCGCTCCAGAAGTTGTTTCACCACTGACTCATGCCCTCCTGCTGCAGCCAGGAAGAGGGGCGTACAGCCGTGGTTGCCTGGCTGATCAGGGTGGACATCTCGCCGGTCCAAAAATTGCTTTACCACTGACTCGTGTCCTCCCCCTGCAGCTGCATGGAGGGGTGATTGGCCATCGTTGCATGGCCTGTCCGGGCTAACATCTTTGCGGTCTAATAGTTGCTTCACTACTAGCTCGTGCCCCTCCATTGCAGCCACCTGAAGGGGTGTTTGGCCATGGTTGGATGGCTTGTCGGGGCTAACGTCTTTCCGGTCCAAAAGCTGTTTAACAACTGACTCGTGCCCTTCCAATATAGCTACCAGGAGGGGTGCATGGCCCTCATTGTTTGGCTTGTCGGGGTTGACGTCTCCCCTGCCTAAAAGTTGCTTCACTATGAACTCGTGCCCATTGCTCGAAGCCCACCAAAGTGGTGTATTGCCCTCCTTGTCTGGCTCGTCAGGGTCAACAGCTTCTTGGCTGAGCAATAACTCCACCGCCTCCTCATTTCCGCCCCTCACGGCCCATATCAGTGGGGTTGTGCCGGTAGAATCTCCCTGGTTGGCATCACAACCACTCATTCCTAACAAAATGGTCATGATATTAACAATCCCAAAGAAAGATGCACAGTGTAGTCCACCGAACAGCGAGGGAGTATTGACTCCCCCGGAATCTCTCGAATCCGATATTTGCTCAAACAGTGCATGAGCGGCTATGTGGTTCTCATACTGGTTAAGGAGCCCTAGAGCAAGTGATCTCGCATAATCGGAAAGTTGCCTCTTTGCATGGATACCCCAATATCGCGAACAATATTTGAGGAAGGGTGTATTTGAGAGGTCAGGTTGCGACTTGGTTGGGAGGGCGCTGGGCAGGTCTAAAAGGTATGTCAAGCAGGTTTCCGCCATCTCCAAGTGAGCTCGGGGGAAGAGATCACAATGAGTGCAAAGGTATTCGCGGAGTGTATGGTGGATCAGCCGAAAGGTCGAGGCTTCTTTATCCACTGTAACTAGCCCTTGGCAGCAGGCGAGCAATGTCTCTACTGCAGGAATATTGTCCTTTTTGAAACCGGTAGATCCAATTTCCACCGCGAGCGCATGGCACAGTTCATCTATCCTTAGTGGCCTTTCGGAATGACATATCCACATCAACGTGGTCATGGCAAATTTTTCTTTCTCCCCTTCTTGGGCTCTTATCCGTTCCAGCGTTACCTCATATGCATCTCCCAACCCTAACCCACACCCCATCTCCCTCATCCTATTTCGTCTCCGATGGATTGTCGTTTCGCTTAGGATTGTGTCGAGCTTGAGCGAAACTAGAAGGAATCTAGATCCGCGTGCGTCAGTAGATCAGTTACAAAGGTTTCCTAAAATCCCCGCTACTGTAATACGTACGATTCCGAGATCTCTTTGGGAATGCTTTTCATGATATCGTCCTCCAACTCATTATTCATCACCTCGGGAGTTGTGTCCTTCCTCAGTATCGCATGCAGATACGTAACTATATCGTCGTCTCTGGGCTTAATCGATACACTCATTGTTCTCTGGCCCAGTCCCCTCTCGACTACCCCCCGGATATGTGGCCTTCCGGTCATGAATATTCGAGTATTTGACGACGACTCGAGAATTTGTCGCAACGCACCAAGAACCTCCAGTTGGTGCTTCGGAACACACTCGTCAATGGCGTCAACACATATGAATGTGCGTTGCAAGGATGAGACAACCGCGCACATTTTCACAATATCAGAAAGATGTGGTTTTCGGCCACCAATAACCATCTTCTGGCCCTGAAATATCTTCGCGATTTCCACAGGAATTGAGTCTAACCCATCCATAAGCTGCCTCACCAGAGAGCCAAGCATATTTGTCGGAAACTGGGCCTCCCGGGAAGCGAAGTCAAAGTAAAAGCAAGCCACTGCCATACCTTGCTCTATGGCTTGGTCGCCTAAATAGTCCACTACCATGGAACTACCGTCGGAACCAGTCAGCGACAATGTCCTCTATTTGTTCCTCACTAGTAGTCCCTCGTACCTGATGTAGCTCTTGCCGACCCCCGGGTCCCCATAGCAGAACAAGGCCGCATGATCGGATCCACCATTCTCGCTACCGTTATACCAGTCTCTGAACTCTTTCGTGTCCAGTAGCCAGTTCCCTATACTATCCACCCGCTGATCGCGAATAGCCTGATGCCGCACTTTGGGCTCTAAGGGTGACAACCAGGCCAAGATTTTGGGCTTCTCATCGGCAGTAGTAAAGATATTGTTCGACACATTGAAACAGTTGATATTATCTGTAAAAGCTCGAGCCATCCTTCACTTTTCCGTTCCTTGAAATGCTCTAGAGGGGAAATAGCTGAGGGTCTTTGGATCGGTTGACGAAGTTCCAACAGGTTTAGGAAAAGCGGGGTAGTTCAACACTCAGCCCTGCAACTAAGCTACCTACGGTAGAGCCTGAAAGAACCTAAGGCGCATCCAGAAGCTAGGGGCACCTAGCGACCCGAACACATTATTGGTTCAATCAGGGAGCCCTAAACCTTAGATACCCTATCTCCGAAGGAAAAATTGGAACAAGGCGCCGTCCCTATTTTAGGAATTCTACAATACCAGTATTAGAAACCCAATAACTGCTGGTTCAATTAATTCCGCTGCCCCCGAGCTTGTCCTTATATTTCCCCCCTCACCTGAGTACAGTACTCGAAGGCTGGGCTTTAGAAGATATAGGGCAAAAGGCTTGTGCGTATCACGAACCCACCGCTTGGGCTTTTGAATACTTCTTCCCTAGGGCCCATAAGAGAAAATCTACCAGTGCCAGGATCTCCTAACCACCCTGTATAGTCATTGCTCGAAAGTCGTGAACCTTAGCTCACACCGCTCTGTTTTTCAGAGAAGATGGGTGAGTCAAGCGAGAATTTTCATCCCCTACAATGCAAATTGACAATTCCTACGGAAAGAGGCGGTAAACTTTTGCCTTGAGGAATCCGGTTCGGTGGACGTAACACCCAAAGTTCCTACCCTCGAAGCAACTAAAGTTATAGCAGCGCCTGAATTTTTTTCAGAATTCAAGCCTGGGAAATTTCTAGACACCAGAGGTGGGACTCTTAGTGGTAGGACTGCAGAATTTTCCGAAGCAAAGTGTCCAGAGCGGTCTTTGTTATGCCTCACGCTGAATGATAATATATCCTATGCCTTCCCTGTCATTTGGCCGGGGTGCGCAATGCCGTTCTCTAACTTCTCTCTCTGATTGCGACTGTGGTAAGCTCCGTTGCTTACCTAATCAAATGTTGATCTATACCAACAAAATAGAGCTCTTTTGCTATGCTGCGAATATCTGGAAACTCGTTTCACACTCTCTCAAATCTGCATATGTACATTGACTTGGCTCCCCAAGTTCTCACATCTAGAGAAGAAGAAAAAAACCGCTGGTGCCTGGGGCTAGGTCTTTAGCCATCATGTAGAGATTTGATGTTTGTGAAATTCTGACTCTGTGGATACCGATCTGATTTTAGGCCAGGGTCATTTCGAGGTGAAGATTTAAACGATTGGACTGAACTATACCGCCCAAGTACTTTATCCCCACGTTTCCGTGGTGTTAAACACCTCACGGTTACAGTCGCACTTGGTTATGGTGCGGGCCGGGTACTAAAAAACAGAAAGACCGGGTATCGGTGTATCTACTCTCGGTGAGGGAAGCAACCACAAATCACGAACTATCACAGCCTAAAACCACCAGAGAAACAAGTCACACAATTCACAATCAATTCACCTTGCTCAAGCTAATTCACAAACACTTCACCTGAATCCAACCCAGAGAAAAGAAAAAACCTTCATCAATCGCCTTCGTTCGTTGACCGTCGTGGTTCTCCCCCGTGGTGGTCGTCCTCATCGTTCTGGAAAGAAAGAGAGAGAGAGGTGGGAGACGACTACCTTGCATAGACGCACCCCCCTGCCTGCCAAGCCTCACCACACCATCCCTGTAACGAACATGGCCTAATTGGCCCCCCGCAAATACAAGCTCCCAAGTAATTTACCGTACAAAGCAATCATGAACTCTGCCAAACCGCCTCTAGCTAGCTAAGAATATTGTAACTAAGCAAAGACAAATTTTATCCAAGACAGTACCGGTGTGGGGTGGTTCGTTTCACTTCCCCTAGTTGGATGGTGTGTTCGACCGAGCCGTATCCACTCGTGTGCTGTATGGTTGTGGTGCACTGCTATACTCTGCAATAACTCGATGGAGAAGTAAGCTGAAGGCCAGATGCCTGCCTGCGTAGACAAGAGATAGGTAGAATGACAATAACAGATATCGATAGAAGTAAAATAGAGACGTAGTATATTGGGGTGATCCCCACCAGGGGGTGCCTTCCTGCTAAACTATGATACATCAAGGTGGCTTATAAGCACAGAATGCATGCATGCCAAGCCTAGCTAACAGGGTGTTTTGTTGGGTGGGAAAGAGTCCTCCGTGCAGCTAAACTTCCCCATCAAACCGGCCCTCTGCACACCGGTATCCGGGGTCACCAGTTCGTGGCGGCCAGGCTCCGGCTAAAATTGGTTATGGCATCAACGGCCCGCTTGAGGGCAGGGCAATAAATTCCCTATAGATTCCGTCACCATAAGGGGTTTCGCTCCAGCAGGGTGCCACGGTATGGGAATTTATATATCATGACCCCCTCAACAAACGTAGTTAGTATCCTTGTCACCACGCGAAGATTTGTACTACAGTCGGAACGAGGGTATATCATACTCGAGTACTACGAATAGTACTCGCACGGAAGCTATGCACCACAAACAAATCTGAATCGGACAGACGGCAAAGGTTTTCCAATTAAGGAAAGATGCTTCTAGCTCTCGTCATTCCCCTAAATACGATCCCTGAACTTAAGCGAGATGGTGGCATTACAGGCTACTGTATGAATACCTAGCTTCCGACACTTCTCCCAATTTCTCAGCCGGCGTTGTGGTTAGTGATTTAGCTAGTCTCCCCTCCGCTATTTATTTCGTTACCTTCACTGGATTACAACTAGCTCTCTCAAATCATCAAATATCACTTTCATTTTCTTCTTAGCTTCCCCGACAATGTCTTCGATATGACAACTTCTGCTACTACCACCTGCAACTTTAGCCTCATTGCTCCCGCCAATATCAGGAATGAACATGCCCTCCGGCTCACGTTACGCAAAAGGTGTTGGAAACCGTGACATGCTGTTCGGCATGCTCCCGTGACACTTCCTTTATTGTTGGGATAGCTTCTAGGAACGCGCTTGTTTGTGGCTTCGGAAATGTGTTTTAGCTTCGGGTGTGTATTTGTGTTTTTTGGGAAAGGATTTCGGATGCAGGAATGCGTGAGAGTTTTAGAAGGATACAACTGTCGGGAAAGCTGAGAGAAGAGCGTGAACGAGCTGGACACATGAATGTTGTATGCCCTGAGGCTATGGGCAGTGGGAGTTTGTTTTCATATGTTAGCCTGAAAGTGAGCTAGGGGGAGGGTAAGACTTACATAGAATGGCATGGGCATGTGGGATCGCTTATGGAGGGATAGAAGATTGTTTGGCGTTAGTTAGTTCTCTACCCCAAGTGTGCGAGGGTTTTCATGCGAGAGCTCTTGGCATTTCGCGGCCGTTTCGTTTTGGCAGTTGATCCACGTCTCAAAAAAAGCTCGTTTATACGCCCACCGGCAAGCTGCTAGTACGCATTCTAGCAGCCTCTTCTTCAATCAAATAGAAAATGGAACATAGAGGTAATGACAAAGTGGCTGGGAGCGAAGTCTAATCATTTCACAGTATGGGATTCCGATTATCCTGGCCCTCTCATTACTGAGGAGGCAGATTTCGGGACTGCTGAAGTCTCGCAAGTGTCTTTGCAGCATGTTGAGGTTAGTTGATGCCGGTAACATACCGGGAGCCTATTTTTGTTTCGAGGTTAAGATAAAGCTCTGCACGGTACACTTAGTTACACAGTTCCGGAGGAGTATACGAGTATTCTGCGGTCGCCCAATTGCGGGGTAGAGTGGACTTGGTGAGGTAGAAAAGAATGGTTATGCCGGGGCAACGGGACCAAGCACGAAAATGAATCACAAATGCCAAGCAACATGCAGGCACTGAACAGGAGGGGTATCTCTAGGTTCGAGCTCCTGTATTCACAATCAAACCTCTCCGACTAAATATCCCTGATTAACCTTGGGCAGACATTCTCACACAAATATAGGGCAATCCGAACGAATGGAATAGACGGGGAAAAAGAGCCAATGCGAAAGAAGAAAGCAGACAGGTTATCATGGCACTCATCTCCACCGAAATGTTGGCGATCCTCCTGCTTGTGGGTGCTGCTGAGAGCTAGGCAGGTGCGAATATGGATTTATACTATCAGGAATCATCGAAAACTAACCGAAAGTAGGGAGTACAAACGAGGTACAGTACACACAAACGGCAAACACGCTTCCCTCCCTACAGTCTATTGCGCCTACCTAGCAGAAGCCTTTGTACAGCAAGCTTCATCTTCCGCTCATGGAAGAGGACTCTCCCTTATGGATCGCCCAATTGTTCGGCGCTCCTCCCTAAACCACGGCACTCCCGCTAAAGAGAGACCCGACTTCACAAAGACTTCCACCAGATGACTGCACGATCCTTTCAACAATTAGTATACATCCCCGGTATTTACATCCCCGGGTCTGCCCGCCGGCGTTCTTCTCAAAGCACATTTCCACCGACATCATTCCAGACACCGTGCACCCCACCTACCAACCCCCATCTCCGAAATCCATCCCACGACTCACACAGAAAATCACGACCAAAGATAGCTGAGGTAATAGTAGAAGAAAGTGATTGTTTATCAAATACTTTATTCAGGCAGCAGGATAGGTTAACTACCAGTGTACACCTAGGTCAGCTTCTGCGTACCCTCGATAAAAATTCTTCGAACGCCCACCCATCGTCGGGAGGCTGGGCGGAGCAATGTACGGTGTATAGAATAAGAGATCAAGTATAGGAGCTATGGTATGCGAACCGGTGGTAAATAAGGTGTCTGCCGAAAAGAAAATAAAGAGCGCCAATGAAGCTTTCACGGACATAAAAGATCAGCACCCTCCTAGCCCGTAAAATCTAAAGTTAACCCTATAGCCTCCCATATTGTTAACAGAATGGCAAGAATTACAATTGGTATGATATAATATTATTCAAGTTTCCGAGTCCAGCGCAGCCTCCTTAATTTCGATTTTACAACATTCCATACTCGTTCCGTCCGTACCAGTCCCCGTATCTGAGGCCCGTCGCATCCATCCATTCAACAAAATCCCGCCCCAATGGCCACTCCCGTGACCGCATCTGCGCGAACGCCGGCCACCTCCACCGCGACTGTGGCGCACTCCGGACAACTGGTACTATAACCGATCCCTGCGTTCGTTCGTTCCCGAATCAAGACTCTAGGTGATAAACAATGATCTCGTAAGCCTCTCATCTCCCATGAACGAACGTTATTTCCTTGAAACCATATCAATGTGCTGCAAGTATCCCCCCCCCCACCCCGGGGGGAGAAATCCATTCAAATACCCTCTAACAACTACGATCTGACACCTAGCCGGCCATTCTGCACTGACATCCCCTCTTCCGCGATTTGATTAGCCCGCAATCCCTTTTCCCCTGTAAGTGTTAGGGTTTGGGTTAGGAGTGGGTACGGGTGGCTATCCTCATGTGTGTTGGGGTTGAGAAGTAGGGTTGGGTGGATGGGTAGTGGGTCTTGGCAGTCATGTATTTCTATAATAACTAATATAAACCTTCGATCATATCATAGATAGGAAATACATCGAGTCATTCTCCCACCACCGCCGGGTTCCAACAGTAAGCTTGAATAGACGTACTGTAACCCCCCTCGAGGCAATACTTAGAGTAAGTCCTCCTTTCTGGTGCTAGAGAAGTGGTGGAAGTCGCCTGGATAGTCTAAGGAACCAAAAACAATAATACTTATTAGCAGCGGATTGGTAAAAGGGGGAATGCCGAAGACCTCCGGGAGAAAGAGGTCTCTGATCACCGAAAAGGTAACGTACTGTTATCAATCAGTCAAGAGACATATCCTTGGGTCTTTTGTGATACTCGGGTGTTGTCGGGATACGGATCTGCGTGGAGGTTGCGTTAAAGTTTTGCTCTGGCCACTCAACCAAAAGGTCGTTGTGAAAGGGATTTTTCTTGGCCGGCGGAGTGAGCTTCCACAGAGAGCCTGATTGTGAAGTACCTCTTCCGCTTAGGCCACCAAGATTTCTGTCAAAGGAGAATTCTGTGAAAGCTTCTGCTGAGCGACTGCAAAGGTTAAGGGCGCGGTGGGTGGGTAAGTCTATACAAAGACCTCGCTCAAAGACGGATAGAGAGAGATGGATAAATAGTGATTTGGGTGGTAAACTGATCTGACTGTACTGTACAAATGGCAATATCAATATAGCTATCATACATAGGAGAAAGGAGAAAGGAGAAATGATCTAAAACTTAAAACAAGTGAAGAGGAATGATCATATCATACATAAGAGGGAGGATCTGTGATGGGAAATCGAAACTAGGATCAAGGAAGCTCAACAAAAGTTGCAAGGGCGAAAATAAAATAAGAGAATGCTCTCCCAGCACTTTTTTCTAACCACCAGTACAAGTAAGAAAAACACAAAATTCTTCACATGGTCGTAGTAGCACCCAATATCCGGGAGGTTTTCCGGTAGAGACGCATGTGCCCAATTCTGCTGAAAATATGACAAGTTGTACGGCTAGAGAGTTTCCAAGCTCAGGGATAAGGGCTTGACCGAAAGGGAAAAAAAGAAAATATTGAAGAAAAGAGGCTAGGGCCACAGGGTAGGCTCTAGAGGCCTGGGGAAGGCCTGAATTGAGGAGGGGCCGGGCGAGAGAATTATGAGGGAAGGCCGTGGGAACGATACAGGGATAGCATAGGGCTGCGGTCAAAGACTCGAAGAGGGCAAAGAGGCCTGAAGCTCGTCAACCGCAAACCGGGCTGGGATTGGAAGCTGCCAGGCTAGTAGGAGATTCACCACTGCTCCATGTCCCTTTGCAGACGCATGCCAAAGTGGTATGTGACCATTTTTGTCTGGTGTGGTGGGGTTAACGTCTTCGCTATCTAAAAGTTGTTTCACCACTGACTCGTGCCCATTATCCGCAGCCCACAGAAGTGGTGTCCTACCCTCATTGTCTGGTTTATTGGGGTTGACGTCTTCCCGGTCCAAAAGCTGCTTCACCACCGACTCGTGCCCATTAATCGCCGCCCGCGAAAGTGGGGTATATCCCCACTTGTTAGGCCTGTCGGGGCAGATGTCTTCCCCGTCCAAAAATTGCTTCACCACTGACTCGTGCCCATTATTCGCAGCCCACAAAAGTGGTGTATTGCCCTCGTTGTCTACCTTGTCGGGGCAGACATCTTCCCGGTCCAAAAGCTGTTTCACCACCGACTCATGCCCATTAATCGCCGCCCGCGAAAGTGGTGTATATCCCCACTTGTTATGCCTGTCGGGGCAGATGTCTTCCCGGTCCAAGAGTAGCTTCACCACCGACTCGTGCCCATTATTCGCAGCCCATAGAAGTGGTGTCCTACCCTCATTATCTGGTTCTTCAGGGCTGACGTCTTGCCGGTCCAAAAGCTGCTTCACAACTAACTCGTGACCCTCAATCGCAGCCCATGAAAGCGGTGTGTAGCCCTCGTTGTCTACCTTGTTGGGGTTGACGTCTTTCCGGTCCAAAATCTGCTTCACAACTAACTCGTGACCCTTAATAGCAGCCCATGAAAGTGGTGTATTGCCCTCGTTGTTTGGTTTATCGGGGTTGACTTCTTCCCGGTCTAACAGCTGCTTCACCACTGACTCGTGCCCATTGCTCGCAGCCCATGAAAGTGGTGTGCTCCCATCATTGGCTGCCCTGTCGGGGCAGATGTCTTCCCGGTCCAAGAGTAGCTTCACCACTGACTCGTGCCCTTTACCCGCTGCCCATGAAAGTGGTGTCCTACCTTCATTGTCTTGTTTATCGGGGTTGACGTCTTCCCGGACCAAAAGTTGCTTCACCACTGACTCGTGCCCATTAATCGCGGCCCACATAAGTGGTGTCCTACCCTCATTGTCTGGTTCATCGGGGTTGACGTCTTCCCTGTCCAAAAGTTGCTTCACCACTGACTCGTGCCCACAAGCCGCCGCCCACGAAAGTGGTGTCCTACCCTCAATGTCTGGTTCTTCAGGGTTGACGTCTTGCCGGCCCAAAAGCTGTTTCACAACTAACTCCTGACCCTTAATCGCCGCCCATGAAAGTGGTGTAATGCCTTCGTTGTCTGCCTTGTTAGGGTTGACGTCTTCCCGGTCCAAAAGTTTCTGCACCACTAGCTCGTGCCCATTACCCGCCGCCCGCCAAAGTGGTGTCCTACCCTCGTTGTTTGGTTTATTGGGGTTGACTTCTTCCCTGCCCAACAACTGCTTCACAACTAACTCGTGACCCTCAAACGCAGCCGATGAAAGTGGTGTATTGCCTTTATTGTCTGCCCTGTCGGGATTCACCTCTTCCCGGTCTAAAAGTATCTGCACCACTGGCTCGTGCCCATTACCTGCCGCCCGCCAAAGTGGTGTCCTACCCTCATTGTCTGGTTTATTGGGGTTGACTTCTTCCCTGCCCAACAACTGCTTCACAACTAACTCGTGACCCTCAAACGCAGCCCATGAAAGTGGTGTGCTGCCCTCATTGTCTGCCCTGTCGGGATTTACGTCTTCCCGGTCCAAAAGTTTCTGCACCACTGGCTTGTGCCCATAATTTGCCGCCTCGAAAAGCGGTGTATATCCCCACTTGTTGGGCCTGTCGGGGCAGACATCTTCCCGGTCCAAAAGTTGCTTCACCACTGACTCGTACCCATTAATCGCAGCCCACGAAAGTGGTGTATTGCCCATATTGTCTGGCGTGTTGGGGTCGATAGCTTCCTGCCCGAGCAATAGTTGCACAGCCTCCTCCCGTCCTCCCCTCACGGCCCATATGAGGGGCGTTATGCCGGCAAGATCCCCCTTGCTAGCATCACACCCATCTATTCCTAACAGGCAAGTCATAAAGTGAACGATCCCAAAGAAAGATGCGCAGTGGAGTCCAGTGAACTGAGCATGGGTATTGGCTTCAAGGATATCATTTGGATCTAATATTTGCTCAAAAAGTGATTGAGCGGCTACATGGTTCTCATACCGTTCCAATAGTCCCATTGCAAGCGATTTTGCATGATCTGAAAGTTCCCTTTTTGCATGGGTGCCCCAATACCGGGAACAATATTTGAGGAAGGGCATGCTTGAGAGGTCGGGTTGTGACTTTGCTGGTAGGGCCTTGGGCTGCTCTGAATTCAGGTAAGTCAAGCAGGTTTCCGCCATTACCAAATGGGCTCGAGGAAAAAGATTGTGATGAGTGCAGAGGTACTCGCGGAGTGTGTGGTGGATCAACCGCGCGGTCGAGGCTTCCTTGTCTACAGTAACTAGTCCTTGGCAGCAGGCGAGTAATGTTTCTGTTGCGGGCACATTGTCGTTATTGAAATGCGTGGTTCCAATTTCCACTGCGAGTGCATGGCACAGCTCATCTGTCCGTAATGGCCTTTCCGAATAGCATATCCACATTAATGTAGTCATGGCAAGTTTTGCTTTCTCTCCCTCTTGAGCTTTTATCCGTTCCAGTGTTGCCCCATAGGCATCTCCCAACCCCAACCCATCCCCCATCGCATTGAGCCTGTTTCGTCTTCGATGGATTGTTGTTTCTACTAGGATCGTGTCCACCTTGAGTGAAACCAGCAGGAATCTATATTTGCACCTATCAATACATGACTTATAAAGGTTTCCCAGACCCCAGCTACTACGTACGATTCTGAGATTTCTTTGGGAATGCTCCTCATAATATCAGCCTCTAACCCACTATCCATTACCTCCGGAGTTGTGTCCTTCCTAAGTCTTGTGCGCAGATATGTGACTATATCGTCATTCCTAGGCTCAATCAATACACTTGTTGCTCTCCCACCGAGTCCCCTCTCAACTACCCTCCGGATATGTGACCTTCCGGTCATGAAAATTCGCGTGTTTGGCGACGCCAGGAGGATTTTTCCCAACGCTTCAAGAACCTCCACTCGATGCTTCGGAACACATTCGTCCAGAGCATCAACACATATAAACGTGCGTTGTAAGGATGAGACATCGGCGAACATTTTCACAATATCGGGAACGTGCAGTTTTCGGCCACCAATCACCTTCTTCTGGGCCCCAAATTTCCGTGCTATTTCCACCGGAATTTCTCCGAACCCACTCAGAAGCTGTTTGAGCAGAGATCCGAGCATATTGGTTGGAGACTGGGCCCCCCGCGAAGCAAAGTCATAGTAAAAACAAGCGACTACCATTTCCTGCTCCATGGCCTGGTCGCATAAATAGTCCACCACCACGGAACTACCCATCGGAAGCTGTTAGCAATAACCTTCGTTTATTCTGCACGAATTGTCTCTCATACCAGATGTAGCTCTTGCCGACCCCCGGGTCCCCATAGCAGAACAAGGCCGCATGATCGGTTTCGCCATTATACCAGCTTCTAAACTCTCCTGTTTCCAGTAGCCAGTTCCCTATACCATCCACCCGCTGATCGCTAATATCGTGATGTCGTTCCTGGGGTTCTAAAGGTGACAACCAGGCCAGGATTTTGGACCCATCGTCTGTAGCAGTAAATATAACCTGAGTAGTATTGTTATAACTATTCGATACGTTGAAAGAATCGGTGTTATGCGTAAAGGCTCGAAACATCCTTCACTCTTGAAATACTGGAGAGAATAGGTTGCTGAACTGCTTTGGGCCGGTTGACAAAGTTCAGGTAAGTTTGGGGAAAGCGGGGTCACCTGCTGCACCCAGCAACTACCTAACCGCAACTCAACCAATCAGCCAAGGCTTGTGAAACCAAGCTCCATGCACTCCCAGCTCTGCCCGGGAGGCGAGGTCACGGGAGAAGGAGCACACCTCGCCTCAGGCCCCGAGGGTCAAATTGCATTCCAAGTTACCGTAGCGTCCTGTGCGATCGACAAACCGGAGCACCCCAACTCCGCACTTATATCACTTCAAGGGCTCGAGCAGTATTAGACGGCTATCCCCTATTTCGCGTTGCTCATAGTTGGGAAAACTAGGTATGCAGAAGCAAGTGTGACTCTATAAGGAAAACAAAACCATGATTAAATTTTCAACGCCGCAGTAAGTTGATAAATAAGCGACATTGTTTGAGGTGAATTCTATAATCAGCATTTCTAGTAATAGAACCTAAGGATTAACCAGAATCGGGTTTACCAGCCACATCCATACTCTCACCGCTGCTGCCACTCATTCCCTCGGGGTAGTATAGATATCATTTCTTTGTAGCCATATAGCAAAAATCCCTAAGTTACCTCACAGCTGTCTTCGGAATCATGTAATATTAATAGTATAATTTTTAGAATCAGGAATCAGTATCAATAGCAAGAATTGTGCACTCAGTTGCTCTTCCGGGGTTGTCACATCCACACCACCGGTAGTCGGTTTTAGCTTTGAAGATACATGGGGTGGGTAAAATAATCCGGTTGCCAAGAAGTAGCAGTTCTGCAAATTTTCTATGAGAGAGACATCTTAACAACTGGGTTATTTTGCTCAGCCCAAGTACCTGTATGCACCGCTATAATTGCCTTCTCCCTTGCTCCTTCCTCAAGCCCCCCATGGCTTCGTGCAATCTCCTTTTCATTTTGAGGTTTTCTGGGGGAGAGGCTTCCTGATTTTGGATTGCGTATTCTAAATATATGACAGAATTCAGAGGGTATGAGAAAGTGACATGGTGGAGTTAAAGGTTTGATTACGGGTACAGTTTGTAGATAAAAAAGGTCCTGCTGTTGCTACTGTAGCTAAGAATTTTCTCTCTAGCATCACACTTGCCTTTATGTCACACTATGAGTAAGGCGAAATGGGAGGGTAACCGGCTATTAACTCAGCTACCACAATTCTAGAATATATATCTGGGCTACGATCGAATACTGCAAGCAGCTGAATAGATACAACACCGTTAGTAAAAAGAGCCAGGCAACACCGAATTAGGGATTGCTATCAGCTATCTCCCTGACAACTGCATTTACTGCAGCAATGGGCGATTTTCAGACCCCGGGATTTCGCAGATTCGGAAGAGAAAAAAAGTTTACCGCAATCTTTGGTTGTTGCAATGATATGATAACCGGGATCCCATACTATGCAATGATTACACTTCTCTCTTAGACACTTTGTCATATCTCGGTTTTGCGTTTAGTACTTGATCGAAGGAGAGGCTGCTAGAATGCGTACTCGCATCTTGCCAGTCTACCGTATAGACCTGCTTTTCACTTGGCATGAGCCTTGGAAGCTATAGGCACTGCTTCAGAGGGTTTCTAGAGGGCACACACATTACTAATATCGGTAGGAAAAAACAGGCAAAGGATATGGACGGTAGCAAAAGAATTTATCACATCAGAGATATTGTCGGAGGAAGCTGGATGCAAAATGCGAGTGATATTACGTGATTTGAGAGAGCTGGCTGTAAACTAGTGAAGGAGGGCGAAAGAAAAGGCAAAGGGGAAGATGAACTAAATCACCAACTACAAAATTGGCGAACCTTCTGGGAGAAGAGAAAAGAGGTGGTTGTTCCTGAAACCTGTAAGGGCCTTTTCGCCATGCTACAAATACCAGAGTAATTTCTGTTTTTATAGCATATTTCTCATGATATTTTATAATTAATTGAGGGTGTGTTGGACAGTCACAAATATCGTGGTGTTTTTTTAATCTCGTATTTACTGAAATTATTTTACAGTTTAGGGCCAAAGGAGAAAAGTAAATATTCTTGCCCTCAAGGGTAGGGCATTGCTTAGATTTAGTATCATAGTGTTAAAAGTGCTAGGTGATAAGGTTGTCGGGTTGCTATCAATTGTTCGTGCGCGGTTAATTTTGTTCATGCACCCTAGCCCTCTCGCTACCGGGGAAGTAGGCCTCGGGACTGCTTAAGCCCTACGAGTGTCGTTCCAACATGTTGAGGTTAGCTGATACCGGTAACAGAGTCTATTTTTGTTTTGAGGATCGGGTAAATTTCTGCGGTGGATGAGTAGCCAATTTTCCAAAGCCAGGCGAGTATATTAAGAGTAACTAGGTGAAAAACAAGAAGGAAATAAATAAGAGAACCCAAGAAGAACAACGCCAAAGGAAATCCTGCACCGAACTTGATATCCTGCAATGATCCATCAGTTTGCTGTCGGAAGTGTTGGAGAAGTTGCCGCAGCCCTTGCCATGGGAGATCGTTACCGCCGATGTGGCCCAGCGCAAGGCAGGCGAAGTGACTGATGAGGGGGTCGGCCTGCCGTAAGGTGGCGAACGTCTCCCCAAATCCAGGCAGGCAGCTAGCGGTGGTTAGTTAGTTCGACTGACAGGACCCTGGAATCTCTTCGATAGTTTGATTCTCTCCTTTTTTGAGAATTCGATATATGCCTTATAGGTGTCTGATCTCCATCTGCCCAAGGTCTGAATGTCGTTTTCAGGGATCCCGACCTCTGCAGCCCAGGTCGCTGCGCCCCTACGGACACTATGCCAGTTCCATGTCCCTTGGCCCAAGCCAACGCCCGTTGCTAGCTCTTGTAGCCTGCGTACTACGTACTCCCGTGTAAAAGCATGCTGTTCCAACTTTCCAATACAAAATAGTGGAGCATGTTCTGGTCGGTGGGTATCTATGGCTCTAAGTCTTTGCATCGCTAGGACAGGGCAGCCCTGATCGTAGGTGGCGCGATAGTCAGCTTTACGCCTTTGCGGAAGGGGTCGGTCTTTGAGGAGGGTAAATTGAGTTCCATGTATGTCGCTTCCTGAGATATTCGAATACAGCTTTTGGTGAGAAACCACTTGCCAAAGCTATAACGGGGGCACCCTGTAGAGAGGTGAACTCTAAGGTTGCGACTGCACCAAACACTCAATGTAGAAGATAAAGATGAGGTAATATAATTCAGAAGAATCAACCGTAAAACTTAATAGAGTTAAGCTCAAAGCTTCACTCAATTTAGTTCTCTCGAGGAAAAGTTGGTTCTCGAAGTAGAATGCCAAATGCTTAAACTTAAGTAGATATCAGATTTAAGCCTTTGACATTCACCACTACTTCCGACCGTGTGCGAGCACCCTGTCCTGCTCAGGGTCTGTCCGAGGTCTACCCTCCATCAGGAATTATCCCGCTGGAAGTGTCAGACCAACTCGGGTACACTTAACTCCGTCAATAGGATATGAGTTTCTGCAATGCATCTCCAATACAACCGCAGGTGGAAACACTCTTCCCATCAAAGTCATACCAGTGGCTAGCTGTTATGACAACAACCGGAGTCAATACCTAGATGGTGGACTCACTGGCCCAGTGGCAGTTTCGTCTATACAAGCTATGCAGTCCATCATTTAATCTACGCGACTATCCCATGTGATAAATTGACATACAAGCTCCCCGGGTGAGATGTAGCCGATGGTTGGCTAAGTGGGCGCTACCCATAGCCATCCTCTCGGAACATACTCTACCGTGATAAGACTAATACCTCTAGAGTCCAATAACAATCCATAGTAATGCTACAAATCAAGGGGAGAAGGTCCGGGCTGGTTACTGAGGTATTTGTCTCGAGAGTACCCTGGCCTTCTGAGACTACCTGAGCACCACTAGGAAGACTACCCTACAACCCGTAGGCTAGAATAGACTCCTAGATGCCCGAGAGACCATATATGAGCGACCCCCATTTTGGCGGTTACCCATACTCCCCTTATATATCCTGCGAACGACATTCGGTCGGATGGAGGCGACGACTTATATGGTGTTAGGGCAGCTGCTCCAATGACCTCTTTTAACTAGCAAACGAGCAACTACACAGCCGTCTGCCTATGACGCGCCGTCCCAACGCTAGGGCCAGAGGGGGGTGTTAGCAAAACCCGCCCAAGTTTAATAGCATGTTCGGGCCACCCTCATACAGGCGTGAGGCCTCCCCGCGCAGATACGTGTGCGCCCAAGAACATCTAAGAGCCCATAGAATGTGAGGCAATCGACCTCTAAGTTGTAGGATGACTTTGCCGGTGAAGGTAGGGTAACTTGGGTTCCTCAGTAGGGTAACTGGGACCCATGGGCATAATGACCAAATTCCCAAGATAGGGTAACTTTGCCCTCTTATGCCTTCAACCGCTCAGGAAGTCCTCCAGGCGACCACAGGAGTCGTCTCGGAGGTCCGTGTAACATTCCCATAATTCTGTTGACCTTATGCCAATGTTCTCCCGAAAGGTTACCCTGCCTAGTAGAGTACCTCAAGGCTACTCAACTACCCCCTAGGCCTTCTCCTATGTTTACCAGCTATTTGTATAAAGTATACTAGACCATACCACCTCAGGTTACCTCTTGGTATACCATTTGGGCTAAGGTGATAGTGATTGTAGCTACCTATCATAGGGTCGTTACACTACTCCCCTCTTCTCTGGGTCTGTCCTCAGACCTTCAACGTCGTCTCTTAGTCCCACGATTTGGATTATCTATAACCCTATGGTCTTTAGGTTTAGACGGATACCTCTCATGGAACTGTTGCAATGCTTGCATTGCGGTATCTTCTAACATCTCAAAAGGTTCCCAAGAATTCTCTTCTGGACTGTACCCTTCCCAAGCAACCATATATTGCACAAAGCGATGTGGAAACGTTGAGTTAGGATTCCTATACCATCTGCTATCAACCACTTCCGCAACAACATAACTAGGCTCATTGTCTACTATGTCAGGTGTTGGTATTATCTTTTGAGGCCTGCCCACAGGATCCTCACGATTGGGTTCCAACAGACTAACATGGAATACAGGATGGATGTCCCATCTCTCAGGCAGCTCAACCTCATAGGCCCTAGACCCCACCTTGCGTTTGACAACAAAGGGTCCAAACATCTTATGGTCTAGTTTTTCCATAGGTCTTTTTGTACGGAGGTTCTTGCGGTTTAGCATAACCCTATCCGCTTTCTTAGCTCTGCCCTGTGAGACATCTTCTAACGTAACATATTCCGGAGCTGGCTGTCTCTTTTGATTATGCCATTTCCGCTGTCTTTCCTGTGCCTGCTTTATTGTCTCTCGGATCTCCTGCCAGGTGCCTTCCCAGTCCTTCACAACAAGCTCGCTGTCTGGGTGGATTCCTTTGTTATCCGACACTATCCCAGACCATTGAGTCCGGGGTGAGAATCCATAATTTATTTCAAAGGGACTAGCCTTTGTGGATTCCGACATTTATACGCACGTTCCGCGAAGGGCAACAGCGATACCCAATGGTCTTGCTGATATGAACAATACCTTCTTAGATATTGTTCTAGTGTCTGATTAACCCTTTCAGTTTGCCCATCACTTTCTGGGTAGAATGCGGTAGAGAGGTTTAGCTTTACTTGCAATAGCTGCATCAGGCTTGTCCAAAACTTAGACGTGAATTGGGTATCTCGGTCAAAGACAATTGATTCGGGAAGTCCATGGAGGCGCCAGATTTCTTTCACGAACGTCAAGGCCAATTCCTTAATGTCTTCCTCCGTCCTTAGCCGTATGAAATGTGCCATCTTGGAGAACCTGTCTACGATGACCCATATCTTTGTATACCCATCTGACTTTGGTAACCCAACAATGAAGTCCATGGATATTGCCGTCCATGGTCTCATAGGAACTTCTAAGGGTTCTAGGAGTCCATACTTCTTATGCCGGATAACTTTATTACGTTGACATACATCGCAAGAGCGAACGTAGTCCGTAATGTTTTCATCCATCTTTGGCCAATAGAAGTTAGCCCTAACCCTACCAATGGTCTTGTATGTTCCGAAGTGTCCAGCAATCTTTGAATCATGTTCTGCCTCCATGATCGTTCGCCTTATACCTTCGTCCTTTGGAATGTACCACCTATTCTTATACAGGAGCAAGTCCTTTTCAATATTAAAATTTGTATCGACCTTACTATCGCCTTTGAGGAGTGCCTTTAGCGTTGCTAAATAGGTTTGATCACTATCGGCTGCTTTCATAAGAGCCTCATGAAATGTTGTCTGCAGTCGAAAACCTTGGCAAGTCTGCAACACATGTGGTCGCAAGATGACTGGCTCCTCTCCAATATACTGTCCAGGGCGAAAAAATGTAAAAGGTTCGGAATTACTCCACCCTTCAGGGCGGTAGTCCCTACGCCTCGACCAAGCATCAGCCTTTTCATTCAACCGTCCTTCACGATATATAACCTTAAAATTGAAAGGTTGTAGAAATTCTGCCCAGCGATGTTGTCTACGGTTTAGAGTCTTTGTAGTATTAAAGTACTCTCAATTCTTATGATCAGTTTACACCAATATCTGATCATCAACTGACATCAACATATATGCCCATTCCTTAAAGGCTGCCACTATTGCGGCCATCTCCTTATCATGGACATAATAATTTATCTCTGCTGGCGAGAACTTTCTACTATGAAAAGCTACAGGATGCGATTTCTCATCTTCACAGAGTTGAGATAATACGGCTCCTAACACAAAGTCACTAGCGTCGGTTTCCAACTTAGTCGGACGAGTGTCATCAAAGTGTGTCAGAATCGGACCTGTGGTAAACATCGCCTTTAACTTGTCAAAAGCATCTTGACACGAAGGAGTCCACGTCCATTTGATACCTTTCTTCGTTAAGTCTGTCAATCGTTTGGCTATCTTGCTAAAACCTTTTATGAACCGATGATAGAAATTGGCAAAGCCCATAAAGCTTTGCATATCGACGACCTTCTCGGGCGTTGACCATGCCCGGATCTCTTCAAATTTTGTACTTGTCATAGAGATTCCTCTATCGGATATTTTATCCCCTAGGAACTTTACTTCCCGTTGATGGAAGCTTGACTTCTTAATGCTAACGCAAAGGCGTGCCTTTCTCAGCCTTTCCATGACCCGCCTTACCAGGGCGACATGTTCTTCAACTGTTTCCGTATAGATCAGAACGTCATCCATATAGGCGATGACTCCGACATCTAACATATCACGGAATACATCGTTGATCATACTCGGGAACGTTGATGGTGCGTTGCATAACCCAAAGGGCATCACGGAATATTCATAAAGACCATATCTGCTTTTAAAAGCGGTCTTCCATTCTTCACCTTCCGCCATGCGGATAAGGTAATAGCCATTCTTCAAATCCAATTTGGTGAAGATAGTGGCTTTACCGAGCCTACTCCTAAGCTTGCTCATCAAGGGCAACGGATACTTATTCTTGATAGTAATCTTGTTTAACCCTCGGTAATCAACACATAACCGCAGCGTTCCATCAGGCTTTGGCACAAATAATATTGGGGCGCCTATTGGCGAGGAAGATCTCTTGATCTTTCCATGGTCTTCCATTTCCCTAATATAATCCCAAAGTGCGTCTAATTCCTTCTTAGACAAGGGATAGATAGGCCCATCTGGTAGTTTGGCCTCTGGAATCAAGTCGATACGATGATTGTATTTACTATGCTCAGGCAAAGCATTAATTTTCTCTTGACTGAATATATCTGCATAGTCTCTATATTCAGGGACAATCTTAATCTTGATGTCCTCGCCGTCTTCATCAGTGTAAAGGGCCATGCCCTTGACAAAGATATTGTCTGGGTCCTCGGCTAAGAGTTCCTCTTCGGTAATGAACTCTAAGCGCCTTTCTTTCCTTAGGCAGTTGGCTTTACAATATTCTGATCGCCACTTAAGACTGCCCTTCTCCCAGTTAATATCTGGGTTGTGGTCCTTTAGCCACGACATTGGTAGGTAACCATTCACTTTGCCTGTTGGCATATCTGCGACTTCAAATCGCATCTTATTCATATGGTCTCCTATATACATATCCACCGTAGTGGTATAGTGTAGACCTGAGCCTGGGATATGGTTCCCACTGGCATCTAAAATTGGTGTCGGTTCCTTCCGACGTACACAAGGTACTTGGGCATTCTTAACCCAATCACTGCTTAATACAGCCCCAGTAGCGCCACTATCTAACAATAAGAGGGCTTCACCACTTAACCTCTCTTGATTGTGGCTCCACTCCAATCTCACTCTCACGTGAATGGATCTTGTATGTGGCGGTGGGCCTGCAAGCCTCAACCGCTTATCGGGTCTCTTGTCCCTAAACATTGCGGTTAGTAACTTT
>Ga0307509_10002777_pt1 | contig 27794 bp, 25 predicted proteins | sample 10_EM_MG_FD_202245 | JGI IMG/M metagenome (GOLD analysis project Ga0307509, IMG submission 202245) | Populus trichocarpa ectomycorrhiza microbial communities from riparian zone in the Pacific Northwest, United States - 10_EM | ecosystem: Host-associated > Plants > Roots > Unclassified | place... | reverse complement strand
AATAGCATATCCAATTGCTTGGCAGGCCTGGTCAGACCAGTCTTGGTCAAGTCGGTTTCCATAATCCTGACTGTCCAGTCGGTCTGATTTCCACCATTGGACTAGACTTGACTTTCGACCTGACTAGTTAGTCCAGTCCAGTCTTCCGCCGACCATTCGGAACCCTGGGTATCATGGTAGTTTGTGGCTGATCTAGAGGACGGGTGTCATACCTTACTTATATAAGTTGAATAAAAGTTATTGAAAGTGATTGGCAGTATTCCCTCGTTACCACAGACCTGAAACTATGGGAGCGGTGGCATTATGACCAAGTCAGTAGTCAGGATGGCAATTTGTTGTTCAATAATCTTTATCTACATTGGAAATGCTGATCGCCAGACTTTCCCGGCATCTCCTTTGTTCTTAGCTAGCTTCCGGGGAAGTGCTGTGGAGTCGGGCATATGGGTACGGCTTCGGGCGTGTGTTTGTGGAAAGCATTTCCTATGCAGGAATGCAGCAATCGGAAAGGAGGCGGAAAGGTAGTGAAAGGGTTTTACACCCGGAGGACGCCCGGAGAGATAGTGATGGTTGTTTCTGCATTTTGTTAGCATGAGTTTCCTGGAAAAAGGGGGAAAGATGGGACATGGAGCAAACTGTCTGAAGAAAGTGTGTGGTACCTCCTGTTGAGGATAGGAGGAGTTTGTGATGATATATACTTCTGTCTTTGCCCTAGTTAGTTGAGATAGTGGACAGGTGTCGTTGAGCGAGGAGTTGTTGTTGTGAAGAGAAGAGTTTCCCCCCTGCTTCTGTGTGCGATCGTATTAGGTGTGATTCCTTGGCGCTCTTCGTTTCGTTTCGCCGTTTCGTTTCGCCGTATATCGCCGTTTAACTCTAAAAGTTTAACTATAATAATAAAGGATGACACCCATCCGGGCTTACCGCTCCTCATCAGCAGTACAATCCCGAGGTACGCCAGCCCAATTTGTTGAAGAACTAATAAAGTAAAGGCTGGCTGGAAGAATTGGTACCTAGTGTACGGGTAGACTCCCAGTACATAAGTTCATCGCATCACCAATTAATAAGGTTGTGTTGGAAAAGTGATTACGTATTGGCCACAAAACTCGCCGCACTTGTTCTATTCTACCTTTACCAAGGTTAGCCAGTAATGTTTGCTTCTATCTTCCGTCACCATAGTTTTCTCTCTTTCCTATCTTTCTTTTGCTGTTCTTTACACTTAATTGCAATATGAATCTCTTCTTGAGTTCGCAATATTTCCAACAGGTTACAAGAGTGATTGGTCATGATTCAAGATGCTCGAGGACACTCGATGATAGTAGAGCATGATCGAGTAGTCCCTATGATCGAGGGACCTCGAGGCTGATCGAGCAGACTATAATCGAGCAAAACTCGATCATGATCTGATCGTGGCCATCACTAGACTGGACCCGACTAACTTAGATAGCCCGGTCTAGTTTAGGCTAGTCCTAGACCAGTCTTTATCCCCTGCAGTAGTGATAGTGCCGAATTTCCCTACACCGTGCTAAAGAGGCACTAGCAAGATCAGCGTATTTCTTGGATTGGTGGATTCAATCTCATAGCGGTGGAGAGCCCTCACATTACTCGGGATGTTGGTTAGTAAATCTCAACAGTTGCATTGCCTCACAACTAGAAATACGGCTAACATCGCTCTCATATCAGGTTTAGTATTCCTGTTGATGGAAAAAGATCTGCATCATAATTTGACCTGAAATGCTTTTGATATCACTCGATTGACATATCTAGAAAGGTGGGGAGCTAGTTTTTTAGTTTGTATTTTAGCGTGATGTAGGGAAATTCGGCACTATCACCCACCACTGCAGGGGATAAATGATCCCAGTCGGAATGGCACCCAGGCCAACACTCGCTAAGAATAGATGTATATATATAGTAGGATTTTAAAGCCGCTTGCCACGGTATAAATCAACAGGCCCTCGATAGAGGTTGATAGAACATCCTGGAGAGGGTAGAATGCGGTGGAAATGCAATTACCCGATGGATAAGTCGCATTGAATACCGGTGTTGTGACAGTTGGTCATGTAATATCACTCACTTAATGCACGCAAAATTTGTTCCTATATGATTTCTTGATCCTCTCAAATATGGGTTCTTTCACATCTCGAATGCTGCTTTCAGCTCTCTATGTTTTCCACACTCATTACCGGTTGAAGCCTAATGTGCGTTTGTTCATTATTCCTTTTTTTCTTCTCAGGTTACTTCTGTGATAGTCTTTGTTTTTTCTTTGTGAAGGGATCGTAGTCGTAATAGCTGAACTCAACTACTGTACTATATAGCTGAGATATGTCTTCCTTATTATTTAATTAATAAGCGCTGTCAAAATAAGAGATCTCAACTACTACTATTATCATTTCTCCATCCAAAACCACCGATCGCATATTGTAACAAAATTGTTCCATACTTGAGAACCTATTTTCGCCACCCCTAATCAAAGCGAGGCACTACCTCCACCGTATAATCCATGGAAACAATAAGTTTTATTAGAGAGTTTGCGCAAGAGGACCTAGGTGGCAGTTAACGGAAAAGAGACCTAGGTCTCTGAATGGGTTTGCGCACCAGGTCTAGGTGGCTTGGTAGCAATGGTAGCTGGAAGATGGGAATTGAGTAGGGTAATATCGCTTTGCCCTCAAATTTGTTCCCTGTTCAAATTAGGATTCCCTCATACACGGGTTGGGTACTAACCATACTGACTGCCATAGAACAGGTAATCTACTACAGAATGCCCAATATTATCATCAGTAAAATTTCTTAATAACATGTAAAAAGAGACTGTGTTGCTGCTGATTTACCAGTCGACAACGATTGGATTTCTTCAGGTCTGAAAAGCCCAGGTCTCGCTACCCACCTGGGTGTCCAAGACTTTTAGGTTAACAGAAAATAAGCTGTTCTCCTGCCCCTAGGTCTCCTTGCGCAAGCTCTCTATTAAGAAAAGCTTTATTTGAACGTAACATATTGTGATAAAAATAGCATATCCTATTGCTTGGCGGGCCTTGTCGGACTGGTACTGGTCGAGTCGCTTTCGATAATCCTGACTGTCGGAACCCTGCCCCGCATTCAGTCCACCTCAGACCAGTATTGTATTACCGAAGCCCCATCCTGAAACCCTTTCCCTAACTATCTCCTAAGCTATACTGGTCGGCTATCTATGTCTACTTGCTGCCAGAAGCGTAAGAAATCGGACTTGTTAAAGCAAGAAAACTTCTATGTAAACGGACGCCACCGGCTGGGCATTGACCATATGCGATACTATAGCATACCCTCTATCCAGGTCCTAGAGACCTCATTGGTGGGTGTGGGACAGATCGCCACTCAGGGCAAAACATCAGGCTATCGCTAATATATTCTGAGTATCAACTCTCTCGCTCTCATAGGATGGATTATATCACAGAAAAGGTGGTAACAAAGGGAAAGAGTATAAAATCGCAATTCTCATATACATCCCATACAACCAGTTTAATATGGCTGTGACTAGGAACCTGTTGAAATTCACGAAGGTTCCATATGCAGGGCATAGCTGGAACAACGATGGGACATGGCTGAGAGGTATTGGGTTTGATAACGGTTGCACGATTGAGTAGTATGGTATCAGGAATGTGATGGTACGGTTAGTTGGGACGTTAGCTAAGGCTGGAGTGTTTGAGATGGTTTAGGGATTGGCACTAGTGTAGACTAGGCGTTAGAGATTAAGGTTTGCTAGGAGAGGGAACGGGCTTGTGTCAAACTATGATAGTTTGGAAACAGACTACGGTATCAGGTCTGCGAAGGAACGCAGAAGATAGGAGCAATAGTGTAAGAGGATGAGACGAAGAGGGATGGAAGAAGTTTCGGGAAACTTCTCCGGAGTTGGAGGGATGAAGGGAAATATGAAAGGGTGTTGCGGACGATGATTTCTTTCTGTATGTCAAGTTTGTGTATATATAGGACACGTTCGGAGACGAAGAAAGAATAAGGACTCCAAGATACTCTCGCCTCATCATAGCCAAACTTGTTTAGAACCAACATGGAGAAACACAGGCATGTAAAATAAACAGAACAAGGGGACAAAAACAACACCGTAGAATGATAAATATACTGAAAAATTGAAGTAAAAGAAATTCTACTCTACTTATATCAACGCCTCTCCGAGTATCTCAAAGAAGAAGCCAAGTTAGACGCTGTCATGTGTGAAAGCATGTGGTAACGAGAAATTGGGTTGCAAAGTTGGGAACATCCGACTTCTGAAGAGAGGTATCATGGGTCCAATGGTCAGCACCGGAAATAAAGGGATTATGTGCCAGTTAATATGTACAGCACAGCGTACGCTGTGCAATCGCCTTTTCTTAACTAGAGTGGGAACACCGGAGCCGTTCAGGAAGGGCTACTGACTGACTACCAACATGGCAGGGAAGAGTTGCGTTCGGCCGTATCGCCTCGTTCTCTGCTCAGGGCTGACCGTTTAGATAGCATTGTCAAGGCCTCTCCCCGCGCGTAGAAGCGAGGTGTTCGGCCAGAATTATCTCGCGATTCGGGATTAACCTCTTCCCGATCTAGAAGAAGCTTGATTGCCACCTTGCCCCCATATATGCCTGCCGCATGGGAGAGGGGCGTTCTGCCAGAATTATCTCGTGATTCGGGATTGACCTCTTCCCTTTCTAGTAGAAGCTGGACTGTCCCTGCTTCCCCGAATTCGGCCGCGTGGGAGAGCGGTGTTCTGCCGGAATTATCTCGCGATTCAGGGTTAACCTCTTCCCGTACTAGAAGAAGCTTGACTGCCTCCTCGCCCTCTTCTGCCCTGGCTGCGTGGGAGAGTGGTGTTCTGCCGGAATAATCTCGGGATTCGAGATTGACCTCTTCCCGTTCTAGAAGAAGCTTGACTGTCTCTTCTACCCCGAATTCGACCGCGTGGGAGAGCGGTGTTCTGCCATAATTATCTCGCGATTCAGGATTGACCTCTTGCTGTTCTAGAAGAAGCTTGACTGTCCCCACGCCTTCTTCTGCAGTGACTGCGTGGGAGAGCGGTGTTCTGCCGGAATAATCTCGCGATTCAGGATTGACCTCTCCCTGTTTTAGAAGAAGTTGGACTACCTCCTCGCCCCCAAAAGATACGCCGGCCGCGTGTGAAAGCGGTGTTCTGCCAGAATCATCTCGGGATTCGGGATTGACCTCTCCCCGTTCCAGAAGAAGCTGGACTACCTCCTGACGCCAATGACTACCGGCGGCGTGGGAGAGTGGTGTTCTGCCAGAATTATCCCTCGATTCAGGATTGACCTCTTCCCATTCCAGAAGAAGCTTGACTACCTCCTTACTTGTATATCCACCGGCCGCGTGTGAAAGCGGCGTTCTGCCGGAATTATCTTGTGCTTCCGGGTTAACCTCTTCGCGCTCCAGAAGCAGCTTGACTGCACCCTCACACCTTCGTCGGCCGGCCGCGTGGGAAAGCGGTGTTCGGCCAGAAATATCTCGCGATTCGGGATTAACCTCTTCCCGTTCTAGAAGAAGCTTGACTGCCTCCTCGCCCTCTTCTGCACTAGCTGCGTAGGAGAGCGGTGTTCTGCAGGAATTATCTCGCGATTCAGGATTCACCTCCTCCCGTTCTAGAAGCAGCCTGACTGTCCCCTCGCTCTCGCCTTCGGCAGCGTAGGAGAGCGGTGTTCGATCAAATTCACTTCGTGAATCGGGATTGACCTCTTCCTGTCGCAGAAGCAGTTTGGCTGTCCCCTCTCCCCCGTATCGGGCCGCGTAGGAGAGCGGCGTTCGGCCCGAATCATCTCGCGATTCGGGATTAACCTCCTCCCGCTCCAGAAGTAGCTTGACTATCCCCTCGCTCCCGCCTTCGGCCGCGTAGGAGAGCGGTGTCCGGCCAGAATCATCTCGCGACTCGGGATTAACCTCCTCCCGTTCCAGAAGTAGCTTGACTGTCCCCTCACTCCCGCCTGTGACCGCGTAGGAGAGCGGTGTTCGGCCATCACAGTCTCCCAATTCGGGATCGATCTCATCGCGCTCCAGAAACAGCTTCACAACTCCCTCCTGTCCATACTCTGCTGCCCGCGAGAGGGCTGTCCGGCCATCTGTAGTGTATCTGGTGTTGACATCGGCTCCCGCCTTTCCCAAAAGCAGCCTTATAATCCCTTCACACCCATTCACAGAAGCCCATATCAGCGGTGTGCAGCACGTGGAGTCAGCCTTATCAACATCCCAGTCTCTTATATTCAATACGGCATGCGCAATCTCATTAAGTCCTAGAAATGCAACGCAGTGCAGTCCCGTGAATCCCTCAGGGCTATGTAGCGACCATGGGAGCTCTCTACCGAATTGATTGAAATGGGGAAGTAAAAGAAGCTTTGCTGATATATGGCTCTCAAATCCGTCCAGGAGCTGAAGTGCACGTGATTTCACGCCCTCCGTGGTTTGGTTTCGTGCATAGTGTCCCCAGTAGAAGGAAGCGTGCCTGAGGAAGGGGTACTTGCGTAGAGCGTCGTCTAGAGTAAGTGGAAGTTTTCTGATGAGACCGAAGTTTAGATATGTTAGGCAAACCTCCGCCATTACCGCGTAAGGGTTCTGAAAAATCTCGGAACAGCTATTGAGATATTCTTGAAGTGTGAAGTGCACTAAACGGACCTCCGAATACTTATCGACTATAACAAGTCCAAGACAGGAAGCCACTAGCGTTTGTATGGAAGGGATACTATCAGGGTTATGATCAGGAGACCCTATTTGTACTCCTAGGGCCTCGCATAGCTCGGCCGCATCCATTGGCTCCATAGATCGCGAGATCCACATTAAAGTCGCCATTCCGAGTTTCGACTTCCCCACCGTTTGCCCTTTAATTCTGTCCAATGCCGCAGCATAGACGTCATTAAACCCTTGACCACCGGTCATCTTTTTGAGTTGTTGACGCCTGTCGTAAATTGTTGTCTCATCCAATATCGCTGTGATGTTCAATGAAACAAGCAGAAACCTAGATAATACTATTAGCGAGACCTCAAGTTTAGAACGGAAAATCGCAGCTACATACACATCGGAAATCGTTTCTGAAACCCGGTTCATGATTTCAGCGCGAAGACAGGTGTTCATTGCCTCCGGGTTGGGATCTTCATCCAACATCATCTCAACATATCTCATAATGTCTTGTTTCGCTCCGTTCATCTGGATAAACCGCGCAGCTCCCTGAAAATATTTCTCAATCTCGACCCCGATATGTGGTCGACCTGTAAAGAGAAAGCGGACCCTTGGACACGACTGGGAAATTTTATGCAATGAGCGTAAAAGGGTGGGTAGATGCTTCACCAGGAGCTCATCCAAGGCGTCAATACAAATGAAAGCCCGGTCTAACGGTGCGATGGAGGCCTTTAGGAGCTCAAGAGCCTCAGGAACCCGGAGACCGCGGCCTCCAATTTGAGCTTTTGCTTTCTGAAATGCCGAGTCGATCTCAGTAGGGATTACTCTCCGCGCGCGCACAATTTGCTTGATCAGTGCGCCCAACATGTTCTCGGGAGTTTGCATCTTTTGGCTCTGAAAGTCACAGTAAAAACATGCAACTGCGATTGTCTGATCCACAGCTTTGTCGCATAGCTGATCAATCACTAGGGAACTGATTCCATCAGTTAACCTCTGTCTAACTTCTACACGGATTAAAGCTGTTCCTCCTACCTAAGATATGTTTTCCCGGCCCCCGGGGCGCCAGAGCCAAACAGAGTGGCAATGGTAAATCCATCCCCACCATCGCGCCAGTTGATAAGATCGCCTGTTTCTAAAAACCAATTCCCCAAGCCATCCAGCCGGCGTGTGCTCACATCCTGGTGGCGTAGGCGAGGTTCTAGCGGGGATAGCCACTCTAGGATCTGAGGGCTTTCATCCACATATGTGGTGTTATTGTTGGTGTTGTAGCTACTTATCACGTTGAAACTGTTTTGGTGGCCTGTGCCGGTAGTTGTCGATGTGAGATGGGTTGACGGATTCATGTTTCTTGGTATAGAATGGGGTAGAGAGGTGGTGAAGGTCGAAGGTTGGGAGTGGTGAATAGAATATCACAGAGTGGAAGTTCGTGAAAAGCGGGGTCGGACCACACCGGCACCGGATCCCCCCCAAAGTCAGTCAGGCGCTTGTGATAGGTGGAAACGATCAAATGAATTCTCAATGTTACACACACTGAAACCTGTAACAAGCTCCCGCAGCCGAAGCTTGCATACTGCGTGCATGCATTAGGCTGTTTCACAATAAAGCATCTCTTGCAACCGCTGCGCACGGAATTCCAAACTCAACTGGTCGTGAAGAAAACAGCCCTACGCTTTCCTAGTTAGTGGTTCGTCTTTCCTTTCTCGTATCAGTGTCCTTTCGATTTCTCATCAAGTGGCTCGTTCGGCAGTGTTTCTTCGTAAAGCCCCTGCAAGTTCAGGCGCGATATCGACTTTCGTTCATTTGAAGCAAAGTGTAACTCGCTAACATCTGCGCCCTCAAGTGCCGCTGTCCCCGCCAACCGCAACACTGATAGAAAACCCTCTTCAGTCTTGGTTCCCGTTGCCGGACATGCCACCACTTCCGTTCAAACAATGCACCGGTCGACAAACCCTGTGATTTAACCGCTCCACGGCAGCTGTTCAGGTCTTTAAAAAATATTCCGGCAAATCGATGCTCTAATTTTAGGTTCATGACACACATACTTGTACTCGAGTACTCGTACACTGCTTTAGATGCTGTCGCGTATTCATTGCATACGATGAATATCTAATGGTGGGCATGAATGTTGCAGTGATGATTTGAATTAGATTTCATCAGTATACCGTAGGATCCGGCGAGATTTTCTAATCACAAAGGCCACCTAACGCTGAGTTTTACTCCATCACTGGCACATGGTTGCTAAAAGCATTGTTAGATCTTGGTTCGTGGGGTTGGTCGTTCTGTAAGCGATTGTGGGAGGGAAGCCGACACAGGCTGAGCTCGTTTAAATCTTCAAGGTTCAGGAGTTCCGATTGTGCATTGGTGGTGGTACCAGATGGGATTTGATTTCGAGTTTTCAGTCTAACCATCCGGGTAGAATGGACGGGGTGTGGTGATTAACCTGAGGATGAAATACGAGCGCGGTCGGTAATTTAGATACACAGTCGCGTGGGGGTGATGGAAAACTTTTGTGAATCTTCTGGTTGCAGCTGGCGACTATATGGCACGTGACTGGGATAATGCCTTCACACACATTCTTAGACGCCAATATTAGTGGCGTACGACCCGCAGGATCGGCCTTATCAACATCCCAGTCTCTCATTTCCAAGACTCGAGTAGAGCCTCCGTAATTTAATCAGTGCCCAGATACTATGCCATGCAATGTACCGCAAAAACTGGTGAGAACCGTCCAGTCGCTAGTACAAGTACTTGTACGTTCAAACAAGATTTTTATCCTAGGTTTGTCTCGAAATCGCAATAAGATGACATAGGCTAACTCTTTATAGTAAGGACTAATCCTTTCAGGGCTCTTATTTTGACGCAATCGTAAGTCTCACCTCAGCCGCTTCTTATTTCAACGTACTCGCGCATGGATGAAAAAATCGGAAAAAGTGATCGGCAGGATCACAGCGTGAGGTTGTAGAGAATTGAGAGTTGATTGGAACCAGATGGGGCTTGGCAGACATCAGAAAGGCGGATCATGATGTTTTGAAGTGTCGGTGGCTTGTAGTGATACAACCATGATGTCCTTGAGTAGAGAGAACAAGAAAGTAGCAACAAGAGAAAACTTGTTTATGACGGGGAGAGGAGAGGAGTAGATTTAACATAAGAAACAGCAGACTGTGCTCGTTCTGGGTCAGTATCCAAGTCGAGAAACAATATCACCAAAACCATCTCTACAACGCACCTTCATGACCGATCCTCACGCTCAAGCAAGTCTTTCCAGTACCACTGTCTTTTCCTCTACCCCTACCGCTTCCCCTTCCCCTACCACAGCCGCTTCTGCTTCCTCTTTCTCTTTCTCTTCCGCACCCTTTTCTATCGAAGCTGATAGGCCTCCGGGCCTAGCTGAGCCGGCAAATGAGGCATCTGCGGCAGACTCCAGTATCGGCCAAAATGCTGGACTCCCACTGGCTGAGGATGTAGGTTCCCTGTCGGCCACCACTTCTGATACAGACTGGGAAAGTGATAAGTTTGGTATGTAATCTGAATCCTTTGGTATTATGTATTTCACAGTATAGCGAGTCCACAGCATAGCGAGAATGCACATACAAATAATCAAAGTCTGATGGAAGCTCAGTGGGCATTCTCATGTCACTATAGATTCGCTTTACCATGAGTTACTGTACCCTTTGAATGCGAATTAAGAATTAGTCTTCTAACTAAATGCGTACTAGAAGAGTCTCTACTGGTAGTCTCTGCATCCGAGTCCGCTTGAGCATCTGTGGGCGACACAGACCATGGTCGCCAACGATCACACTATTACACCCTCTCTCTTGAAACCCGTATTGTGGTCTATACCCTCCGGTACTATGCCAATTGGTCGTACCCTCAGCTTCAGCAAAAGTTTAATATTCCACCAAGTACCTTGCACCATATAATCCATGGTCCAAGCAAGTCTGAAAAAGGTGACTATCTCCCAGGTGACGATCATCGTACTATTGACGCTGGAGTTAAACAACCGCTTGTCGAGGCAGCAACCGCAAGTGCTCACAAGCGTCGCCTTTCCCTATCAATGGTTGCAGAGCTTATTGTGGTTAGAATCAGTTCTCAAGCTCTTTGAGCCGCCTTTGTGCGTGAGGGCTATCATCGTCGGGTAGCCTGAGTCAAGCCTTGCCTTTCTCAAACAACTAAAACCAAACGCAATGCCGGGGCTGAGCGATTTATGTTGAAATTCTTTGTATATTTCCTATGTATATTCAACACACTACCGTGTATTCTTTTACTTAGTTTGTTTTTCGGCTCCGCCTGTCCACCGCTTACATTACTAGGGCTAAGATATATATTATGGTGTTTTATTGTTTATTTCAGGATAATATCTCGGTATTTAACATGTGCTTTCCAATCAGGTGTTTCGGATTTTACGGTTGTTTATGCATCTCTTATGCACCATTCTTGGTCATGATATTTCTAATAATCGCTCCACACCCTTTTGTTTTCATGCACATTATTTGGGATTTACTTGGTTGGATTTCAGGGTCAAACATGTTCGCTCTTATGTTTCTTACATTGTTTTCCCTATATTTCTCTTGTGCATATGGACGCATACTTTTCTATCAATAAGGTGCTACCGCCCACCTGGCTTGGAAGAATTAAGAACCGGAACTCCTACCAATCCCTGCTTCACCTCCTCGCTAAGCGTGCCTCGCAACCCCCCTCGTACTTGCGAAGTATTATCCACATAGAATATATTGTGCCGCATTCACATTTTGAACAGGTTATCAGCCCGGCGCTCTCCTTAATCTATAAGAAATACCCTCACACGCTTCCACCTCCAACAGCAATGAACCACGATCGTATACCTACCTCTACCTCTACCTTAGCAACCGTTGTTGTGGGAACGCAAAATTCTCGGCATTCGGCTCAGCGCAACCCCCATTTCCTTACCTTAAAAGGAACCCTGTTCCCCACGTTGCAACACAACTTCCTTTCTCCCCTCAACAATCACGCTCAGTCTGTGCTGTAGTGAACACTTAGGTGCCGTGTACTTTTCTACTTAATTCCGTCCTGCTTCGAGTGGGAAGGAGGCTCGCTTGAGCAGGGTTGTGGATTAGGAACGGCTATTTTGTGTTCACAAAATACTAAAAGGCTGAGAGAAGTGCTGAGACAGGTCCCTATCAGTTTTTCAAGGATTTTTCACATCTAAACATCACCAAACTGATTGATACAGCAGCTAGCAGACAACTTCGCAACACTGAGTCAGAATCCGAAGACACTGTTAGAGTGGCCTCTGGTCCGGCGACGCGTGCTACCACAGCTACTGGTGAATCCTCCCGTCGTCCTGCACGTTCTGGTTCCAAATGACCACTCAAATCGCCTGAATCCTCACCTCCAGCTCCAGCCGCTAAAACCTCTACTCCGGCCCCTGACAAACACATTCCAAGTTCGAAGAACTCAGTCACTCCCAACTACAAACTAAGCTTGATCCCAAAGCTTACCCGAAGCAAAAACTACGGTGCTTGGAGAGACTTTTCTCAACATGTTCTTGAACGTTTTAACTGTTGGAATATTGTGTTAGGAGAAGAAACAATTGACGATTACGCTGAAGACGACAATGATAATTGTATCGATAGCTACCAGTATGCCGTGACATACTTCGTCCAAACCGTAGAGTCTCAATGCCTCATCTTCCTCGTGACCCATAAAACCCCTCCTAAAATATGGACCGCTCTCGAGGACAAATTTGCCAGAGAAAACACTTCATCTTTCTTCGACCAACTCAATTCTGTTTTCGATACCAAGTACGATACATTGGATCTTCTTTCCGATCATATCAATAAGTACGATACCTTATGGAATGGATTACACCTCCGATGCTCCACTGCCTCCTCTACAGATCGATACACCTTACCGTTTGTCTTTCAAACTGTGTTCGAGTCACACGAGGCTAAAGCAGCCATCCTCCTCCGTTCTCTTCCCGAATCAAGGAATAATATCGTTGATAACCTCCAAACCAAGGAGGACCTTACCTATGATTACGTCTATAATAAACTGATGGACTTGAAAATTCCTACTGCTGTTAACTTAGCGGATAACAAAGCGTATAAAAGTGCTCATGATAAAGGAAAAGGAAAGGAACCAGGAAGAGAACCCTCCCGCCAGGGACCAACGGCCATACCCAAGGACTGTTCCTACTGCAAAAAGCACTACCCAACTGCTCGCAGCGATGGCCATACGTGGAATGAGTGTGAAAAACTCAAGGGCGTCAATCTGAAGGATAAAGAAAAGAGGACTGTTAACATGGCAAAGAGCGGAAAGGAAGAAACTCCTGAACCGGTCAGTACTTTATTCTCCGTCCGAACCACTACCCAAATCTCGTCCTATCCCCAATGGGTTTTCGACACAGGCATAAGCTCACACATGACAAACAACTTAAACCTTTTTATAAACTTCGAGACGGTGAAAGGCACCGTTAGGTTAGGCGATGACTCTGTTATAGAGACATGCGGCCGTGGAACAGTTGTGATCTTGGCCAAAACATCTATTGGTCATGTTTCTTCTGTATACCTTTAACGTGTTCTTTGGGTTCCAAGTTTCGGTTCTTGCAGTTTGTTGTCCTGGCGCGCAATTGTTTCTTTGGTGAAGGGATTTTCTTTGGCTAGTTCCGGAAAGGATATGTATATTTTTAGGGAAAATAAAACAGAGGTTATCTGGGGAAAGCTTGACGAACAAGACTAGGTTGTGCAAGAAGAGAAAGAGTTGGCAAAGAAAATGACTTACCAACAGTGGCACGAAGCCCTTGGACATCCCTCACCTGACTATCTCAAAAGTAACAACTACTCCGTCGCTACTAACCTCCTCAAAGTTCCGAAAGACTGACCATGCGAAACATGTATCATGTCCAAAAGCACAAAACAAAAGCTTACATCACTTACCGACATACGCTCAGATACACCGTTCGAATTAATTCACTCCGACCTTGGCGGAAAATTCTCCAAAACCTGCTTCGGCAAATCCAACTATTATGTTACCTTCATAGATGACTGCACGAGATACGCTTGGATATATCCCATTCATGACAAATCTGATACGGTCACTGTATTCACCCGTTTCATCTATGCTCGCTACACTCAAGATAACGCCATAATCAAACGATTCAGAACAGAAAATGGAGGAGAATACATCAATCCTACCATGTTAACATTGTTAGACAAGCAAGACATAGTACACGACCTCGCTCGTGCTTAGTTACATGAATCAACTGGTATTGCCGAACCATACAATCCAAGTATTATCACTGCTGCTCACTCTTTGTTGACTGGCTTACCTTTAGCTTTATGGGCCGAAGCTATCGCAACTGCCATCTACCTTCGAAACAGACTCCCTAACCGATCCATAGGAAAATCGATGCCCTATGAATCTCTCTACAACAACAAACCGTCGATATACCATCTCCGCCCATACGGGACCAAATGCTTCGTTCACCTACCAGAGGAGAAACGTCAACCTGGAAAGAAACTAATGCCGCAGGCTATCGAAGGATATCTTATCGGTTATACCTCTTCTGATAAAATATATAGAATCTGCATCCCTTCGCATCATAAAGTCACCGAAACTCGACAAATCCATTCGACCACTAAGACGATAGGATCTCTTGGAACTACTACAATGGAACCGTTACTTGCCGAGGAAACTTATGCTACTGTCTAACCCTTATCCTGTCCATTACCTACCAGTAAGGTTGAAGAGGAAATGGACCCGGACCGGAAGAGACAAAATAACCGACCAACATCTAAGGAATTTTCTTTACAACAAAACAGATTTTCAGAAACACGCGAGCCTCCAGCTACCCCTCTCCTGACTTTGCCTGAGGAACAACGACGGAATATTCCACCAGCAGCTGTTGACCCTATTGAGGAAATATCTGGACCAGCCCGGGGTTCTGGAAGAATCTCAACACAAGCGTCAATGAGCTACAAAAAGCAACTTGGACACCGAGTACAATATGCTACTAGTGAGATACCGGACGAGGACCCTACTACCTATCGCGAAGCTGTAAATAGCTCACTTAAGGGAGAATGGACATCGGCCATGAACGATGAGATTATTGCACTAAAGCAGAATAAAACCTTTGACGTTGTCAATAAACCAATAGGACGGAACATTGTCGGAAGTAAGTGGGTATTCAAAACCAAAAAGCATGCTGACGGTACCTTGGAAAGATTTCGAGCAAGAGCCGTTGTGCAAGGATTTTCTCAAGCACCTGGCTTCGACTTCGAAGACACCTTTGCCCCAGTTATTCGGTACAAATCACTCAGACTAGTGATTGCAATATGCGCCAGAAACCAATGGCGACTGTGACAGTTCGACGTTAAATCTGCCTTCCTTTACGGTAAATTGAAAGAAGAAGTTTACAGGCGACCGCCACCAGGGTTCATTGATGGAAACAAAGTATGGAAACTTAACCGATGCATATATGGCCTTAAGCAATCTGCGAACCAATGGTATGCTCTCTTCGCTAAATTCTTGACCTCCAAAGATTTTACCCCATCACATCAAGACCCCTGCATGTTTATCCACAACAAGTTCGAATGCTACTTATCGCTTTATGTGGACGACATTGCAATATATTTGGCCGATACCCCCCACCTGACCACTCTCATCAAAGAGCGGAAAACGGCATTTGAGATCTCGGACCTCAGGGAAGCCTCATTTCTACATATCACATATACATCAGACGGTATTGCGCTTACCCAGGAACGAAACATTGGTACTATTCTCTCTCGAGTTGGAATGCAAAACTCGAACACGGTATCCATCACCTTACCAAAAGGCATTACAGTTACGAAAGGGATTACGGAACAACCAACAGAGCAAGTTACAACATCCCAATCAATGATACGTTCCCTCATGTACCTTGTTACCGGCACAAGACCTGATCTACCGTATACCATTTCATTTCTAGCACAATTTTCTTTATGCCCTACCGACGAACATATAAAGGCTGCTAAACACATCTTTAGATATGTTAACGGAACGCGAAACATTGGCATATTTACCCGTACACAACAACGAACGCTATCGATGTTTATGTTGACGCTGACTTTGCTGGCTGTTATGATACCCGAAGATCCACCTCTGGTTACATTGTTCTATTCAATAACTGTTGTGTCTCCTGGCTCTCGAAGAAACAAGCCTCTGTCGCCAAGTCAACTACCGAAGCAGAATCCGTCGCTATGTTCTACAGTACCTGCCATATTCGATGGCTGCTGAAAGGCCTCGCCGACCTTTGCCTTCATGTTCCGATCGCTAGGCACGCCGATAATACCAGTGCAAATTTCTTGGCTGTCAACCTTCAGATCACGGTTTGAACAAAGCATATCGCCGTCGACTTCTTCATCACGCGCGAAGCTCTAGAACACAACTTGTTCATTCTACTTAATGTTAAATCGGTTAATAATCTTGCTGATATATGCACCAAAATCTTGGCAAAACCCACGTATCAGCGAATGGTTACTTTATTGGGCTGTAGATAAGGTGGGAAAGTGTTGAAATTCTTTGTTTATTTCCTATGGATATTCAACACACTACCGTGTATTCTTTCACATAGTTTGTGTTTCAGCTCCACCTGTCCACCGCTTACATTACTACAGCTAAGATATATATTATGGTGTTTTATTGTTTATTTCAGGATAATATCTCGGTATTTAACATGTGCTTTCCAATCAGGTGTTTAGGATTTTACTGTTGTTTATGCATCTCTTATGCACCATTCTTGGTCATGATATTTCTAATAATCGCTGCACACTCTTTTGTTTTCATGTACATTATTTGGGATTTACTTGGCTGGATTTCAGGGTCAAACATGTTCGCTCTTATGTTTCTTACATTGTTTTTCCTATATTTCTCTTGTGCATATGGACGCGTACCTTTCTATAAATAAGGTGCTACCGCCCACCTGGCTTGGAAGAATTAACAAGCGGAACTCCTACCAATCCCTTCTTCACCTCCTCGCCAAGTGTGCCTCGCAACCCCCCTCGTACTTGCGAAGTATTATCCACATAGAATAGATTGTGCCGCCTTCAGATTTTGAACAATTTAGGGATTGGCAGGTACCAGATTGGGCAGATGTGATTTGGACTGACGAGTGTGCCTTTTCTGTAGGCCAGGCTCAAGGAACTGTGTGGGTTACTAGGCGGCCAGGCGAGGAGTATCTTGAGCACTGTCTGGTGCCCAAGCTTCCCAGGCAATCAACGATAATGGTGTGGGGTTCTATCTATAGAAACCTCAAAGGCTCTTTGGTTATTTCGGATTTACCGAACTGGGCCAGAATAAATCGCCTTACCTCTATTGATAAAATTGTCTGCCCATTTCTCCATCCTTGGTCGCCTGAGCTGCAGCAACAAGATCTCCTGAATTCGTGGTATGTATAGATAGAACAGGATAGGGAACCATCAGACGGAGCAAAATTCACTACCGTTGTTTTTGAAGAGCTTGGAAAGGGAAATTATAGCTTCCCTGGACCCGCCTGTTAACCTGATATCTCACCAATCGAATCAGTTTGGTGTACAATGAAAAGCCGAATTGCGCGCCGTACCTCGCGTTCCACTAAAGTTTCCGATCTCTTTATCGCTATTCAAGAAGAGTGGGAGCTAATCTCTGCTGATCCTATTCTTGACCTTACGACGTCTGTCCATCAGCGGGTGCAAGATCTTCTGACAAACCATGGGGGGCATACATCTTGGTAACTGTTTTTTTTTTTACTAGCATCAGCAAAAAAAATACCCCGCGTTCTTTGCGTCCTGTGCGTCTGACGCACCTGATCCCGGAACGCAAATCGCGAATCAGGACGCAACGTCGAATCGACGTTGCATCCTGACTTTGCCTTACTTGGTGCCGTCGATCCTGACTGAATCAGGACACGGACCCCTACGTCCTGTGCTTCCTGACAGCGTCTGGTGCTGTACTACTCTGTCCTGGCCACGCCTGATCTAAGGGTGTTACGCCGTGAGGCCGCCTGATCTAAGGGTCTCCCGCCCTGACGCCGCCTGATCTAATACTCTCCCTCCCTGACGCCGGTTCCTTCTCCCCGAACATCAGGGCTTCGTGCATCTTCCCACGTCTCGTCCGGATCTTTTCTGCTCATGCCTCCCTCGTCCGGATCACACGATCCTACACTCTCCCCATACATGACCTCTCCCTACTTCATCCTGATCTTACCCCCTATACATGCCGCGTCCTGATCCAATTGTGACTCTATCAGACGTCGCCTTGTGTTCTCGGATGCATCCTGAACTCTGTCTAATACTATTCTCTTATTCCTAATGCTCTGAATTACTTGAGTTGGCTTGACGTCCTCATATTACCACTAAGCTCCTCCGAGTTCCATTTCCCACATGTGAGGGAAACCGCATCCCAATATTATTCATTACTGCTACTCTACATACACATGCTCAATGTCCTCAATGCACGCATGATTGCTTCCACTAAGCCCCTGCTCTATATCCAAAGGCTCGCTATGCACAGTAGCGTCCTATGGCGACTCTCAATCTCCAATACTGAGGCGAGTTGTCACAAAGTAGTTGGAGTCACTGTATTGTCTAAAGGTAGCCCCACAGCATCCTCCTGTTAGCCACCCGGGGTCTGTGGATCTGAATCGAGAAAGCTGAGGAGTTGCGTTGCCGTCTGGCCGAACTTGAAAGAGGTGACTGTTTCTGGTGAAGCGATTCCGTTACATGGGGTGCCCGCCACGGCCCGAATAGCCGGGTTGCTCGGGGTTTGACTCTGAATCCGTGCAGTTGCGCGGGTGGGGGCCCGACTCGACATCTCACTCTCTACCGCTGCAGCGACTGTAGCCTAATGGTCAGTAAACACTTCAGAGCGATCTTCCGGCACCCTGTGCTCCTTCTTGATCTTTGATTTGATGGTCTCGTGAATGGTCTTGAGAATCATAGTCTGTACCCAGTCTGGGCAAGAGGCCCCCGTCTCATGCTGCCAGGCAAAAACATCTTCCGAGCTCAACGTCATGTTAGCATCCACGCCGGAACAAGACAACACCGGGTTCGGGGTCAGGCTCACCTCCTACAGCCTCCGGCTTGAAGTCGCATGTTTCCGGATGGACTCCCTTTTGCCATGCTCGCAGAGTATGGCAGAATATGGCACTTGTTAAGCAAACCATGGTGCCATTGAGGCGATCAAGAAAATCTGTTTCGGAAATCCCACATATTTTCTTGCCCTTAAAGTACTTTCCCCATATTGCCTCGGGAATCTGGGGCGCGAGGAATTGATTTGTTACTTGGTCGGTCAAGCGCATACGCATTAGTTGTGGCCGGGCCCCCAACTTAGCGCACACACCTGATACCCTCTTGGGGAGGACATAAGTCTGTCCCTCTCAAGGAGGTAGTCCACTCAGTGCGCAATCGCCTTCGTATCTTGTGGGAGATCGTACAATCTTCCAATGTTGGCCTTTACGCTGTAAACAAATTGAGATTTTACTGCAGAGTGTCTCGCGCCTATTTGTGAGATTTAGTAAGCACCCCTGCCGGCATGGGTGATGTTGGAGTATCAGCGTCCACTTACTATTTTTATGCCTGCCTCCGATGCTTCAATATTTCCTGCGTCGGATATGTCATCGAGAGCCTTCAGCCAGCATTGGTGGAGCTTGGACATCAAAGTAGCGGGTGCTGGAAGAGGATTAACAAACAGGGTGTACCGGAGAATGAGAATCTTGGCCCGCGCAATTACGGCAGCCTCAGCTCCTGTGGCTGTATTTCGCCCTGCGTTTGTACCAGGCCAAATGTGCTCGTGTCGTGGTGTACTCAAATCAGCAGGGGGACTCGAGCTTCTGGCTGCAGACGTATTGGGACTGTGAGTGGCCAGCGGCGACGAATATGGTGGTACACTGGAAGATGTGAACATTGGTGGAGTGTATGCACTACCTTGGATTATACGTTGTGGAGCAGCTAGGGTACGCCTGACTCGGGCTGCCCGCTGCGATCCGCAGGTGGTGGAAACTCGCACAGTCGAAACCCAGTTGTTTGCTTGTCGTCTCTCCGCTGTTCGAGAGTGGCAATGAGTCCCTAGTGCAGTGTCGTTATCTGGAAAATCGTTTTCTTATAAGTCTGGTTCTGTGCCCGATTCACTTTGATCAGATCTGCATGAGGTCTGGTACTCATCGCTGCTATTATCGGCCACACAAACTGTCTCTATTTGTGGTTGTGCGTCAGGTTCAGTATACGCCGTGGTCTGTAATGTACTCCTTCTAGGGCGCTTCGAAGGTCGTGATAGAAGACGCCCAGTGCCTGGTGGTGGGGAAGAACTCCGACCTGACGACTGTGTACGGTGGGAGCTGCATGATTCGGCCGAGATTGTTCGTGTGCTATGGGAGCTGGCTGTTTCTGTCCGCTGTGTTCCTGATCAGCATCGCCTATTCACGGGCGCAGCGTCGTCTCTATGCCGGTACGGATTGCCTACTCGAAGAGCCGGCTGACTGTGTAAATGGCCTTGAGGTTGTCTAGACATTGTGGAATACTGGACGATTGACGAAGGTTTGTTCGGAGCGGATAGGAATTAGGTCGTAGAACATTGTAATGTATCCCACGTGTTGTGAAGACTATGAGTTTGTTCTTGTTCAATGGAACGCTTCAGGTCTTATATGTTATATCTTGAGGGGGGGGGTGGGGGAATCACGTACTATCACTCGGTATTGAAAGAATCTATTCAACTGCAAAAAGGGGGTTTCTACTTGTTCAACATTATGTTCGAACTCTGGACCAGCTTAGGTATGATGGTCGTGTGGACTCTGGTATGAGAAGGTTCCACCGAATACGCCGTGGCTAATGTAGGAGGCGTCGCTAATGTCGCTGCTATCTAAGCAAATACAAGCCCCAACGAGTATCTGTTAGCGACACTGATTCTAGCAAGACACCTGCCACGCCCGAAGTTGATTAGATATATCAAACCTCATCTCCGGATGTTGAATCAACACCACAAATCTCTCGATCTCAGGTTTCACATCATGCATCCCTTAGATCGGTTGGCCAACGCTAGCCTAGTTATGGACAGAGAATGCGAGGCACGCTCAATCCGGAAAAACGTATCAGATGTCAGCATAAGGGGATGAAAGGATGAGAGAAGGTGAAGCAAGGGCGCGCAATGGTATCATTAGTCGAGTTCTAACACATACTAGTCACAATTCAGAAGCCGAAAATACAGGACTGCCAAAGGAAAACTAGATCTAGTATAGTAAGGTAAAAATGAAAAAGAATTAATCTGGAAACTAGGAAATCTCAATTTATTTTCCACCCGGGCGACATCTTCCAGAACGGCGTAATTCCTGTGCTGATGAGGTGTTTTCTGGGGCGTGCTCTGAACTCTGAATTGAAGATCAGCGTGCCGGGGGTGTCACGGATACTGGTTGCTGTGTCAGGGCCAGATTGGTGGATGGCGGTAGTTGAGTCGTGTGAGAGGGATGTTCTATCGTCCTCTCGGGAGTCGAGAGATCGAGGTTGGCGACCGGAGCAGCGGGACTCGGAGATGAGAATGCGTGTTCATCGCGAATCATAGGTCCGGCAGGTGGTGTGTCCTGAGCGCCGGCGTTTCCTTGAGGCCTCGCAGCTACAAGCCCAGGATTTGCCAGTAAATTCATTGCCCATGGGTTCTCCTGCACAAACTTCCAGACTTTCTGGAGCATCTGGGACTCAGAAGCCCCAGATGTACAAGAGACGGGCACCCCTGACGCCAGCGCAAATCGATTAGATCTTGCCGGCTCCTCCATTTGTGATGGAATATTCCTCCGGTGTGTTGAAGGGCCCGGGACTCCCAGTGAGACGTCCTACATCGGCAATTAGCTATCCTATTTGAATCGGAGTCCCTGTTTAGTTTAGATACTTACGTCACTGTCGTCCACAACAATAAGGCCAGCACCGCGAGGCACCCGAGTTGTTCCCCCAGGATCGGCCTATAGCCATTCATCCTCGTCAATCGACTCCTCCTCCTGCAATTCCTGTAGCGCATGTTCTACACCGGCCTATTCATCCCCAATGTCGCGGTCAAAAATGGGTAACCCCCATTATGAGGCTCGGGGGTCTCGTCCAGCTCATCGCCATCTTCGGAACGTGATTCAAGAACCAAGAGATCCAGGGGATCGTAGCCATTGTTAGCAAGTAACCACCCACGCATGTCGTTATCTTGATTGAGGAATATGATCTGGCGTAGGGGGAGAGGATCTTGCGGGTCTTGGCGTAGTCTGGTAGTGCCCTCACCCGTCGCACCGATCAGATACCGGAGGCTGTTGATTTCCTCTTCAATGTCTTGCCCTCTTACAACCCGGAGCAGATTCCTTATATTCGGCGTTGCTAGGACACCCATGCGATTCTGCGGTACCAATCTCTTAGACACTAGGGATTGCCTAGTAATGGATGCTGGGCGGCTGGCGCGCCCGTTCGACGAACAATATGAATTCTCACTGCTCACGGCGAATATCGGGAGTCCCAATCGGCAGGAGCCACTGGCACCACCTGTTAGTGCAGGAGTAACAGAATAAGGATGGATAACTCTTACGGGGGGTTCCGCAATGTCGCCACAACCTTCACCCTCAGCTCTTTGACACTCGGTGGACGTCTGCAGTTTCTTGGCCGAATCTTTGACCAGGATCTTCAGATGCCGGATGAGTTCCCAAACGTCGTCGGCGTGATGCTCGCCTTTGATGAGCTCAATACGCTCCTTGACTAGCGAGAGGCTCCGAGCAAACGATATAATTGAATCTGCATGTGATTCAGTTAGGCGACCAGGGTCCAGAGGGCGTGCTATGATATAGGCCTTACTTTGCTCGCGCCATGTGGCATGCGCGGCAAATGAAACTCGCGGATGTTTGAATCTACACCACAATTTGGCATACGCAATGTCGCCGTATCGAGTCCAGGTTTGAGTTTGATTGTCACTATATCAGATCCTGATTGCTGGATAGATCGGTTTTATATTCACTGAATCTCCCGCGGCCGTTTGGAAAAGCGTGCGCACTTCATGCTTCAGTTCTCTGTTCATTAAAAAAATCTGTAAGATCGATATCCTAAGATTTCACATCAAGAGCATTCCATGATTGCTTACGCTCTCTCTTCGGCGGGGCGACGGGGGGCCGCACGTGTCAGAGTTCGTCTTCATATACCACTCTGAACTTCTTGTGTCTGACGCTGCACCGCGGGACGTCTAAGGGGCAGATAGCTATTAACATTGGTTACAATACTAGGAGAGGTGGTTTGCTTACTTCCCCTTCCGGAACTGGCATCTCGCTATGCCCAGGGGCGCCATTGGGCTGTGGGCGATCTTTGAATCTATTATTCAGGGCACAAAAACGCGGGGGTTGATTGGTAACCACTAGGATGGCGGTTGACGTTTGTATACTAGTATCTCAAGACGCCAGATATGGCGACACTGGGTGGAAACAAATGTGGTCGTCTCATGAGTAGGGAGATCATTAGAGATGGAGGGGTGGGAGGGGTGGGAGGGGTCGTTATATAGGGAGCGCGGATCCTGTACATTTCGTTGGCTGTGATCCCTAGGGGACGCATAAGCAGGGAATGCGACTTTGGGTATACCGCGACGTCGTGATGTGGATCTGTGAGCCTCGGATACAGTATCGTGGGATAGATAACGAAGGTGCTTCGCCAATGACAGCAGATAAAGAAATAGAACTTGGATAGAACAAAGTCTGGGGAAAGATCGTCAAAAGTACTGAGTCTTGATCGTAACGGGTGATATTTGCGCACCCCTGAAGTATTGCTTTAAGCCTCACAAGTAAGCATGCGCCAAGAGACATCGCGTACTCTGCCATCTCGGGGCGTCAGCCTTATCCTTAGGCCAAGAGAATAGCTCTTATGATTGAGCTTGAACAAAACACCAGAAGCTACACGATGTGTAAGCGATTCCACCAAAGAACTCATGAATTCAAGATCTGCAGGTAGTAAGAAATCTATTCTAATACTATAATATCTATTAAACACAAAGGCTAAATCACGAGTATATCTCGGCAGACTCAGGGCACGATCGAGTCGCCGTCAGATTGACCAAACTCCCCGGACATACTCATATCCATTCTCATAACAAAAGTGGCATCCTCGTCACCTTTCTCATCATCGCATTGTGCCAGACGCTTCTGGTCCTCCCTTGCTTTCAACAACTCGCGAACATTTGAAGTGTGACGAAGTCTCTTATTCAGATGGTCCAAATCTTCCCAATCAGATGGAGCTCCACGCTTCTGTCCCTTGACTTCCGGAGTGTGACCCCTGCGGCCTCTCAGTTCCAACCCCGTGTTGGTATTGATTTGGGATGGGGTACGAGCCAGGGGTATACAAGAGTGGTCGGATTTGGCGGGATCTGCAACGGCGGATGGGGATGTTCCGATGATCGCTTCGCATCCATCACCGGCATCTGAGACATCAGGTGATGAACTGCTGGGTACTGGGAGAACAAGGGGAGAGTGATTTCCCTGGTTACCTCCAGTATTGGCGGGGCCGGGGTCTGGTCTGACTTCCCTTTATAGGACTTGAATGCCAGTACGTGCCCCTGCTTGCCGAGCCCAATTGGCGATGGCATTTTCGGGAAGATAGTTGTGCCCCCTCAAGGGCGCAGTGGCCGCCCTCACCCGAGTCGCTGGGCGATGACAATAGACCATGAGATCCAACGGATCCTCGAGAACCGCATTCGACAGCAGCCATGTGCTTACGTCTTGATCACTCTCGATAAAGCCGTAATCTATATAGGACAACTTGAAGGCAGGATGCATACGCAGCTGTTGTTGGCCATCACCTGTCGTGCCAAGTATGTAGCGAACTGCATTGTGTTGCACGGTTTTCCCTATAATTGCTGACAGTCCACATATATCATAGGAATTTAACTCAGCAAAACCTACCCGATGGAAATTGTGGGGACACCAATGGAGAAGGCGATAATTGGGTCGTTGTTCGCCACCACTTGCAGGATTACAGACCCAAACAATACGGACAGCACATAAATGTCCAAGCATAGCGCTCCAATCGATATCTCCTAAGTCAGTAAGTAAAAGAAAACACATACAAAATGTTGCGAAAAAACTCACTAATTTGGGACAGATCAGACACTGCGCGAGGTACCAGTCGTGCCATGCCAAGGTATTCAAACCCCGGGTCCTCCGCGATCTGGGCCGCAGCTCCCAGCATATCCGCCAGAGGAGGATGTTACATCCCTAGTGACGTACCGAGAATGCCCATTGGTGGAGCTGGTTGATTGGACGCAGGGATATCAGCCGGGCTGGGAGCATTGATCGGACATTGGAGATTCACCAGAGCATGTTGCATCCCCAGTTGCGTACTGAGAATAGCCATTGGGTGAGCCGCTTGGTTTTGCACAGGACTATTTACCGGGCCGGGAGGATGGAATAGACCTTGGAGATTTGCCGGGCCGGGAGGATTTTTCTGACCTGGGAGATTCACCGCGCCGGGCGGATTGTCCTGACCTGGGAGATTCACCAGGCCGGGAGGATTGTTCTCACCTGGGAGATTCACCGGAGGGTGTGGATTGTTCTCGTTGTCGAGATTCCCCAAGCGCAGAACAATCCGCGGTTGGGGATTTGCCGGGCCCGGGGGTGGTGGATTGTCCCGGGGATTTGCCGAGCCTGGGGGTGGAGAATTGTTCTGAGGTTGGGGATTCACCGGGCCTGGGGGTGGAGGATTGTTCTGCACTTGGGGATTCGCGGGGGGAGCAGGTACATTGTGGGCTGGCCCAGGAGCATTGGCCTGCGGAGCATTTTGGACAACTGGGCTAGCGTTCGGCACAGCTGTTGCAATACTCGACTGGCACTGAGGTACTGCATTGAGAGGTAGTAATATCGGGTTCACAATACCTTGGGCAGGGGGGACGTGCCGGCCGGGTGGAGGCACGTCATCATTGGTTCTAATGGTCTTGGTCAACTTCTTCTAGTGTTCGTTACGGGGCCTCCGGGGCCCCAAAAAACGTGGGCCCCTGGCCCAATTCCCCGCCCCGCCCCGCTGAACAGCCCGGGGCGGGGCGTGTTATTTTACGGTTCCCTGCCCCTGCCCCCGGCCCCCCCCGTTCCCCAGACGGGTCCCCGTTAAAACATGTGGGGAGAAACGGGGCCCCATCCAGGGAATGAGTGGGGACTCGCCCCGGACGGGGGCGGGGCCGGGATCACCCCCAAAATAACCCCCCCGGCCCGTTGTAAGGGCGGGGCCTGGCGAGTGAAAACCCGCCCCGCCCCGCCCCGCCCCGTAACGAACTCTAACTTCTTCCCACACTCCTTAACCAATTGAAGAACTGCCTTGTCAATCACCTGCATACTAGCCATGTTATTGGCTCCTGGCGCAGTGGCAAGTTCATCGCATGCAGGTTTCAATCTCCTCATGCCTGCGACAATTTGCGGGAATTCTGCGTCTGGGAAGTGAGCATTATCTGATATATAGCCCCTGGCTAACATCTGATCTTTCACAGCATCCTGTCAACAAACCTATTCGGTGGGGGGCTTGTTTTTGGTGTGATGGGGAAGGCCCATGGTCAACTTATGATCGTTAATATTTCGACGATCGGGGCGTCCATGAGAAAACTCCCCAATGAGAGCAAAAGGCCGAAGGTGATAGGTCTGACCCGCGGGCGGCGCCTGCTGGGCACCTACAGCCGGCATGAGGGCATACACTACAATGTTGTTATTCTGCGCCATATCGGTGGATTCTTGGTGTATATAGATGGCAGTATTTAGGATACTTGTGATGTGATAATGGTAGCTGTTGTGGAGGTTCTGAGTGAGAGATCGATCTTGGTATGAAGCCTTTCTAGTATCGTGATCGATTCACTTTAGATATAAAACTCCCAGTTCCTCTAGGTGTTTTGAAAGAATCATAAATTCATTTCATGATTCATTAAGAACACACAAATCTGACACTCTGTGACAGGACTCTGCCATTGTCAGATTCAACCCGAATAAATGAAACATGGTAAACACATTCGGGCAGGAACATAATCTTTGCCGTCTCAGTTCAAAGAAACCATAGCTGATGCTGCGTGACGCCAACGCTAAACTCTATCAATGACTAGATCATGATCCACCCTACATGCGATCCACACACATTGTGGTCAACACTCGACATAGCCGTACCCTCGAATCTACATTGAGCCCACGGGATCAACTGAGCAAAGTCCATCCATGCCTAGCAAATGTCCATTCTGCCGCTGAAAATACAGCATGTCTGGTGCATATGAGAAGCACCTACGAACTGCCCACGCGGGTCTGGACAATGTCCTCGCGTCCACCGCACAATATATCAACATTGAACCCGGCAAATTGCACCACCTCAACGCGAGCGGGCGCCAGGATTCCAACGATGAATCTGATCCGGACGCTGCTGGATTGGAGTCTGACGAATTTTGTAGAGACATTTCATACGAGTCTGCTACTCAAGTACTCGAAGACCCTACGTCAGGCTCTGCCGTAAAACAGATTCGTTGTGAAGGCGCCAGAGATGTAATCGGAGCCGTCCACGGGTTTGAGGAGGCACACAGCAACCTGTGCGAGGACCCCTGGGCACTATTTAATAGTGCGCAAGGTTTCAAACTAGCATCCTGGTTCATTGATGGAAAAGTATACAAATCACCAATCAATGAATACTTCTCGAATAGCCTAGGAAATGCTGACTCAGTCGGGTATTGCTCTATGCACACGCTGGAAAACCACCTCCGGTTGGTGGATCCTTACAGTCAATATCTGTAGTGGTTCAAAGGACAGGTTGAGGATGTCCAGAGAACTTTGCCATTTGACTACCGCGATGTTCTAGGGTGTGTTAGATATCTCCTTCGCCAGATCGCATACCGGGACGACTTAGTCTACGCGCCACGGCGTGAATATGACCCTACCGGGAACAGAATATATGCAGAAATGCATACGGCGGATTGGTGGTGGGACGTCCGGGTATAGCAACCCATGCGCTGAAGCGGGGAGGTTCGCTGACTGATTATAGGAGACACTTCAACCTGGTGCTACTGTTGTTCCAATAAATGGGATGTCGGATCAGACGACATCAGCAAAAACGGACCCTGCGTCTGATCCGTCGGCGTTGCGTCCTGACGCAAGCGACGCATCTCCTGCGTCCCATGCGTCCTGTGCGTCCTGACTTGCGTTGCAACGCCCCGCCACATCCCAC
>Ga0307509_10002776_pt1 | contig 27798 bp, 17 predicted proteins | sample 10_EM_MG_FD_202245 | JGI IMG/M metagenome (GOLD analysis project Ga0307509, IMG submission 202245) | Populus trichocarpa ectomycorrhiza microbial communities from riparian zone in the Pacific Northwest, United States - 10_EM | ecosystem: Host-associated > Plants > Roots > Unclassified | place... | reverse complement strand
ACCCCCGTCTTGACAATCCCATTCACGACACAACTTGTCAAAGGAACTAATTTCATTTCATCCAGCCCGGTAAAACCTCCTCCAACGCCCCCCAGTCACGATCTGTGACATATTAGACTGGTCCAGATATGATACGTGGCTCATACAGGTTGGAAATACACCTATGTCATTATGGGCTAACACTCCCCTCTTTTCATAGCTCTATTAAAAACAGCACGAATACTATATACATTTATGGGTCCGTCAAGGCCATTTCAAAATAGGTTCACACATTTGGAGACATGTGTACTCACTCGGATCTCTTAGCAATATCTCGAGTGCAATAAAATCTGCTCAGGACAGGCCATGGGCTAGTAGTACCAGTACTGTACGGTGCAGTGCCGTAGCGAAACAGCACCGCATAATACCCCCCCCTCCCCTCTTCTTTTCAATACACTATTATATTGTATTACATTCTATTTATTTGCACCGTAATTCAGCGAAAGCCTTGATCGAAGGGCGGTGGCAGCAGTGTTGTACTGTACCATACTGCGCCCGAGCAGGGCACGAGTGGGCATCAAATCATCGCGATTCCTATACTGCAGCAATAATAACGGCCCGAAAGTCCAACAAGTGAGTAAATACGGCAAGAGCCCCTAATCTACTATGATAGCGTAGTAAGTTAGTCTAATAGCGAGTATTGTTCAAACATTGATGCTCATATTGCATTCACGCACGAATAAGACGGTACTCGGGTGTGTGCTCGATAAGAGATTGGCCGATACGACACGCTATCAACATATCGATCAAGGACTGACGGCAATAACCTGCAAGCTAACAGATCCGCAGCAATCTCGCACCTTTCACATACCATACCTGAGCCACTCCGCATCGCTTCCAAGATACCGCCCAACGTCTACTGAGGAATGAAAAGAATGAAAAAATGAAAACCCCCGACAATTCCCATCGTATCAATTAAAAAAAAGACAAACTCCATTACGCACGTCCCGTGCAAGAAAGGGAAAAGTTGAGCACCCCTCTCAACGTCTAAGCCCTATCCCTAAAAGATGTCCTCGACTTGAACCCATCCACCGCCCTCCGCCACCTCATCTCTGTTTTTCCAGTAGTCGCCCCTAAAAACCCAGTATCCTTCGCCGGTCACGTCGCAAGTCCCCTTGTTGAACCACCTCGGCTTGTATTCGACACCAGCTTCATCTCTCTCCCTTCTTTTGGCTCTCTGCTTCTCCTCAAGACGATTCTTCTCCGTAGCGGCGAAATCGTACTCTCCTTCTTCCATCGCACGCTGATCAGGTCTCAATCTTGTGTCCGTAGGGCAAAGGACGGGCTTCAACTTCTCCGGCAGGGCATTGAGAGTGATTGCAAAAGGGGTGAGGTTAAATGGAGCAGGTGGGCGAGGGTGGCTCTGCCAAACTAGGAAGGCGGCACTGGATCCAGGATTACCACTGCCCGCACTGACAGCGTCTTGGGGTGAAATGGCGGCATCGTATCCATGGCTCAGGCGAGCGTAAATCTTGTCGTTCCACCGGCCGCCGATGCTCCATATTTGTGTGCCATCACAGTCCAGTACTCGCCCTTTGACTTCGTATCCTGCACCTCTCCATCCGCGTGCTTTGAAATCGAGAAGACAAGTGTCCCCTGTTGTCCAGTTTTTGATTTCCATAGGCCCGTAATTGTCAACTGTTGGGCTCCCGGTGATGATACCAACTACGGAGCTTGTAACCTTCTTCCAGGTATATAGCTCTTCGGTGCCATCGATAGTTCTGAGCCTCAGAAACCAAGTCCCTAATGGGTTAATATCGAAGCTCTTTCCATAAAACTTTGATTTCACAGCAGACTCCCCCCAATAATCCCATTTTTCGGCCTCTGCCCATGCGGCCCCGATAGGAGGATGGTGGGACACCTGTTCGATAAAAAACCGGTACTTCTTATCTGGGCGGCAGTATTCATAGGTTTCTCCCAGTAATGGATTGAATGGTTTCGCCACACGGTTAGTGGTAGAGCTATACTCACTGGCTGCAAAGGCGGCAACGTAAACCATCCTCTCGGTTGATTCAGAACGGTCAGCAGCTTGATCCAAGAGGTCAGTATATTCCATATCCTCAGCCACTCGCTGAAGAAGGGAAGTTGGCTCATTGAAAGATACAGGAAGCGTCATTTTTGTCATGTCTTTCCCAATCATAGATTTAAGAATTCCCTATTTAATGTCAACTCAAACAATGCCATCAAAAATCATCTTGAGAAGACTTACCCATAAGGATATCTTCGGACGGTCGTCTGCATCCATAGATAACCTCTCCCTTATGCCATCCTCGTACCCTCTAAAACTGCCCTTGATTGCGACTAGCTTCTTCTCCCGCACATCCCCTGAGAAGCTCTCGATTGGTGACACGGGCTCCTTAGATTCTGACAATCTTGGGCTCTTGATGTGAGCGGGCATTTCGGTCATAACCTCAACTTCCCCATTATCAACAGCGTCAAAGAATTCGGCACTAGCGTCACTGTCGCTGTCGCTATCATCACTCAACCCCCCTCCAGCCGGTCCAGTCAGCGGGAGGTTTGTACTATCCCTTCTAGCCACACCTTCGTTGTCGAGTTCCACCTCCTCAAGCTTTCTCTCGACGCCCTTAATCTCTTTGCCCCGACCCTCTGAGAGTTCTCCGTGTGGGCTCAAAGGCATGCTCTCGCTCCTCTTAAGAGCTTCCTTTAATGCCTTCTTCGCCTTTTTCCTCCTCTGCCTCTCTCCTATAACCTTGCCCTCAAGCTCATCTTGCTCATATGCGAGAAGGGCCATGTTCTCCTCCCATAGCTTTCTCAATGCAACCTCCTTCTCCATCCTATATCTCCAGTAAGCATCCCTCTCTTTGCTCATTGCCAAACAGTCGCCAATGAGAGTCTTCAAGCTAGAGACAGCAGAGTCATAGCTAGTCAAAGCCGCAGTAACAGTGGGATCGCTCAGAGTCAAAGCAGGGTTATTAGCGTGCTCAAATTGCAGGGCAAGTACAACTTGTGATAACAAATCGAGCTGTAACCTTGTGGCATTTACCGTAAGCGCAAGGGCATCTGAAGAAGGAGGATCGGCATGAACATGAGAGGATGAATCGTCATCGTCAACATCCTGGCCCTCTTCAACCCCCTCGCCATCCCCACGAACCAGAATTCCCGGTGCGCTAAGACTGGGTTCGTAAGAATCACTATCGTCTTCGGCCAGGCCGCTGCCTCTCGTATGAAGACTACCCCGCTTGATGTCGCTGATCATGCTACCTGCCTTGCTCCCACGCCTGCTCATGTCGATTGTGGCCTCTCCGTCCTCATTCTTTGCTTGCTCCCGAATCTTTCCCAACTTCTCGGCCTCCCCCCGCTTTCGCCTCTCTTCCTCTCGTGCTTCGTCTTTGGCGAACTGGATTGCATTATTGAGGGTCCAATACCAACGCTTAGCCTCAACAACATGGTTCGCCTTCAGGTGGTACTTGACACTGCCTTTGCCGTGAATTTCGAAGCGCTGTTTGTCTTGGGGATCCATATGAAGTTTAGCTATCCTCATATTTATCGCACCACGACAGGCAGAACCAATGTCATCTAAAAAATCGTTAACCCATACTCAATGGAAATCCGTATTCGTGAAATTACCCTGATGTTTGTAATAACTCAACACACCATCCTCCAAGACAAACCATCTCAACTTATACCCGGTAGTATAATTAGTCCACTTTTTAAGATAACCTTTTGTCTCCCTGCCTTCTTTCCCGCCAATGCTAGAAGATAGTCCATCAGCCCCCATGGTAGGAGCACCGCTGACAGCTTCAGCTGCACTCCCTAGTACAGCCCGTTCCTCGATTCCTCTTGCGGCCGCCTTCGCAGCTTCGCTCTTCTTCAAAACGTTCTTGGTTTTTTCATCTTTGATCACGTCTTGCGGCAATTTCCCTTTCTTATCCCTTCGGAAGGGGTCAGCTCCATGGAGCAATAATATCTCGATAAGCTTCATATCTTTTTTCCTAGCAGCGTCATGCAATAACGTTGACCCGCCATTTGTGGGAGGTTCAAGAGTATTCAGATCCAACAACCCTTTAACCCTCGGTATCTCCAAGAGGGTCTCTATTTCGCGGTAAGACTGGTTATTTATCAGGCTATAGAGCTCTTCAGTGATCTTTTCGAGGTAAATGGATCTTGCGAGTTGGAGGATTTGGAATATTTGTGGAGTTCTGGAAACCTCAAGAGGAGTCCGATTGTTGTAATTGTGGATGCTGTCGTTGATTTCAGGTTGTTTAAGGAGAAGAGAGACCACCTCAGTACGGCCCAGATGTGCAGCTACATGAAGAGGGGTATTGCCAGTATTGGAGTCTCGCTGATTGATGTCTAGGTACGGTAGACTCGATTCGGCATTCGGATCGGTTGTGGTTGTAGAAAGTATGTACTCCATGACAGGAAGCTCAGCACATTGGACAGCAAGGTGAAGAACAGAAGATTTGCCAGAACTGGAAAAGGTCTCTGTCGAGGGTGCAATGGAAGTCCCTGCTCCGCTCTCCCCGTATGACTCGCGGATTGCGCGTGTAATTGCAGCAGTATCCCCACATCGAAGTGCCTCGTACAATCTAAAATTTCGTACCGTCTCTTCCACGGTCCTCCCACCACCACCACCACCACCAGGTCCAGCTACCAGAACTCCTGAGTTGGTAAGGGAGCCTGTTGAAGAAGATGACGCCTCGGGTTGAAGTTCCGGTTTAACGGCGCCTCGGACCGAGCCTTTGACACTTGGAGCTGGTGTAGCACCCGGGGGTGATTCTAAGTTTTGCTGGGAAGAACTGGGAGTAACTGCAGTCGACGCGTGTCGAGAATGGGATTTCGAACGATGGGAATGGGAGGGAGTGAGTAAGGAAACCATAGCGGACCGAGTTCGGCGGTGCCTATGTAGAACGGAGGGAGAGTTAGCTATCGTGGTGGGGAGAAAGGTTTGAAAGGAAACAAAACGAATGAAGAAAGTGGGCTCGGCAACAGAATAAAAATATAAAAAAAAATTCGTACCCTTGCCCTTGCTGGCCATTCTCATCCTCCATAGTGCCGAGAGATTTAGTTTTTTCAGGCCTGAAGTTCTCCGGCAAGAGGGTTGAGGCGCGTGCCGAATGAATGTTCAGAAATGCGGGGCGAAGATTACGTAGTGGGGCAGAGGGTAATTATTTCCAAGCTTTTGCGAGGCACTCAGACACCGTCGGCGTAAGTTCCGGCGATGTCGAAAGACCAGATAACTCAGCCGGTAAGGCTAAGAATACCGCTGGAGACTGAAGATCAAGGGAAAGGAACTCGGTCGAAGCTCAAGTGGAAGTATAGGATATAAGATAAGGAGAAAAGTGACGAAAACAGACGAGGGAGAAGTTGGGTGGTCGTCACCCAAGTCAACTGATGGATCGAGCAAAGCTTTGTATTGGGAAGGAGCAGGCACACGGCACCTGCAGTCCGGAGTATCGGAGTATGATAAGTACTCGTACGGTACAGCACTGCTCTGCACTCTACAAACGGCACCGTACTATAGATGCGAGGATAGGAAAGCGGTCTAGAGAAAGCATCAAACTGTCAGAGCATAGAAGTTCTCACAACTCCTACGTCCAGGACGAGAAGATTTATCATACGGCACCCCAGTGGCAAGTCTGTGGGCTATTTTCAACGATGGCTCTGGCTGCCTGTTTGACTAACGGCCTCCTTGCGTCTAAAAGTTATGATATTCTCCCTTTGTCTCTATTTGTTACTCTTTAGTTCCCTGAATATTCCGAGATTAGGAATATCGGTAATCCAAGTAATTATGGACAATCGGGTATCCAATCAAATTCACTGCAAAAACAAAGGCATTGCGTAGGGCCCGGATGCATCACAACTGTCGTGGACAAGACGTTTTACATTAGTAATGTCACAAGAGCTCGCCGCCCATACTGTACTGTACCTGTATCATACTATATTTGGTAAACAAAAATTTTAAAAAAAAAGATCTTGAGTTAACCTGAGGCCATCGACTGCGCGAAATCTGCACACAGATCAAGCGATCATAATATTTTCCTCCTCGCTGTACTCGTGCAGTGCCGATCTGGCGTCCGCTACGAACCCGCTGCATGGTCATCATGTCTCTTGCGACGCCATCCTCCAGACACTGGTGCAGTCGAGTTCAAGTTGGACCAGCTAAGATGGCAGCTCCCGCCCAAAGCGGCCAACCTGGCCGCACCGGTACAGTACTGTACAGCACACTCGAGTACTAGTACTGTACCTCGGGAGAGTCGATTTCTGATGCCCCCCAAGTAACTCACAGTCCATCGAGCTTGCTGGGTCAGCAAATCGCAAACTGCAGTGGTTCGCGATCCCACTCCTAGTCTACCGCGGCTTTGCTCCGTTCAAAGAAAAGCCTGGCTTTCTCATCAGAGCCCCCCTTAAGTCTATGTACGGTACTTGTACGGTACTGTGCCGTAGCACAACAATGGACACAAATCTCCAAACGGTCCCCCCTCCATTACTAACCCCAATTCTCCTGCATATTGTGGGGGGAGAAACGTCCATGGAGTACTCGAGATACTCGTACATGCAGTCGGGCTTCTTCCCATGTCTCCTAAAATAGTAGCAACTGGACCTCCATGAGATATTTTGGGATCGCCCGAAGTTGGTCTGATCTCTGCTTTCTGCATGGATCGTCTCTGCCCGAAATACTGGTGCTCGAGTGCCCCCCCGATCCCCTGATCCCGGAACTGTGTTGCTATCTCTCCCAGAGTTTCCCCCCATGCTGTGGCGCCGCAGGCACAGTACGGTACTCGTACAGTACCTAACACGGAAAGTTTGAAGTTGGCCCTAGAGTGGAGTGGTACTAGTACGAGCCACACAAGATCACTATTTGTCACTCAAACTCCCGATGGCTCACAGCGCTGGGAGATTTTGGGGCAGGCAGCATCCATGGCACTCGAGCATACCAATAACAATACAAATGCTTCCACATACCCCGGCCTAGAAGTCCTCTATTATTGTCACCCCCGAGGACGATTAGATAGACCTAATCACGTTTGGTCTATCTCTCACGAGCCACTCTAAATCACTGTTCCTAATTCTCACTCTTTCTATGATAAGATATTAGGAAGCTTAAAGTACCGCAATTTACTTGATCCAGAACTGCACTGCAGTGCCGGTACCGTACAGTACTCACACGGTGTCATCCAATTATTTCCTTTGTTTCACACAGTATTATATCACGCCTTCCTCTCGTAGTGAAAGCCCCTGCAGTCTCTCGCATACCGTACTTGTACTACGGCTGGTTTCTACCGGCCTACTTCCGACCAGGGGTGAACACTATGTTATCGTGCGGTAACAGAACATTTTAAAGATAATTGGTTGCTTCTAGCAATCGTACTTTCATTCGGCCCTGGTTTCTGTCCTTGCCTTGCAAGGCACTTGGTTGGCTTCGGCCAGCCGTGTGAGCGAGATAAACAGTGCTCTGGGTAATCTGCAAACGCCCTTGGCTACAAATCTTGTCTGTGCGGCAATCACAAAGCGAAAGCTGAACCCCAACAATACGAGTGTTGAAAGGTAGTTATGGACTGTGAGGTGTTTGTTACAAGTAAAGCAATAGGGGACCTAATGGCACTGCCAGAAAATAATACCCTTCACTGAAAGGCCTATTGATACCGTAGTAGGCTAATTGCAGGATGGGACAGGAATGGCTGCTTAACTTGGGGTGGTTATTTACGCTTTTGGCGTATGGTATAACTTAAGCTCAAGATGAAGCAGGTCAGTTTAATATTCGTCAAGGCGGGTAATGAATGATGCGATAGGCGGACGGTGGGCCATGCACGGTGTCGCTATACAGTACGAGTATCGGTCACATTGCAAGCAAAATTGATGTCGATGCATAGTGGCCGTAAATTAACAACCCCAACAATGAGCCCACTTCAAGCCGGGAGTCCAAAGCCAGCCAATCTGAATATCCCGCCGCTGGGAAACTCAACGCCGGGGTGCGGGTTGTCGGCGCAACCAGACACACTCCTCGAGTATTGTTGATCCCTGCCCCAAGTAAACAAACCTCATCAATCGAGCTGGGAGGGATCAATACCTTGACACATCCGCCCCTCATCCTGAACAACAAACTGAGCTTGCCCTTACCTCACTCCGCGGCTCTTCATCCTGCAGGTTCTTGACATCCACCATTGTCAGTCCTCAATTTTACAATTTTTCTCTTTCCCCCCCCTTCCATTCCTTTGAGGGAATACCTTCGACATAGCTGTAAGAGCGGGCGTCGCAACTGGAAGTTGTCAGATAAACCCCCGAAATCACTGGACCCCGAAGAGTAGGAGTTGTGGGGGGATTTTAAGGTGTCTAGTACTCGAACAGTGGTAGGTCCCCTCGAACCTGAGAACTGACCTGCAAAAAATAGAAAATTCCGCTATTGCCACTTCTACTCTTCAAGCACAACTCTCACATTACCCTTCCTTGATCCACTCTCTTCGATAGTAATAAAGTTATCACCGCTTTCGCCAAGCTGGCTGCCACGTCGCTTTGATACAAGGAACCAAGGTTCGGTTTCCGGTTGCGATTCAATAGCCTTTCAAAATTCGGTTGTCTTTCGCCTCTCATAGCACTTTAAACTGGTTTATCATTCGCCACATTCTTGCGCCGTGTTTTGCCTTCTCGGACAGCACGATACAACTCAATTCTAGTTTCCCCGGATATCTCTACCCGACTGACCAGGGCTCTATAAACGGTGGGAGGGGTAGGGCTCGGCTAAAGCGGTGCTGTTGGAAAGGGATTTTATTTTTTGAAATCTTGCTCGATTGGATGCTGTTCTGGAGGGTTCAATTCAATTCATCGGATTCATTATCGGGGTCAAGGATTCTATAAACTCTCAATTCCGCTGGCGGGGAGGAAGCGACATTCATTACACTCTCGGGAATAGAGAGAAATTTTTTGTCAAGGTAATTTTTTTCTTTTCTTTTCTTTTCTTCCGGAATCTTTTTTGCATCGCTCTTGCTTTCGCATGCGTCTAATCTTTTCGCCCTGTTCGGCCTAGAGATCATAATGGTGATCAAAACTCCACCTACAACGCCTCGAAAGCCCGCTGATCCCGATGATAATATCCCTTGCAAAACTCCCTCCCCGCGCTCCTCCGCATCCCAGGCGCCCCCGAATCCCCGAGCCGTGGATGATGAACCAACACCGCGAGTCAATCCTCATGCCTCGGTATCATCTCACCCTTTTAAGGGTCTCTCTCGGAAATTTATGCCTAAGAAAGCGACAAGTGGAGGGGATGACCTTGATGATCGGATCCACAAGCGGTTGAAGGAGGGTGCCGAAAGGGCAAAGAAATTAGATCTAGGGCCAGCGCAAGGTGTCTACGATACAGTCAGTGTGCGGGAACGAGTACGAAGGTGGCAGGCTGCTGGTGGAGGGGTTGTAACTGGTGATGATTTTCTGGAAATACCGCCCATAACACCGGCTACCCCAACGCCAGCAGCTCATAGACGGGGAATGTCGATGTCTGCTGTTGGGGAGTTGGAGAACCGGCGCCCTGTTACGGAACAGCCGCTTAGCCCCCCGCCAATTTCCAAGATTTTTCGGGAGGGGTGGGATAGTGCAAGCGATGGCGATCGGGATGCAGAGAGGAGGCGGGCAAGGAGCAAAGACAGAGAAAGGAAAATGAAGAGGAGAAGAGATAGGGAAAGGGGGTTAACAAGATCTTCTATTGCTACTGATATAGATATTGATCCCGGGGCCAGACAGCTTGGGAAGCAAGTTCTCTCAGAGGATGTGGAAAAGGGTACGGATCCTGGAAGCACTTTTACAAAGCAATATTATCTAGAGGACGACGGTGGAATTAGGGTCACACCTTTGAAAGTAAAGCGACGGGGCTCGAGCAGAAAGAAGAAGAAGGGTAAAGAGAAGGAGAGCTCGGAAGACGCTAAATTGGAGAATGGGCTGGAATCGGAGGGAGTGCCGAAGCAGTCCGTGTTGAAAGAGTCTATCAAGTTTGAGGATACAAAGTCGGAACCCGGCCTCCGGAGACGGTCACAAGAGGTAGACCTGCAAGAAAGAGAAGATGTCCACAAAGTAGAGGTCAAAGCTTGGGATTACGATGATGGGATTAGGATCTACACAAAGAAGTCAAAGACCCCAATAGTAGCTGCTCGGTTCAGCGAAGGCGGAAATAGGAATTCTGTCCGTAAGGGTGAGAAGAGTGTTCGTGCTCGGAAAGAAGAATTCGAAGCCGAGATGAGACGGGAGCGGAAGGCCCAAAGGGACTTTGAGGAGTTGATTAGGCAACAGGAAAAAGAGGATCAAGAGAACGCCCTGGCTATAGAAAGGGAAAGGGATGGTGGACAAAAGGATGGTGCGAACGGCATTGAAGGATCCACTGTTGTTGGCGACCAGGAATCAGCAAAGAAGAAGTGGGAATATTTCGATGATGGCATTCGGGTTAGACCACTGAAGACTAAGGGAGCAAGAAGGAAAAGAAGCCCAGCGAGCTCTTCTACAAGAAAAACCGGAGATGAAAGGAATAGCATTATAGAGGGGAGCACCGTTGAGGCTACCGCTGAGGCCAATCCAGAGATTGAAAGGCAGCGGGAGTTAAAAGAGTCGATCCGAAAGATTCGAGAATTGGAAAGGGAGGACAGGGAGGATAAGGAGAAAAGAGAACAACTGGAAAAAGAGGAGTACGAAAGGAGAGAAAGAGAAGAGAAAGAGAAACGAGAGAAGAAAGAGCGGGAGAATAGGGAGAAGGACGAACGGAAAATCTTGCGGCAACGTGAGCTAGAGAGGAAAGAGCTGGAACGTGAGATGGAACGTGAGAGGCAGCGTGAGCAGGAGCGAGAGACGGCTCGCAAACGAGAAGCTGAAAGATTAAAGCGAGAAGCGGAGATGGAAAGGCGGAGACAAAGGCGGCGTGAAAAGGAGAGGGAAAGGGCGAAGGAGAGAGAGAGAGAGAGGCAGAGGCAGGAAGAGAGGAAGAGGGAGAAAGAAAGGATCAAGAAAATGGAGTCTATGGAGCGGCACTCATCGCCAGTCTCTACTAAGCAGACAGAACCGGAATCTGGATCCGAAACAGAATCAATGTCAACTACGGAATCTGACCCAGAATCAGAGAAGGAAATACCCCCCCCTACAAGGCCTCTGTTTCCTTTAGAAACAAATTCAGCACCTACTACCCCGACCCGGTCTAAGAGCAGAAAGGCCAATAGGCCAATGACTCCGGAAGACCCACTAGAATTTCTTAGACGGCGCGGATCAAAGCGGGGGGCTAGCCCCCAAAGGATAAAACCAGAGCGTCGCTGGATGTGGGAGAAGCCTGCATCCGGGGGAGAAACTTCCCCGCTGCCATACAGGGCCACAACTCCCTTGCTGGATCCTGTAAAGAGGCGGGGATCTCGAAAGGTTAAAAGAGATGATTCCGCTTCTCCAATGAGTTCACCTTCCCCTGCGCCTGTTGAGGAAGCGCTGTCGTCCGAGGAAGAAGTAGTGAGATTGCCACCACAGATACCTGAAAGACCCAGGCGGGCGAAAACCAAAGCGAGAAGGAGGACATTAGCAGCGCCAGTGGAGGGGCCTGTAGCTGAAATAGTGGAAAGCTTTTCTAGCGCTCCTACAACGCCAATGCCCCCAATGGATGATTTGCTACCAAAGAGCACAGAGCCCAAGAGCGAGAGATCGTCAGCACAGGATGACAGCCAGGAAAAAGTGATGGAAGCATTGATAGATGCACCGTTGTCCGGGCCTCTGTTGTTTAAGCGGGCCGAGTTATCGGTAGATCCTACACCTCGGAAGAAAAAGAGTGATATCAGCACTGGGACATTTGGGCCGAAGTTGGCATCTGCCACAAGTTCATTTTTTAAAGCCGTCAAGGCGGAGTTTCAAGCGGAACTGCAGGCAGCAGCCAAGGCTGCCGAATCGACTTCTTCCAGCGAGGGAGAAGATCTGGGCGTTTTCAACTGCTCCGTTGAAAATTCTAGACCGGACGAGTCTATTCAAGAGCAAGACGGAAGCAGTGACGGGGATCCTGAGACAGCAACAGACCTGGTAACGGTGGAAGGGCTAACACCACCCCCTCTAATACCGGCGACCAGGGCTGCCGATACGGAAACGGAGACTGAGACCGGAACAGAAACGGGCTCGGAGTCGTCCGAGACTGAATCGGATACTCGATCGGAGCCGGGTTCGCAAGCGACACAAGAGCAGCACCCAAGTGCTAACCCTATCCAAGATACTGAACTTCCCTCGGAACCACGGGTGCAAGCCGGGTCTCAACCGGAACCGGAAACTTCAGCTGAGCAGAAGCCCCTCACCGCTCCATCCCCGAAATCGAGTGGTAATGTTTTCCCCGAAGATACTCAGGTGTTGCTTCCGAAGAGAAGTCTCCGTAGTTCGCCTTCACCCCCGAAACCAAAAAGGAGGGCATCAAAGGCTAAATCTCAAGGAACACGCACACCTACACCTTCCACCCATGGGGATGAGGCCCGCTCTTACACTGCTAATGGGTCCACGAGGGCACCTTCAGACGCTTCCTTGTCTACCGTTAAGCCTCTTAATATAAGACCCAGAGACCCTTCCCCAGAGCGCCAAACTCCCCCAACCCAGGTTCCTCAGGGACAGGATGGCGAGGTCTGTCACACCCCAGGTTCGCTCACTAAAGGAGCCAGCCTGAAAGGGAAGTATACGAAGCATGCCGATCTTATCTCAATACTCTCTGTATCGAAACCAGGTAAAAGCTTGAGGTCAGCCACTAGAACTAGGAGCCATGGGAAGACGCCTCGAAAGGTTTCAACAATCACCATTCAAGATCTAATGGCTGAACTAGCCACTGAGGAAGTTAAATACCTCCGGGAGCTTCGAGCCCTGGTCGAAGATGTGATACCTGTACTTTTCCAGACCGTGCTCGAGCGCGCGGACGATGCTGTCAGACGGCGGTCTTTGAGTGGAGGGAAGCCTGACAACTACGGCCTTCGGACAGGCTTTGCAACAAACCCGACAAGGCCCATTGTAGATATGGGAATCTCATTGGAGCGCCTTAAAACGGTTCACGAGAGGATGCCTAAACAAAACCCCAACGAACTCCTAACTTGGGCCCTGGATGCTAGGAAGGTTTACGAAGAGTATCTTTCCGTTTGGAGGATGGGATTCCAAGATGTTGTCGTGACCCTAGCGCCGGATTATGAGGATGAGGAAGAATTTAGGGATCACCAAGCAGAGGTCACGAGGCGGGGCTTAGAGATGCTATACAGTTTCACACAACCAACTCCCTCCGTGGTATCATATGAAGGCGATCCATCAAGTTGGGCCATGCCGCCTCCGCCAGAGCCTATAGACGAAGGTGAAAAGGTGGATGTGGCATTCCTCCTCAAGAGACCACTCGTGAGGTTAAAGATTTTGGCGAAACTTTTCAAGGTAAGAACGTTTTCACCTCCAGAAATTTTGGACATGGAGCTCCATACTGTTATGATATTTGGCTGGGATTAGCGGGCGTTTAAGCTCATTTTACCCTCCTATGCTCCCATCATGAAAATATTGGAATCTGTTACTAAATTATCAACATCAGAGGATGAATATCTTGCAGCCTTCAACGTCCGCACAGGCCTTGGTATCGGCTTTCCACGGGGTTGTGGCAATAGCGCGCCGTAAGATTGCGGAGGAGAAAGCACGAATTGAGGATGAGGCTGCAGCATCAATAAGTGCTGGAAATGTCTCTGACATTCACTCTTTGCTTCCACGGCATGACGTTTCACTCGATCCAACTAAGCGTGTGCGGGCACGTGACAATTTTTACATGCGGCTTTACCACTCATCGGGGAGGGTCCTTCAGCGCAACGTCGAATTGATACTTCGTGATCCTGCTGGAAAGGCAAGACCTGAACGAACTGAAATCTTAGTTTGCCAGTTCGGAGGAGGGGAGGTTCCTGATAAATGGCTTTTGTTCGCACCGATCCCACTAGGCGCGATCTCTGCGAGGACGGGTGACGCAGCAGGTGAAATTGTCGTGATGGTCAGGGGAATTGATCCAAACAGTCAGGAAGAGCTTCGAGAAATTCTCGTTTTAGGTTCTCCTACCGCGGCCGGATTTGAATGGGTTCAGATGCTTGGATTGATTCCGATCCCTCCGGAGGGACCTTTTACGGACAAGCCTTATCAAATGCATACGTTGGATACGTTGACTGAAGAGGGGACACTTTCTTCGCGTTGGCAAACACCAGCCCCGCCACACTCCTCCCATGGGCCAAAGACACCAAAGGCCCTATCTCAAAAATCAGAGCAGGAAACGCAGAAGAAATCAGAGAAATCAGAGAGTGTTGATGTTTTCTCATTCCTTGAGTCTGATAGGGGAACACCAAAGCAAGAATCAGCACGCCCTACCGCCGAACCCCCAGAGACAGTTAAGCCACCGTTAGAAAATGCGCCTGAAGTAGAGGGCACAAATGAAATTAAACCGATGAAGCAATATGAGGTCCTTCCGCCAGACTTTGTTGTGATGCCGTGCATCGCGCGTGGATATCAATTCCTCGGCGGGAATTTCAGGGTTCCCGAAACCAAGACTGATGCTGAACAGGAGCTGGGGGCTCAAGATCCTCTTTCTTCCCCACCTCTTCGTCATTCGGCGTCCCTGCATACATTGAGCGACAGGTACTCGGCCCCAAGTGAAGGCCGGAGTCCGAGCCTCCAACGCTCCCGGAAAGCCAGTAAGCTTTCGCCATCAAGAAGGAATTCAACTATTAGCAACGACTCTGACGCCCACTCGCTTGGCTCGTCGGAACCCTCCAATTATCTGGTGCCAGCCCCAACCAACACCCTTTCGCGCACAAGGTCAATCCATCTCGATCATGAAGCCCATTCCACTGCTGTCCCAGAAACGCCTGTCCCAAAGTCGCCCTTCGAGGAGGATGCACCAAACCTTTCCCCCGACTCTAAGCCCGAAGGGCCAGAATCCCCGATCCCAGTTAAAAAGGGTACAAGGGTTGATGTACCTCCTCCAGTACCCCCTCACAGAGTTCCTACTACCTCCCAGTCACGCGATTCAAATTCAGCTTCTCAGTCACCAGTAATTCCTTCAATACCTAGCAACTCTTCTCTATCTTCTGGAAAATCTGGCTTTAATGGCCGTCGCCGCACTTCTAGTCCCCTCAAGCATGAATACGATCCATCTTCGCCTTCGGGGTCTGAGCCGGAATCTGAGGAAGACGGAGGGGGGGAGGGGATAAATCTGCAGGTTAAAGAAAAAGACAATAGCGACGAAACGGTAGACGAATCTGTGTCGTCTGGCTCAGATGAATCTTCGTCAGAAGACGAGGAATCTGACGATGCTGTTTCTATCTGTTCCGAAGAAGAAGATGGAGATTATCCTCCCCCAATGCTATCAATCCCCAGGCGAGTTTCCAAGGAGCCATCGGGGATAATCTCGCTTCCGAGGCAAAGGCCTTCGTCCCTGACATTGGCCTCATCCGCTCCTACTATCCAAGCCCCCGCTCCACCTGCATACAAATTCCGAGCTTGGGTGTTTGCATGGTCCACCAACCAGTGGGAGAAACTGCACTCGAATGAATGTAGAATTATGATAACTTCCGGACATATTGAAGGTTTTCCATCTGCTTCACCCCCAACTACCCCGGGTGGCGCTACCCCGCCCGAAAAGCTTGGTACCGACAAAGATACCCTCCCAACCAATCCCGCATCGCCCCAAAAACCATCTGAGACATCGCTGGAATCTGTACCAGTGTTTAGTCTCGATCTGAACCCTCTCACACCCGTCCGACGCGGTACGGCGGTTGATGTGTCTATCAGAACGCCTCTGAACTCCAAATTTTCTGGCGCAAGTCTTATGCTTCGCTGCAGATCTCCCGCCGAATGTGAAACCCTTTACAGCGCGATCAACAGCAGTAGAGTGTACCCGCTTAACTATCAGGCTCCAAGCACACTCCTAAGCTCACTCGCATCTTCCGAGATGGGGACTAGCGAAGCCTCGTTAAGTACCGCTGGTGGCAGCGTCAAGAGAGGTTGGGGAAGCTGGGGAAGGTCGAAGACATATCGCAATGGGATCGCAGAGAGTAATCCAGGAAGCATCATATCTTCCGGGCCATCCGAGACCTCAGTCGGCAGCATCCCCTCAGCATTTTCCAGATTCCGCCAACACAACCGCATGTTCAAGAGCCCCCTCAGCTCGGTTGCGTCCAGTTCCTCGAGCAATGCAGGTGATTCCCGCAGAGGAAGTCCCTCTGCCCTAAGCATGCCCGCAGTGGACGGCAACCCCATCTTTAAGATCCGACTTTACCGCCGCGAAAACGCTTCCAAGTGGAGAGACCTTGGAAATTCGAGACTAAGCATCCTCAAGCCTTCAAGTACAAGCCAGAAACACCCGAATAGCTTGAGTACCGGAGAGGAAAAGAGGATCGTTGTGACAAATAAAGCGGGGACGTTGGTATTCCTCGATGAGGTATTGGGAGAATCGTCGTTCGAGCGTGTAGCCAGGACTGGTATAGCTGTTAGCGTGCTTGTTGGCGAGGGCGCTGACAATGGCACTGGTGTTCCGGGGGGTGTGGGCGGTATTGGTGCGAAGAGCATTGTTTATATGATGCAGGTATGTTCCCCCTTCTTTCCAAAGTCGAATAACCAACGGGACTGCGTCCTAATGCACTACTCCCGGAATAGATGAAAGGCGAGGCCGAAGCAGCGTACACCTTTTCAATTGTCGGCAAACTGAGATACTAGTCGAATAGCCTCTCACCTCACCTCGCACCCCCGTCCTTTTTCTTTTCTTTTTGTCATCCTCACTTCTTAAGCAGCGCATGATCACTTTGACGCATATACCACACTGCGTGTAGGGAACGCTATCTATAAGCTTTGTATATTGGGCTAGGGAATTGGGGCAAGCGGAGTCTGGGGTTTCTGTTTTCACTAATCTAATGTCTTCTTTTTTTTAGAATTACTCGGGAGTTTACTTTTCTCTGTTTCTTTTTTTTTTCTTCTCCCTTACTCATTTCATTTCATTTGATTTCTGTGATAGGGGTATTTTATTCACACACTAGGCATCTCGGTGGCAGAAGGAATGCAAGTGGGGTTAAGCAGTATGTCTCCGTTACCATATCAGGGGCGCGAGAGGGGAGGGGGGAGATATCCGCAATGTGGACAAAAGGGACGGGAAAAATCGCCCATAAGTGGAGACAGAGGCATTGGGATTATAGGATTTCGTATTTTTATTTTTTTGGTGTTGGGAATCGACTGTTATTGGTCATATTATGTTAACCACTACACGGGCCTAGTGTTAAATATCATGTGCCAGAAGGTCCGGAATAGTCAATACAGTGATGAACCCTTTTTTAATATACATGTGCTTGTTGGGTGCTTCCGATATCCCATGGTGAGTCGTTATCTACTGTACTCGTACAGCCCGAATGAATAAATAAAGCTGTCCCGCCCTGCCAGAGAGCGATACATAAATAGCTACGAAACAGTATGCTAGATTAGACCCTAACAACAAAGCGATAACTTAAGATTTCAACAAAGCCCAATAGTCCATGGCAGATTATCGAACCTTCATGTCCATCGTATCATAGGATTTCCTCATTTACAGCACTAGATCCATCAACAGTACGATCTATCCATCCATCACCGTAACCACCCAAGAATTCCACCGCGATGAAGAAAGAAAGAAAGAAAAAAGAGAAGAAGAAAAAAGGGCCACCTCCACCAAGTTCACCGTATCTTGTCAGACCAGCTTAACCCCCCAACCCACCCCAGGCGGACCACGGGCCTAACTTAAGACAAGACCAAGACCTTCCTTTCCCCCGGCATGGCAACGCACAAGCACAGGGGGGGCAGGATCTGCACCGTAGCGCCCGGCAATAGATGGCACACACACACAACATCTATTCACCCAAAAGCTATGATAACTTATCGTACTATCTTACATAATAAACCACAACATTCCAAGCCCATGGTTCTTTTCCCCCCGGCCGGGATGGGATGGAATGTAACCTCTTCGAACATACCGTAGCAACAACTATCGTAGAGCAAACAAAGGGAGCACGCCCATGAAAAAGGCTTGAGAGCGAGAGGAAAGGAGAGGAGAGGAGAAGAAGAGAATCTATGATTCGATTGCAGGATTATATATAAAGCCCACACTGTATCTCCCTCTCATTACTTCCTAAGCACGCAAATTGCCGAGTAATTATTTGTTCAGATAATCCGCCACACACACACCCCTTCCTCCTTCCCTCCCTCCCTCCCTCCCTCACTCCCTCACTCCCGAATCCGCGAGGTGACATGCTTTTACACCCCTAGTATCAGACGAAATCCCAGACCTAAAAGAAAGAAAGAAAGAAAGAAAGAAAGAAAACTCTGCCCCATCTCCCGAGATGAATCCTCCAGCACGACACTAGATAAGCCTCGACGGCCCCAGTCAGTCAGTCAGTCAGTCAGTCAGTCGGGAACTCTCCGTGCTCAACACGAGTCCAGCAGGAAGAAACGTAGGCGGGGGAATGTCAGAGACTTCCGCTTACAATCACTCACTACTACATACTCTAGATTCAATCTATACATATCGTCATTCCATGTATGACATCTCCTTCGTTCGTGTATGCTGACGGGGGTTTTTCCGGCAGGACAAACGTTCAGGTGTTTCGATAACTTAGCAGTCTTCTGGTTTAACTACCGTAGAGAGAGTCCCTCCAGGGAGGTGTGGACCGTAATTCGTGACTCCTGCCACTAACAAACACTACGAACCCAATGAAGAGAAGAAATTAGGTTACTTGTCGCCAGACGCCGAGTGACAACTCATGCACCGGACCGAACTCCACTGTCCGTTCAACACCCTCCCCCCTCCCAAGGAGTCGCAGAAGCCACTGACCAGTCTACCGGTATGCGGCCCGGTCCCAAATTCCGAACAGTTTCTCGCTTATCACCCGGCGATCCGAACCTAGGTCATGCCTGGAATAAATTTAATCACAACTCGCATTTGGTATTAGGCGGACCACCGCACTGTACTTCCGGGACCCACGATCGATGACAAAGCTGCCTCCAAGTTTGTATTGAAGACTAGGTTGAGACTTGGAATTAAAGCCAACTACAAAAACGTATATATATTCAACCTCTATCCACCACTGAAATAAGCCCCAATACGAGAGTTGAGCCAATCAAAAAAAAAAGCGGGAAAAAAGATATAAAATCGATAGCTACGCACAGGCGGAAAGTGAAGAGGAAAAAAGAAAAAAGAAAGCAAAACTGCAATCACCACAGCAAATACTTCCGTTGCTAGCGAGAACCCGCACAAAACGCAGCTAAGAAAAGGTGCGGGAACTAAAAAGAGCAATAAAGAGAAGAGGCATTCCACTGCATAAAAACACTCAACCGAAAACTAGACCCACACCGCCTTCAAACCGCACTATAGCCACTCCGGCCACCGCCCCTACCCTGCAACGTCCCTAAAACTCTTCGTGCCCAGTCCTTTAGTAGATATGGTAGGTCCCGAATGGTATCGCTGTAAGGAAGGAGGTCCCAGCTGTTGCCCGAAGAATAATTAGTCGATTACCTTTTGAAGTCAAAATGTTTGCTTTTTCCGTCTGGATTGGGGTGATAGGAGAAATGAGGAGAAACGACGGGGAGTTGATGAGGAGGGAAGAGCGGGAAAGTACCCTCTTGCGCCGTAGCGGTTGTGGTTTAGCCAGGAACCGAAGATCAAATATGCTGCAACGCCCAAGAACAAACTAAGATTTCAGGGTTTAAATGTTAGCGCAGCTTAAAGAAAGTGAGCGAGGGGCGTATCACATAATGATAAACCAGGTGAAGAATCCCCAGTGGTTTCCTTGGTCCGCGCCCGGATCTTTTTCAAGAGTCTCGCAGGCATACTTTGTCGTCCATTTCAATCTCAGAACACCTTTGTCGCCCTCGGTATTGTAGTCAACGAACTCCAAACTCTGCTCCTCCGGACTTTCACCCTCCTTAGGATCCTTCCTCTCCGGTTCCTTATCATCACCTTCTTCCTCTTTCTTCTCCTCCCTCTTCCTCTTCTCTTTACCCTCCTCTTCCTTCTTCAACCCTTCCAGACCCGTCTTGTTCGGATCACAGATGAATTCAACTATCGCTTGCTGGGGCTTCTTTCTATACATTCCACCATTAAGCACAACTCTGAGCCCTTCTTTCCCCGAATCCGCGTGCGAATCTGAAGTCTTCAAGCGTGTGATCTTCACGTCTACAGGTCGACCCTGAATGTCTCCCGCGATCGGGATAATCTCATGAATTTTTGTCCCGGAGTCGTCCGTTATGCGCTCGATACCACAAACTATCATTTCATACCGCATTAGCCAAGAGGTAGGTGGAAGAAAAAATCCATCTCTGCATCAAGTGAAACAAACCTTGAGTGCCGCTTGGACATTGGTCGTCCGGATGCTCCTCCTTACTCTTCCGTATAGGTCCACACGGGTTGATTGTCCAGGTAGTATTCGTTATCTACACACCAATGGAAAATCAGTCACCCCTCTGTTATTACTACCACATACATGGTAGTGCGGTAACTCACTGTTGGAGGTGTGTCCTCTCCCCTGATCACAGAATGTGGGCCCTGCAGTTCCTTCAGATCCCATTTGATGCCATCTCTAACTGCCTTGCAATCGAAAATTGCCAGCGCGACCGACGACAAAGCGGCGATTACAGAGCACTGATATAGCCGCATGACGATGTGTATGATGGTGATGATGATAAGATAGACCTAGCAACCGTTGCCTCGTTAACACCGGAAAGGGAGAGAGCTCGATGCGAGATGCTATCCAATAATCGATAACCCTCACAGTTGTCAGGACGGAGAGATGAAAGGCAGAATAAGATGGTGGGGTACCGTAGGCAAGAGGGGGAGTAATGTCAAGCTATGAGAAGAAAGTTAGAAGCGTGGGCTTCGGACTGGAAATTCACTCATTCATCGGGATTACGTTTCCCCTCTGACTGGGCGGGTGTTAGTCATCACAAACATCCTGATCCGGAAGACTTTCAAATGGGGGGTTGCCAACCAGGCCGGGTAACTTCCTGCTGCTCAAGCAGAAGTATCCGATGTTCGGAGGCTTAAGGGGTAGTAGGGGGACGCATAGGTTACAGATGGGGCGTTTCCAATTCCGGGAGGGGTCATTTTTTGTTGGTGCGTTCAGCCCCCAATCAGGGAAATTGACAACCTAGTTTTCCAGAACTACCGGTAGGGCTTCTTCTCTTGTCTCACATTTCATCCACTTCAATTCCTGACATTTTGTATGATAGGATAATAACAATCTAGTATTGTAGTCGCAAAGGCGTAACTATTGCACACAGCTCATTCAATCCAACTAGACAAACTATGGCCGAACCCGGGCTCTTAGCCTTACTATCCCCACTTGTCTAGACATTCATCTTAAACTGCTTCAAGTATTCGTAGTCTCTCAAGTTCTCATCAGCAGCTTTCTTTATGATCCTGGCCCCCTCCTCACCATACTTCTCAATCCAGCTCCCATATTCCTCCTCAGCTGTTTTAACAACTTTCTGCGAAACGGTTAGCCATGACTCACATGGAAAGGCAGAAAGGCACTGCAAACTTACTTTCTCCCTAGGGTTCAATCCCTTGCTCCGGATAGCATCCTCGTGGAATCCTTTCCACTTGTCGAAGGCATTGCAGCCCCCTTCTTCCCACATAAGCATGCTTTCGTTGAACTCCAGCCCCACGCTTTCACAGTATCGCTGCACAACTTCCTTAGGATGGTCGAGGAGATCATCTGCATCAATGAGACATAATTCTACGCCATCCTTGCCCCCAATAAGGCCCTTGGCATGAAGGTAATCGAAGAATACTCGCAACTCGCGGTATCCGGCTTCAGAAGGGAGGAAGTAGTCGAAGCCGGTCTTCTCGGAAAGCGGGGGAATGGTGCAGCGGTAGTAAGACGGGATTGCGCGCAGGGGGTGGCGGATCAGAAAGGTGAAATGGTAATTCTTTAAGATCGAAAGAGGGACAACGGACGGATTGTCGTTATCTTGTGGAGAAACATCCGCCCAATTTTCCTCGTATACCTTCCCCTCGTGGGCTCCCAATCGAAGCGAGGGAGCGACTCCCGCGGTTCCAGTAGGCGTGTCGCGGTGCACGATATAGTAGGCCATATCTTTCAAGAAGACTCTTTTTCCCTAGACCCAATTAGTATAATATCCCAACGTCGGATACTTTCCGCCGGAGGAGATACAAACATCTTCTTTCCCACCTCCGATATTATCAACCACGTCCCGATAAGTGGTCTCAGAGAATCCACTTTTACCCCTGGCACCTTGGTGTTCTTCTCCCAAGAACCTCTCCCCAATCCTCTCTCCACCGTAATAGAAGGCATCGCCAAAGGGCTCATGCACACACCTCAAGTCCTCCCTAGTCATCATAACCCTTTCAAAAGCCGTCGAACACGACCTCGGATGGGTTGCAAGGAAAATCGGCTTGTTAGGCATTTGTTATGATATTCCGTTTTGCTGTTGTTCCGTGTAGTTTGTGCTCCAGGGTTTGGATCCCCCCCCCCCATCATTTGAGGGGCTCAACAAGGGCTTTTTATGCACCATTCTATCATACTCAGCTCAGGGTCTCCCAAGCAATCCAAAATACAAAAATAAATAAATGCCAGATAGTATTCCCCACTTCATTACGCATGCTCCGTTATGGCACTGCGAACAGATACGGAAGATGTAAGCGATGCCCTATAATAAATCCGACAGGGGATGTTCCCCCCCAATGCAAGGCAAACCAAAGAGGGTACTATTTCCATCTGACTTACAAGATCGACACCGGAAACTATAAGCAGCCCCTCCACCAAACCCAGCTATCCCTGGGGCCTAGCTTGGTCTCTTGTGGATCTGCAGGCTGGTATCGAACCGATTTTGTACGATAGTGCCTGGTTTAGGGAACCCAAGAAAACTAGCATTAGGGTCAGATCTCCAATTTTGCCAACTGTCTGTGGTTCGGATCGGCCCTTGTCCTACAGTACCGCCAACCTCCCAAGATGGATAACGGAAAGAAAAGATTGAAGTTGGATAGCCTGATCCGTGACCATCACCATTCTCAACCAGAACTGCCCTGTAACCCACTCGCACAAGCTTGTACACTTGTATGGCATAACATTATGACTGAAGAGTGACACCACCCGGTCGGGAAAGTTACTGATAATACGGGCACAAGGCTACTGCCAAAACCTAGTCTAAGAATCTCTCCAAAGGGAATTTGGCAGCAAGGTGGGGGGAGATCAGCGCAAGTTAAGGCAACCCTACGATAAGTTCCCAACTATTACAGTCCGTGCTTGCTTTGAAACTGAGCAATTCACTGGCCGAAAGGTGTGTTGCGACAAACTACTCTTGCTTATCCAATTCGAGGGACAACCAGTTATTCTAAGTATTTTGCCAATAGGATAATTCGTCCATTCGTCCTAGCTGCCCGTAACCAGAAGCTCATTTCCCCTTTATAGCTAACCAACAGAGCCTCAGAAGGGGTTGAGCACTCACGCGATACAAATGCTCCCTAGGTTTCTCACACCAGCTTACGAGCACGGAGAGAGAGAGAGAGAGATTCTGTATTCTGAGACTACCCTCCACCAGCTCACTCGACTCTTACCCACCCACCCACCCACTCCGCACCTCACCAAAAGTTACAATTTCACCAGGAAGCAGAACCGTTTCCCTCATGATGCAGAATGAAGAGCTCCAACCAAAGCGACCTTACGATATAGCTAATACAACCAATATGGCTGCGCATTGCATGATAACACAAACCGGAACACGGAAACTACGAAAATAAAACTTCTTGTACGAGTCGGATAATCATCAACAGCCCCCCCCCCACAATCGACACAATCTGAGCAGACGATCGGTAATGACCGACGCTGTAACTTTTTTTTTTTTTGCAACTGCCCAGTCCGAATCTCAACGCGTGACAGGGGTTCGAGTGATGGCTAGTGATATGGTGACTTCGTATTTGTCGTCATAATAACCAAAGACTTCCCAAGAATTTGAAAAACTTCTTTCTTCTTTTGTGGCGGATGGCATTGCGGGTGCTGAGGATGGCATAGGGCATTGTAGCCGGTTTCCCATGTAGAGCTATCGTATCATACCTGTATGGGTACCTACTCGAGTAGGGTACACCAGTGTTCCATCCGGGGGGGGGGTTGGGTGGTGGGACCGGGGGGGCTTCATTCAGGGAGCGAGCGGCCATTGTTCGCTCTCAACCCTGCCCAAATCCTCAAACGCTATGACTTTGCTTTAAGGCTTTGTGTTTTATGGCGCCACTGATTGTGGTGATGGGCACTCGCAAGAGATGGTATTATATCATAAGTTACCCATCTTCCCAACAAGGTAAAAAAGAAAGAAAAATAAAACAAAGTATCATACCATGTAATAATATATTATCATAGGGCACATAGTTCCTAAATCCGAGAGCTATGGATTTCTAGGCCCCTAAAGCATGTTAAGATATTGCTATCATAACATCATAAGTTGGCATGAGAATCTTAGCATTGAGCCTTAAGGGATGGGTGAAGGGGATAAAGAAACAGCAAAGCCCTACCGGCCACGATGAAAAGCTCGGGTGACAAAAAAAAACTGGAGCCGATGGCAATTTTACAGCAAAACCGAGCACTCTTTGTCAGCCATTCGATCACCCCCCAGCTAATCCGAGAGAGTTCCACTTTAGGTTCAAATCAAACTGGGGAAACAGATGACAGTTAGTTTTCCAGAAAGAAGAAGATTGAGTATAGGGCTTATGGAATTGAGAAACCAGAGAGGACCTATGTACAACAAAGGCGGTTGTCTCGTATCTCATACAGAATCTCACTCAAGTCACTTTCCAATTCTATCATACCACACATCATTGCACAAAAAATCATCAGCTATTGATTTATTGGCTTGATATTTCCATAGTATTATAGGAAGAAATAGTCGTTCTCATGCTTCTTGTAACCTCCTGAAATTTCTTACCTATGATGTGATACTGTAGGTAGTGTTGATCTATGAAGTTCTGGAAATGGCTGTTTTTTGGTGTAAAATAGCCAAGGGCCCGAGTTTTGTTACCCGTCTTTTACCATACCATATTCCAGAGCGGTTCATTAACGACAGATAGATAGTGGCTTATCTGCTTACGTACTGGGATCTTGCTCTGGGATGGAGTTACTCCCGCGGCCGAGTCGAAGTTGGACACGTTCCACGGGAACTGCCACCTTAGGTGTCCAACTTCAACTCGGCCGCGGGAGTAGAGTAGTTCTGGAACAAGCGAGTGGGTAAGATATCTGTTTTGCCTCAGCCGGACAGGCTTGGAAACACCAGAATTCTATCTCTCCCACAAGAGCAGGCAAACCGCTGCATGGCCCCTTTGGTCGCTGGTCAAACAAGTGCGGAATGCCAATATGCAAAGGGCCCTCTATCGACATAATAACAGTATTACGTGATAATGCCAGGATTGATAATTTGCATGACCCATTCTCCTTTCGTGCTTAAGGCACTCGAGTATCCGGCCAGCAGAGCCCTCAATAGCCCGGCACTAGAGTACGGGGCCAGCGACTGAAGACAGAAATAGCAAACTAATGTACATGTATAACATAGGCCCCGGCAAACTTTGCGTATCGTGAAGAGATTTACGCCTCCATTCCCAGAACCAGTAGCCAAGCAGCGCCCAGCTGCCTCTTTAGGTCTTCCCTATCCACATCATGAGTATCTTCGACTTCTCCCCAGATCTCCGTCTGATACCTGACTTCAACACTCGCAGCCTTAGCCGCCTCTTGAATCTCCCAACTCCTCTCCCCAACCCCGACTTCGGGGCTCCACTCCGCTACCAACCTCGCACCAATCAGCAAACTTTTGCTCGCCAATGTTGCCAGTTCCAATGCAACTAAATCCCAATCCGACAATCCCTCCAACCACTCCCTTATAGCTTTCACCGTCTCGGGTGGTTGCTGTACCATAGCCGTGAAGCCTAAATCTCCGTCGTTGTACTCAATTCTGGTGCCAGGCCAGAGGACAGTTGTTAGCCACTCGACAACAGGCTCCGCCTCCTCCACCTGAAGTTCCCGGAGGGTCCTCTTGTTCGGGTCGCGGCATTCCACAGGTGTTGTAGGAGCGTAAAAGATCAATGTGTCGGTATGGAGATAGCGCATCACGTTTGAGATAGTGGCATCCCGAGAGGGCGTTGAGGCGTTCGGTTCGTGCATGTCAATTACCCGTGCGACGAGCTGGGTGAGCGGCGTTCGGTAACGTTTCATCAGAGCAGCTTTTGTGCTGTGTAGAAGACACCATTCTATAGCGACCGCACTGGCAAGCAATGGTTTGCTCTCGGGAACGACAATTGGTTTCTTGAGTGGTGTTCGGATAGGTTTTTCGTCGAGGAGTACCCTAAACCCATCTTTAACATGTTAACCTTGGCACCGTAGAGAATTAAGGAAAGATTGGAAAATTACCATCCCGCTTCTCAACCTTGACTTCTTCCCAGAATTTCTTCCCTGGATTAGCCCTCTCGACTTTCTGTCGCCTTCGTAGCTCACTTATCTCGCTTGCTGCCGGGAGTGGTGGTTTCGGTGGGGGGCCGTGGGCTGTTATCGGAAGTGGAGTTGCAAAATTCGCCGGGGAATTATGTAGGCATCTAGTAACGGGTAATGGTAATAGTAATTTTCGGCCTAGGGTAAATGGCGATGGGCAGAGCCTAACAGCCAGACGTGACCCGAGAGGCATCTTGGGGGTACAGCAGGTGTGGTGTGGAAGAAAATGGTGATGAAATTTGAGAGCTACAGGTTTGTCGAGGTATCAGTGCTTGTATGTACCTGCATGCATGCCAAGATTAATGGATTACGGCAGGTGAGGGTTCATAGGCGCTCACTCGTGGAATCACCAAAAAAAAGTAAATGATAAAAAGAATTCGGAGGTCGTGCCACCCTGACTTTTGTTTATTTCTTTTTTTTATTTTAACAAAGCTTGGCTTGCTGGGATTGCCGGTCTGAGTGCACATGACCACCATATTATAGAGAGTATTGCGTCTTTTTTCTTTTTTCTTTACTTTCAGTTCAGGTGAGGGTTGGCTTACAGGGCACAGAGGCCTCGGGCCCGGTGAAGGGACTCAAAGTCGGTGGGACGCAATGATGCGCTGCAGATGTCCCGATGGATATACGGTACTCGAGTAATCTAAACAACCTGTGCCCTGTTACGGGGCCACTTCATTAATAATAAGAACGGTGGGTACCCCTGCAAACGTAACAAGAGCAAAACAAGATCACATGACCAGGCTTATTCAGCATATATCCTAGAAGAAAATAAAATTAAAGAGATAGTAATATGACTAATAGGACAAAATCTTGCGCTTTAATATTGTAAATAGAGTTTTAGCAGTTATGTGTAACAATCCTACCCTGGAGGGGTTAGTTATGCAACAGGTAACAAATTACTTACGTGAATATTTTGAACTATCTTTATAGTTCTCGTTCTTTTAAGTATCTGAGAGTGTTCTTCTTTCTGAGATTAACTTATAATCTCTTCTTCGTCTTGGACTATCTTCTAGTCTTCTTATCTCACTCCAATATCTTATTGGGGAGAGATGGTGAGGGAACTTCTCCGTATCGTGATCTCTTATCTCTTGAGAGAGATGTGAGACTGTCCTTGTCTTAACAAGGTCGTATTTGCTCTGACGCTTAAGAGCTAGGTTGCTTGCATACAAGCGAGAGGAAGAGTGTAACAATCCTACACGGGTGTGGTTATTTATGCAACAGGTAACGAATTACTTACGGGGTTGTATTAGACTATCTTTATAGTCTTTGGTCTTTCTTGAGTATTCAGGAGAGTGTTCTTCTTTCCGAG
>Ga0307509_10002775_pt1 | contig 27812 bp, 19 predicted proteins | sample 10_EM_MG_FD_202245 | JGI IMG/M metagenome (GOLD analysis project Ga0307509, IMG submission 202245) | Populus trichocarpa ectomycorrhiza microbial communities from riparian zone in the Pacific Northwest, United States - 10_EM | ecosystem: Host-associated > Plants > Roots > Unclassified | place... | reverse complement strand
TCACGTTTGTCATGGATCGGAGTTTGGAGTTTTTCTTCTTCTTTCTTGTGTGTGGGGGGGATGCAAGTGAATTTGGGGTAGATACGACAGTTGGTGGATGGTCAGATGCGCACGTGAAAGGTTCTCAGGTTAGTTGGTGTGGTAGACTTTTGTTTTCGTTATGCTGAGGAGGCCTGCCACGTTACTGCTTGTGGACACTTTTTTCGGCTGCTAGAATGGCACGCAGCTTTTTTTTCTACTGATAAATCGTGTTGTACGATAGTTCGGTGTTATGAAATACGGCTCCCAGCAAAAAAGAAAAGGGAAGGGAAAGGAGGCTACTGTGTCGTTATTCGGGTATGTAACAAATGAGCCCATGGAACAAATGGTGTTATAATAAATCATTCGATAGCACTGAACCTGCGCCCCTTCCTGCACACAATATCACTCGCCCATATTCTCAACCCCTCACAGTAGATTAACACTCCATTTATGCCCTGTAGCTTAACTTATAATAGAACCCCGGAACATAGCAGAGAGCAAAAGGTATGGTACATATCGAACTCCGTGTGATAGATTAACGGTAGAAGGGTGTTGAAAGCACCTATCGTATGGCGCTTCAACGCAAAAGGGGAAGAAAGACCACACACCGCCCCCATTATCGTCACGATACACGAGATGGAGATGGGAAAAGAGGGAAAGAGAAAAAAAGAAAAGACAAACCAAGCAGAGTGGAGAATTCAAAATAAACTATAAGGAAGATGCCATAAATCCGACTATCACCTACACTCCATCACGCTTTTAAGTCAAGTAGTAAAAAATAATCCCATTAGTACGGTAGTTAAACACGAGGCATCCACTAGTCCGAGAGTTTTCTTTGAGGTCTACGAGCAGATCCTGGACTTGGGAGATGTACTTTCTATCGACGGCAGGGGCGCCCTGGATGATTTTACGCCAGGCCTCTGGGTCGTGAAGGCTTGCATGTTTGATTGCATCGAGGATGTCATCACGGACGTCGATTGCGGCAATCGGGGCATCGCGGAGGAAGCCTGTGAGAAGTGCGGATGCTGCGCTTTGGGCTGTTGTGGAATAGTTAGTATTGCTAGAGAAAGGGTTGTTAGAGTAAACATAATCTTACCTGCGGTGATAATGTTGCCCTTGCTGATTTTCCTACCTTTTCGATCGCTCGCGAGAATCCTCACACGCGCGTCGCCGTCGTCTCCCGCTTGACGCCCAGATATTTCGCCGCCGGAGCTGGGGTGTCTGGTGAGAGATTTCATCCCGCTCAGCACCCCCGGAATTCCAGGAAGAGCTGAAGTCCTTTCTTTCTTTTCTCTCTCAATGATCTCGCTCTTCAGATATGGCACAATGTCTACAACCCTGAGCTCGGCGTCCTCCTTTCTGAATAAGCTCTTCACCTTCAAGCAGCGGTCTCCACCCGGGGAAGAACCAGAGCCTTGCTTGATGATGATGATCCAGGATATCCCGTCTCCTCTGTAACTATTGATCAGCTGTTCTGGGCTGGAGGCGTCGCCTGCCAGCTCTGCACTGATACCGTTTGCCCATAATTCCCGCAAGACTGTTATTCCGTGAGTTCTAAGGGCCGTTTTGCAAAAGCTAGCTACAAGAACATCGTAGCGCCTAGTTACCCACGGCCCAAGGTTCTCATCTTCCCCTTTCTTGTGTTGTAGTTTGGCATAATTCTTTTGGAAACGAGCCATAGAGGTGAAGAGCTTCTCCCAACCTAAGTTGAATCCTACGGCATGCGTTTCCTCTGCAATACCTCGGATAGCTGGCCTATGGCTCTGTATCAAGCTATCGTACCTGCCGCCTGCGGCAAAGACATCCCTTTTCTTAGAGTCAACAACACACTGGAAAACAACACCTCCACGATAGAATTTATCATTCCACGTTCCAAGAGGATTGACGTATATATTCCTTGTGACTCCAAATTGCTTTAGGTATCCGATCACAGCACGGATATGTGTAAAGACCGCTTTTGCCTTATCAACCAAATTTGAGCCACGAAGAAGAAGATTTAACTTGCTGAATGCTTTCTCTTGTTCATCCCTCCAGTCGAACTTGGCAAGATCGTCAAGGCTGGTTGGTAAGATTCCTAATCCAGAGATAATCAGTTCATTTCTAATCCTGGGCCAAAGCCATTGGCCGGTGTTGAGTTTGCTCAAGATCTCCTTTGCAACAGGTTGATGTGCTGGATTGATCCTGCAGAACTCCATGATTATATCTAGAAGATCTGCATGATTAATGTGAAAGCACATTTGAGCGCTACGCAAACTGGGAAATGCATCCAGGATTTCGTCAATGACTTTTATCACTTCAGCCTCCTTGATTGCGAGATCATAACTATCATAGCTGATAATATCGAAGTCAACTTCCCCATGGTTTCGAGGTTGGCCACCTGCCGGGTTCTCCCTGTATACTGTCCCGAAAGTAAAGGTCTTTGGACTAAGAGTCTCTTGTCTGGCCAGTGACCGTGCATGGGGTAATGTTAGATCATACGGCAACTGTACGACTGTCCCGCTCTGATCTAATAGCTGCGCAATATCCCTGTTGTAAAGCTTGCTTCGAGGGAGTAGGAGTGGCCTGGTGGTTTCCACAGCTCCGTGGTGCCTGAATATCTCGGTGAGGCGCTCTCTGACCATTCCCTGGAGGATAATATCGTGGCGTGAGAGGACGCTTCTCGTAGGATCATAAGTATGGTCTTTGTATTCCTTAGTGCTCTGAGAGAAAAGCGCGGACATAACCTGCTGGTGATGAAGGGTTCCGGGATCCGAGATGCTTTGTAATGCTTGACGCATGGTTTCGTCTTCGACCTTGAGTGGTAATTTTCCTGAGTTTAACAGATCCGTGCTCGATGGTCGCTCAGCCGGATCATGACTGAGTAACGATTTGATGATAGAGACTTGAACGGCATTTTTGTCCGTTGCAAAATCGAGCGGGAAGTTGACCTCCTTTTCTCTGAGCTTTCCAATGACTTTCCCACGTTCCATAACCGTGACAAGGGGAGTGTAACACATCTCGAAGAATATGATCCCAAGAGAGTACATCTACATTATCTTATTAGACTAATAAAATATATCAAATCAAAGCTGGATATGGAAAACTTACGTCTGCCCTTCCATCATATTTACCATGGCCCTTGGTAGTCCTCAACTCTGGAGCTACATAGAGAACAGTTCCAACATTGGTACTTAAATCTATATCATCTGACCCAGCTTGACCGGTCTTATTTGACACCTGTCCACTGGTAGCCAGCCCGAAATCTCCTATCTGCGGATTTCCGTTCAAACCGATAAATATATTCTCGGGTTTGAGATCACGGTGGATAATTTGATGTTCGTGGATGTGCGCCAACCCCTCAAGAACCTGCCGAAGCAGTCTCCAGGCCTCATCGGCATGCAAGCCACTAAGGACTTTATCTCTTAGGGTCTTACGATGTCAGCAGGCATAAGTGACAAAGGGGATATCAGGGATAAAAATTACCAGTTGATCGGCGAGTGACATTTGAATGTATAAGGTAGATCTAGAACTTTTCCCACTACTAGATTTCCTTCTGACAATGGATGCCCGGCCCTTCTCATCGCGGTTTCTCACAGCCTTGGGGACACCTTCCCCATTTCCTTCCTCGTCTTCTGATTCGTCTAGCTCATCACTATCATCTTCAAAAATGACATCTGAATATCCACCCCCACTAATGAAATCTAAACCACCAGTACCGCTCGTGAACTCGATGTCATCGTCACCCCCACTCTCTCCGTTGCGGCCATTCCCTTCGTCCTCAGCCTCTGCCCCAATAGAGCTTCCAGAGAATACAGCAGGCCCACTATCATCACTATCCTCGTTGCTATCATAATCGTCGTCCTCACCGCCAGATGATTCAGAAAGCGCTCGTGCATTGGGGTCTTCCTCTTCTAGCCATGCAGTAAAGTATCTGATCACATATTTATGGTTCAACCTGCTCAAGAGCCTAACCTCGTGCAAGATGTTGTCTAGCTTGGAGCGACCAATTTTTGTGATTTTCTTGATAGCATAGGTGTTGCTATCGAGCTTGTTTCTAGCTTTAACAACCTCACCAAACCCTCCTTTACCCAATCGCCCAAGCTCCGTGAAATCATTGGCATATCTGCTAGTATTCCCTACAGTAGCGGAGTCTCGACGAGGGCGATTGGAACTTCCTCTACTCGACACGGGCCAGTCCGCCTTTGAGAGCTCAGGAGATGGAGTACCAGGGACGAGGATAGGATCGCTACTCCTCAGAAATTCAGAAGGAAGCAAATCAAAGGTGGTAGGTCTTTTCTTCGGATCTGACTTGAATATCCTCTCCAGGAAATCTTTTAAGGAATCCGAAAGGTCCATATCATGGATGAGATAGAACGGAGAAGAATATTTTTCCACAATCTTGAGCCCAAACAACATTTGGAGGATCATAACACCCAAATTCCAGATGTCTGTCTTGCGATTGTTTTGCTTAGCCTTTACCTGGTTCGCGTTTTCTGGAGGAAGCCAAGAAACGGATTTTGCTGGCGTTGCAGTCGAGGTTTCAGGACGCCCATTCTCGTTGCCTATGATCTCCCGTAGCGCTTGTGTATAGCCCATGTCGGTAAGTTTGGGGATGGTTGAGTCGCCCGAACTGTCCCGGAACAAAAGAACGTTCTCAGCATGGATTCCTCTATGAACCGTTCCCATTCGGTGAATATAATCCAAGCCTTCTATCAAAGAGATAGTCCATGCTCTAACCATATCGACATTAAGCCGGCCCACGGTTTCCAGCAAATCGTGCAGACTTCCCTTGTTAGAGTATTCCATAAGTATAGATATTCGCCAACCTCCTGTAGAGCTGGACGAACTCTCACAGCCACTACTTGACAAAGTGTCAATGCGGGAAACCTTGCTACCGTAAATTTCTACAACGTTATTATGCCTCAATCCCCTCAATTCGTCCAATTCCAACTCCAGATTTTGTACTTTCTTTTTCCTATCCATACCTTTCGTATTCAGGACATCAGGGACATCCGCCTGCTTAAGCACCAGTGGGAGGCCATCCCCTTGGTTGGGGGCAAGGACGGGGTGAACAGTATACACGGACATGAGAGGACCAGCAGTAATCTTAACCATTCCAGAGACCTTGCGAAACATGATAGGAACAGTATTGTATCCACGCTTGATACTGACGACTCGATCAAACAAAATGCAGTCATCGGTTGCTACATCGTCATAGTCTATTGATGGGGCCCTTCGTTTCTCGTGAGACTGTTTGGCATTCGCCTTTTGTCTGCGAATTTCTTCATCTATCTCCTCCTGCAACTTCCGTTGGGCTTCCATCTCTATTCTCTCTTCACGTTTACGAGCTTCCTCTGACTCCCGTTTAGCAAGAAGTTGAGCCTCCTTTGCCTTCAGCGCTCGCTCCTCGTCAAGACTGGGTTTGTCTTGGTCGGCCAGCTTTGATTGAACGATATCTTCCAGGGCGTCTTGTATCGCAGAGGTAATATCGAAAATCATTTCCTGTCCCAAGTTCTTCCGCAGAGACTGCGAAAGCAGGGATTGCAGCTTTTCCCCCTGAGTTGGCTGGATGACAGAGGACGGTACAAGACGTAGCTCCGGGGCTAGAACCAATACTAGTAAGTAGGATATCGACGATGGCGATTAATCACGAGTCTCTCACCAGTTTTTGGATAAGTAGCTGTAAAAGTCACATGGAGGACACAAGATATTTCCTCATCCGAGGGAGCTTTGAGACGTATTTTGAAGGCTAAATTGGATTTCTACGCAAAGGAAGCACATCTATTAGAAATTATGAATGAATGCGAAGAGTCCCCATTTCGGGGACCCAAAACTAAAAAGAACATAGATAAGTATATTGCTCACATTCCAAGCTCCTGCAGCTTCAACCATTTCATAATCGTCCATAAATATGGACTTCAATACCTCAATCTCATCTTCTTGAACCTTGATGTAGTCCAAGGAGGGAGGCACAGGCGTCATCGTAGGCTGTTTGGGAGCACTTATAGAACCACGTTTGGGTTTCTTTCCTAGAGTATTAGGGGGAAGTTTGGGTCCACCGTTTTGATGGGGGGCCCCGCTGGCACCGTTTGGGTTGGACTGTTTGTGGTTCTGGGCAGTCCGCGATACTTTATTCGTGGCCGGCATTCTGTTTGTTTTGACGGATGGTGATGAAGGTGGAAGTATCCGAGTAACTTAGTGGGGGGGACGAGGAGGGGTTGGTAATGATTAGTCGAAGTGGATCAGGGAGGTTGGCCTATTTTTGCTGGGGATTACAACGGCCTCTAAGCCGGAGCTTTAGAAAGAGCCGGACGCCATGGACTGTGGATTGTTTTTACTATTGGTGATAGTTCTTGAGGGGTTGGGGAGAAGATGTTTGAGGTCAGTCGAGGTTGGAATAAGACGGAAGGAATAAGGGCAGAGGGGCAACGCCGAGATTCCAGGCGAGACAAACCGTCAGCCGTTGGGTGTCAGAGGCAAACCCTGGGAACACGCCAAGCCAGAAGAAGCAAGCCCCAAGCCTGCGGAAGCCGTTGAGCTAAACCATATCCAGTGTAAATTTACAGACTTGGCACTTCCGCCTATGTTTTATCAGCTGAGGTCGGCAGCGTTGCCCCAGCGACGTCAACAATCCGCGTAAACAAAAACGCCTTTTCTGCCTCTCTTCCGTTTCGTTTCTTTGTTCTCTACCCGAACTGCAACACCACCACCACCCGCTCACTGTCACCTTCGGTACCGGCAACCACGACAAACAGCGGCCTCAGGTCAAACACTTATAGACTTGGCCAGCCTCGCCAACACCCTGCCGGCTCTCTTCTTCGATCCCAACTCTTTGGACACCGGTACAAGTTTACAAACACCATGTTGAGCTGGCTGAAGGGCGGCCAGGCCCAGCTAGAAATTGCTGCGGCGGCCTCTACCAAAGAATCAGATCTCCCAAGGGACACCTCCACCCCGCACCAAGGATCTGATAGTGGGTCAAACACATCGTCCTCCGACGACGAGGAAGGTGACTTTACTCTACTTCAACGCCGGTGTCTTCATTAACTTGCTGACATTCAAAGATGATGACATGATGCCCCCGCAAACTCCTCCAGCGATATTTGCCTTTAAAGCCTTTCGAACGACTCTGTTTGGAACTCCTGCTCCGCCCAAGTTCGATGAGAAGCCACCCCATAAGAGGAAGACGTCGAAACCGAATCCACAACCAGTCAAAGAGGAGAAGGATGAAGTCACTTCGAAAGACTTGCCTTTGCGCTCGAGGCGGAACTCTGAACCATTGGATAAAACTGAAGGTATAGAGGCCTCGAGTAACCCCATTGTGCAACCAATTCCGTTCAAAATCACCAGGAAGCCCAATCTATTTGACCCACCATCTATTGCCACTTCAGAACTACCACCCAACCTAACCGATAGTACTCCTGTTAAACGTCCTGTCTCACCAACTAAAGGAATCCTCATGACTCCTGGTACAGCTATGACTCGTAAAAAAGCTGTAACATTCCATCCTTCAGTTCCCACAGCTACCACCCCACCCAATCGCAATGGCCACATCAGATCTGGTCTCCCGCATGAGTTTCCGGGGAAGTTCCCCAGCCCCTGGACTCCTAAGGTATCTACGGCCTCTCACCACCAACGCTCTGCATCTTGGTCAGATCCAGGTTCCTCACGCCTCCCCGACGATGATGAGCAGCCGGGGCCTGCTGAGAAGGCTGAGAAGGGTAAGCAGCCTCAGAAATCAACTGCTCCTATCCTTGCTGGATACTACGAAGTTAATGAAGACAGTCGCATTGGCGATTTCCTGGACGAATCCGAAGACGACGAAAATATTCCGGAAGAGCTTCAGGAGGCCGATGCCACCATGGACATGGAAGCTCCTCGTTCTAATTCTGGAAAATACTGGAAAGAGCGTACCGAAAAGATTGAAGGGTTGGCGTTGTCTAGGGTCGATAGGCTCAAAACTCGATGCAAAATCGCCACTGGATATGCGAAACAGAAGGATGAACTATGTGTCGAGCTCGGTGAGAGAGTCAGAGAGATCGCGGAGAAGAACAAAAGACTGAAGAGCGAGCTGAAGCGGCTATCTACGAGTATCTCTGGGGCTCCATCAACCGCGACTGGCTATACGAATGCGTTCTCTTCCTCTTCTTCCTATAACACTCATGCCCTTGACCAGGCCTTGCAGCGCCTTGGAGAGAGGGAGGCAGAGCTAGCTGCAAGTAAGCAGGAGCGGGAACAACTGGAGGGTGTCATTGAAATACACAAGGAGAGATTGCAAGCATTTGAAGAGATGCTAGATCAGAGAGAAAGTAAAATCACAGAACTTTCAATGAGCATGTTTAATGGAGATGACGATCAAGACCTCGAAGGAGTTGTGGCGGATTTGAAAAAGAAACTAAAGTGTGCTAAATTGGAAGCCAAGGAGTATGGACTGGTCCGACTGGAGGCTAAGAATTTGAGAGAGAGAGTTGATGGTTTGGAAAGGGGTTATCTGGATGTAACGACAGAGAAGGATAAACTTCAGGGAGAGCTGGATAGGATGAGGGCGATCGAAGAGGAAGGAGATAAAAGTATGAACAGGATACGATCCAACGCGGAAAACCGGCTTAGAGCACAGGTTGAAAGCTTGGAAAAGGCAAGAAAAGACTTGAGGGCCGAGCTTCGGGAGAAATCCCTGAATGAGGCAAAAGAGAAGAGAGAGTCCGAACGGAAGTGGAGGGCTGAGCTAGCAGAAGCCAAAGGGAGGACTGCAGCCGCTGAGTGGGGGAAGGAGGGACTCGACAAGGAAATTGGGGATCTTAGGGAGTACACCGGAAGACTTGAGAGAGAGTTGGAGCGGACGAGGGCGGAGCTAGACGAGCTCAGGAAATCCAGTGGCCCGCCACCGGGCACAGCTGGAGACGACATCAGAGAATGGCAGATGAAGCAGAGAACCACAGCGCAGGAGCTACGCAAAGTCAAAGAAGAAAATTATTCTTTGAAGACACAAAAATCGGGAGTGGACGATCAACTTCGAGATGCCAAGAAGGAAATCGAAAAATTGAGACTTCAATTGAACGGTGCCACAAAGATCGACGTTACAACACTCCCTACCACCTCAAGCCGGGGAAACAAAGGGCCGGAAAGTGCAAGTGACGACAATGCAGTAGACCGCAGGTTCGACCGCCGAAATCCGTCAACCACCTCCCCGCCTCCCCCGCCATCCACCCCCCGGAGCCGAAGCCCCTTGAAATTTAACAGCCCATCACCAAAACTCCCACCATTCTCCTTTGCAGAAACCTCGAAACAAACAAACAACAAGCCCCTCAATCTTGACGCTGAATCATCCCTTCTCCTTCCAGACCTACCCCCAGACACCCCTGTCGCTGATAGTAACGAGTACACCAACTTTCAACAACAGCGCAGGCAAAAAGCCAGCCCCCGAGCCTCCATAGTTAATATAGCCCCAACGCCTCCAAGCTCTAGCTCCGCCAGGAAAGTCACGGGGGTTGGTAAAGTCGTTGGAAGGCGAGTGAGTAGCGGGGCGGGGGCGATAGGTGGAGGGGGCAGAAGGGTTAACTCCCTGGCGATGGATCCCGCACGGAGAGCCGCTGCGGAAAAGAGGCTTGCTGAGAGGAAGCGGATGAGGGGCGTTACTGCTGCTGGTGGGAACAATGCGTAATCCGCCCGTTATGTCAGGGAAAGTCAGTTTACCGTCTGTCTTTTCATGAGCGTAACTGCTTTTCCGCCTCCCCTTTTGCCATACTTTTGCTGCCCTCCAGGTTCCAACATTCACCATCCTTCTCTGAAAAAGAAATGAAAAAAACCGTACTTTCTTGGCTTGCTGCAAATGTTTTTTTTCTCGTTGTTTGTCTTTTTTACTTTTTTGCTTTTCACTATCTTTATGTCTTGGGAGGTGCATTGTTCTTTCTTTTCTCTTTTACTTTCTGTCTTCGTCATAGTCATTGTTAAGGAGTGTTTGTTATCTTTGTGTGCATGTATTTTTATCTCATCATCATTGCCATATCTCCACAAAGACAATCACAATTATCATCGCTCTTCTCATCCTTTTACCTGTCCCATTCGATTGACCGAAATTGAGAAGTTTCGACGCTCGAGTATGTGATGGGGAGCGTGAGTGCGAACGCTGCATTAGTTTGAGAAGAGTGATGAGGAAGAGAAAGAAGAGGCGCTGTTGGTGCACTGGGCATTTCCGGAGCTCTCCCATGGCGATAATGCCAGTCGAGTGATATGCTATGATTGGTTGACACTGAAGACTTATCGCAGCCTTAACAGGGGGGACTAAGCTAAAGTGTGCTACACACAATTCTTGTAGGTTTGCCTGTTTGCCAGCACTGTAGGTAAGGTATTATATATAACTGCTTTTTCTTCCGTCCCGAACCCTGTTACTGCAGTCGAGCAGGAAATTTGATATCGTACCCAGGAAAGAAAAACCCGAGGTGACTCGAGCACGCCACCCAGCGTGCGTGGTCGATGCGGTGCTGCCGAACAATCCCTAGATCCCCCGCCCTTTCTGAATGGATGAATTGAAACTAGAATATTATGATATCACCGGGGGCGGGGGGGGCCTAGACAGGATCGCGGGCACCGGTTTTTAGCCGTCGAGGTGGGGGCCGTTTGGATGTCTAGAGATTGAAGATCCCCCCGGGATTGGGGAGATCTGGGTTGGGTGGGGATTCCGTGATGGTGAAGGCTTGATGTGGGAAATTAAATTTGTGAAAAAAGTGTAACTTACGCGCTCACTTTGGTGCTCAAGTGTAGTGCACGAGTAGTCTCTAGGATTTTTATGGTATCATATCATAGTTTGATATCACCAGAGGTGAACATCAAATTTCGGAGGTTGCAGGGATGTGACAGGGATTATTATACTCGTATCATACCAGTATATACACATCCAAATATGCCCAAATATTGAGACTCTCAGAGATTGCCGAGGAAGCCTAGCCCCGTGTTGCAAAATTTTGGGATCCGGATGGGCCCTTGGTTGGTATCGTGCATCACTACAGAATAGCATATATGGAATCGGTTCATCACAGGTTAAATAGGCTTGGTCTCCAGAATATACATTTAAGCTATGATAGACGGTTAAGCTACGCTACAGCAAAGGGATAACAAACAACCTCACAAGTCCACGAGACAAGAAATTCGATGATATCAAGAAATTACGGCTATTATGATATGGTATACTGCAATAGATCGACATAAGCCAGCCCTAGACTCCCAACATCCCAAAGAAATTCCCCAGAGAAATCCCCTAGACCGTATGTACCGTCCCGTATCATTCCATCCCATCCATTCCCAATGATTTCCTATCCTGTCCTTTTCCGAGTCGAAAGAAAAAATGCAAATAAAAATACAAAAGAAAGGAACAAACAAAATAACTACCGGTAGCTAACAGCCAGTCAATCCCTAAAATAGGAAGCAAAGGGGAAAAAGATGTAAGGAATCTGCAAGCCCGATAAGGCTCTATCAGAAGTGCCTATTATATCGGCCGATGTGCCCTATCCTTCCCTTTCTGCCCAGCTAAATGCTCCAAAACCAGCTTCCTCCCAAAAAAAATCGGAAATATTGTGATATCGTATTTTGTATGCGCAGCAAAACAAGCCCAACTAACACCCAATCTTCCCAATCCTCCACACTGCAAGCCCACGTCTTCCTACAACTCGCTGTATTGTGGGTAATACTCCGTCACTGGCAAAATCCATATCGTCGAGGTTGAGATGGTTCATGTATTCCCATTTCTTTTCTAGCGTGAATGGCTGCGATGGCGAGTTGGCAGAGACAAATTGGTCCAATGCGGTGGCAGACATGGGAGCTATCAAGTAGTTCTTCCGAGAGCAGTCTGCCAGCGGCTTCACTGTTTCGATTAGTTCGTCGAGGGAGGAACCCATCAAGTCTACTGTTATCAGGCTATCATCTTTTGCTCCAAGCAGCCAAGTTGGTGGTGAGTACGTTTTCCACCAGACGGCGGTGGTGGATGTTGGTGCTGGCGGGAGGCTTCCGAGATAAACTTGGGTGGGGACCACTCCCCCCTGATGGAAGACGCCGAAGAGGGTCCCTAGAAGGACGTTGAAGATTATCCAAGAGGTTATCCAGAGTTTGTTGAGAATTTTATTACGGGGGAGGGAAATGGAGCAGAGCAGGAGTGGAACCGCTGGGATAAGGAAACGGGCTTCTTGGTGGGGGAATATGCTGAGGAGGAAGACACCTGAGATGGCCGAGAGAATAGGAAGAGAGACATCTGAGATGGCCGAGAGAGTAGGAAGAGAGGCCCGGCGGATTGTGATGAGGCAGAAGATGGCCGGGCCGAGGAGCTGGGGGAGATTGACTAGGAAGTGGGTCCATCTGGGATGAAGGCCGTGGTTGGAGAGGTTCTTTGGGGACGCATTGTAGAGGAGGTTATTGATGGGAGTGATTATCGGTGTAGTTTCAAAGAGGGAGGCAAGCGACGTAAGTGAGATTGTGGGCGTGTTTGCAGAATAAAAAACCGTATCGTAGTATACCGCCGCGCCCGCAGTGAGAAGGGTAGTGAACGTGAGGGGAATTATACAGGTAGGGCTGCCAGGACACAGTCAGCAGCTATCTCAACATCCGCTAGAGAAGCAACAATTACTGGCGAAGGAAGTGAGGAAGTAATTGGAAAGCCGGGAGAAGAATGAATGCAGGAAAGGTGATCCTGTTGAAGAAGCAAAAAACCACAGTCATGCCGAATAGCCCGCTTGATAGCCATGCCGCTTCCTAATCATCGAGATGGTCAGCTCAAAGACTCTGCCAGGGAAGTTTCGCGCGGGCTAAACCCACCTTTGAAGTTTTAATCCTCTGTATCAGCACCAGCGCCCAGGCGACACCGATGGTCTCTACAGCATTGGAGAATGTATGGGTTTGATAGGTCCAGGTTACGAAGCTACTAGCTACTAGTAGGAGACTCGTCGGTCTGAGTCTCGGTGGAGAAATGAGTTCTTGAAGTGCCCAGTCCTCTCTTGTGGTGTCAGCGCAGCTTGCGTTCCCATATAATACCTTGCACAAGCCCCACCAAGCGAGCGACCCCGCGTAAGGCAGAAGAGACAAACTTACCAAGAACAAACGATATCAAGAAGAATAGAACTCTCAAGGTGTTGAAAACAAGCCAGGGACTGGGTGGTTCCGATCCAGGAGCAATCCAGCGCAATAGGTGCATGGGAATTCCGTAAACCACCCATAGTGGGAAAACGCTGCGTATCGGAGCCGATGAAGTGAACTCCCAAGTCTTTGTAATTCGCCAGTCGAAGATGTCGCCTGTGTCATCCAAGGGTAAAAGGTTAGGCACAACTAGAAAGGAGAGATGGCGGGGTGTGTGCAGGGCTATAAGTTGTCAGACGGAGGAGGAGGGGCACAATAGCATACCAGCGATAACTTCTGGCCCCTGGAAGTGTTCGTCGGGATGTATGTAAGAAGGCGATAGAGCGAAATAGACCCTGACGGCGAGAAGAACGAGATAGACGCGTCTCCACATGGCTAGGCGTGGTGCGGATAAACGGAACAGAACAGAAGAAAGAAGCGGCAAGAAAGGAATTCTAACAAGGGTCACCGAGAAGCGAAGGTGGGGGGATTATGATCATAATCCTGGGGGAAAGGAAGAGAGATTATAAAGGGGAGTGAGTTTAACTCTTGGAACTCCTAGGGTTGAGGTCCCTGTTTCTTGGAATGGCTCCAGGCCCTTAGGCTGCTATACAAAAGTCACTTTCACTTTTTCTCTCTCCTCCTATATACTCTCCCATCATATATATATATCCCTTCTACCCTGAAGGTGTCTTCAACACAGCAGAGCACCGGTAAAGAGAGAGAGGGCGTTGGGTTCTCTGCAGCTACCGGCATTTCCCAACAAACCTACGGTATTGTACCTTACGATACACCACTCCCCCTAACTTTCTATCCTATGAAACCCTGTGTCGGTGAAAAAAAGAAAGTGTATGCGTCTGTGCTATGGTTCTTCTCTGCGTTGGTTGGATGGTTATCGTAAAATACGCTCACAATACCGGTACCGGTGGTCTAAAGTACAGTACTGTACAGCTCTCGCACTTTGCAGGTATAAACGCAAACCAATGGATACTGCACACACCGGGCGGCGAAAATACCTTCACATCGTTAGCAGGGTAAGCCCCAACACCCAAAAAATGTAAGCAGTCTATTTGCCCCTGGGTGCTGGGCCTCTGAAATCGACCCCCGCCACGACCAAATCCAACAACCAACGGGGCCCAAACCACAAGGGTTTCGGAGGAGACCTCTGCACAGAATCGTGATCCCTAAATCGGCTCCTCCCTAAACTCACTCTTTTGATAAAACGAGCATCAGCTAAGAGCGGTATGATAAGAGGGGCATTTTGAAAAAAGTGAACCCAATCACAAACCTATGCCAGGACACTACGGTACTTTCTCTTTTGTATGTATTACTAAGTGGAGGATTAAACAAGAAGGCCTTAATTCAATATATTATCCTAGGATAGCCTCGGCCACTGGTGCCCGGCATTCTCATAGCATCCTCCCGTACGGCGCTGTCCCTAGCTCCTATGAGACTATACATTGAGCCCCAGGGGAGGCTACACGGAACTCTTGGGGTCTAAATTATCATGTCACTGGTACCACATTTGCAGGTTCCGGAGGGTTTGACGGTAGGCATGATGCCGGGGTCGGTAGGGGGGGGATATGTAACTTCCCCCTTGCTAGGGTGGCTTGCGTGCGAATATTGAATCTATGATAAGTGGTTTTAAACTTCAAAATACAGTAAAAACTCGTTAAATCAACCGCCGGTGATTTGGCTCAAGACACCCAGGGTGCTTTCCAGGTGGGGTATAGTTTATTTGAGCCTGTTGGGTATCGTTAACTAGACTTCCGTAATTCTGGTAACCTGCCCTATTAAACCTATTCCTGTGTGGTAGTGTGATTTCCGTTACCCAATCCAATAGCGGATTTAACTAGGTGCACCAACTCTCGAGATATTCGGGCAGTCTACTTGTATCATAACCGTCGGCCCCGGCGGTCAAGTACCGGCACAAGTACTATACCCAAGTACAGCATGTATATATCATCAATACCAGTACCGTTCTATGTTTTTCCGATGCCGCCCCTTCTAGCCTGCCTAAGAATGGTTCCCTGTGCCTTAGAATTGCGCCTGCTTTGAAAGCTCACATCCTGCACTGAGTGTGTGCACCCGGTGTACACCATTGAGGCCTAAATTCAATCACCCCAAGGCCACATCTTATGCATCTGGGGTCTGGGATTGCCTCTGGCCTGTGTCGTATCTCGGATACCGTACATATAATTTGTGGAGCTGGAATTCTTGTACCGAATTTTCCCGAAATACTACAAATTTAATTACTATCGGGAGGTACCGCAAGGCACTGTACTAGTATATTAGCTTCAAAGTATGCCGGTAGTAGCCCATCGTAAGATGCCTAAATAATTGATAAAAAATCCATGAAGAGGTATTGGGACAATGTTACCATAACACAGTCTACACTTCAACTCTCATTTCTCGAGCTTGGTTTTATAAGAGCTTGCTGCACACAATGGACACTTCTTGCCGTACGGGTGCTCCTGGGGGGATTGACGGCCGCTCCTGTAGTAGATACGAATGATATGGTTGAACTGGGGGAATTCGGAACAAAATTCAGGAAAAAAATTCAAATTAACCGTATGAGACCTGGGATTACCATTCGAGGATCAATTACATAATACCTACATTGTATCTGTGGCTTTCTGGAGGAGTCATCATTATCTTGGCACTCAGGATGCGCTTAGCCCCCATACCAAGCCTCACCGACCTCCGCTGTTGCCTCTCCCTTTCTTTTTCCCTCCCTCTTCCCTCTCTTCCAACATTCTACTTCAACCCCCCACCTCCCCATCATCAACCTGAACTTCTCTCCATCAACCACTCCTCTCCGCAACACAACGATACACCTTCTTCGAACAAACAATCCGATACACCAAACCATCAAGATGTCCGAAATCAAGCTTCTTAGCTCCGATCAGGCCACAATCACTGTGGGTATGTTTGTCGTCAGCCCCTCTCCTGTTGTCTACAGCTCCCGATAGCTTGTCAAACTCGGCCTTTGCTCGGCTAGAAGCTTTACTCTATCCTAGTGGTGCCGGAGAGATTGACATTCCATGCTAACAATCGTTGTTCGCACTTTTTGCAGAGAAATCCGTGGCTGAACGTTCGATTTTGATCAAGAACATGCTTGAGGATGTTGGTGAAGTCACTGAGGCTATCCCGATTCCTAACGTAAGCAATATCTGCAGCAAGCCCCGTTGCCGTCATTATTATACAATTAACACTCCACCCCTCAGGTCAACGAAAACGTTTTGAAGAAGGTTATCGAGTGGTGCGAGCATCACAAGGGCGACCCCCCTGCCCAGGCCGATGATGATTCCGATAGCCGCAAGAAATCTTCCGATATCGACGAGTGGGACCAAAAGTTCATGCAAGTTGACCAGGAAATGTTGTTCGAAATAATTCTTGTAGGCCCCCCTCTTTACACGCCGGTAATGCTAAAAACATATTAGTTTATCATAGCGCTAATTACATGGACGGATTTTTGTATTAGGCCGCGAATTACCTTGACATCAAGCCCCTCCTTGACGTTGGTTGTAAAACAGTTGCGAATATGATCAAAGGAAAATCTCCTGAGGAGATTCGTAAAACCTTCAACATCCAGAATGACTTTACGCCAGATGAAGAGGAACAAATCAGACGCGAGAACGAATGGGCGGAGGAGTCAGTACCTCGCTCTAAACCTTTGGATATCGATGAGGCTTGCTGACGCTGAACTTTTCCTGTAGTCGTTAAACTGCCTCCCTCCAATCCGAATGTTTTCTTTTCCGCTTGCTTATGTAGTGCGGCGGCCTTCGGATTAGCTTTGAAACTAGGCGATGTCTTGTGAGCGGAAGTTAAAAAAAAAACCTTGGAAAAGTGGGGGAAGCTCTGATCATGGTTCCATGTTTTGTCCCCGCGGGAACCACGGATTGCTTGTTTGTTTCGTTGTTCTCTTTTCTCGTAATTGGCAATGAAGAGAAGCAGTCTTGCATGACACCGTAACTTTTTTCTACCTTCTGCTTTCCTTTTTCCTTTCTCTTTTCTACTTTCTTAAATACGGTATTGGTAGGGCAAGGGGCTGGGGCTGGGCGGCATCGGGCTAGTCTTTGTTTAGCATGGTTTCGTGTTTCCCAACTTTTCTTTGATGTTACTAAATTCCAACGGCGTTGTGATATTTGTGATGAACTTGTGTCGGTATGATATTCTTTAGGTATTTTGTATTCGTGATGGGTGCATCTCAAGTTGTTTTGTCGGCTAAGCAAGTGCTTTCCTTCGGGTGTTCACTAAGTGATTCCGCCCGTCAGTGTTACGTAGTAGGGGAGTAGTCAGATAAACGGACTTAAGCTTAAAAGGGTTATGGATATGATGCCATATCAATCCCCTAATCTGTGTGCAGATTTCGCAGCTTTTTAGCGTGGTTAATGGCATAGGCTAGCTTCAGATCTTTACCAGAGGTAGTATGGTCAACGAGCTCTTGCTGTGACCTGACCAGTAGAAAACATCTCCGCGGTTGCGACACTTGAACTATTCCTAATCTCGGAATATTCTAGGGAACTAAAAAGCGACAGATACAGACGAAGGGTTTCGAAGTCCTCCCATTCTACTCGTCTCACCTGTTGCTTGTTTTGCCGAGCTTACGTAAGTCAGGGTTTATATGCATAGATCAGAAAAACTCCATAATATGCGGGAGAGGCAGATTGACAACGAGTGAGAATCAGTGAAGCAATTAGCGTTCGCCTGCTCCAGCCTGTTTTCCGGGGGGCGGCGTTGGAAACTGTGGTCACGGTTGTGCTCTCATCTCTCTTGCTCTGTGCTGCGGTTACGAGTGACACCTCGTGACCGCTTGGGTCACCCCCTCTCCCCTCTCAATATCTACGCCCCTCTTCTTTCCCCCCCTCCCTTCTCTTGTTTCACTTCTCGCTTAACCTTCTTCCCTTTGTTTAGCTAGTAATATAAATTGTTCGCTTACTCTAGAGACAGCTCGCCTTTTGAACTTGTGATAACTGCTCGCTTCCACTTACACACTCCCGATACCTCTCAACAAGCCGATGTCCGGGGGAATTCGGCCGCTACCATGCTCGCAGGTGGTAAATCTACATCCAATTCGATAAGTTTCATCCGGAAATCCTGCTGGGAAGGTCCTCGTAACTCAATATTCCTAACTTGGAATTCAGAAATCAGCAAGAGGGGGCAAATCCAAGGCTTGAGGCCGGGGAAAAGTGTGAAAGTGTCGTGGTCACATGTCCTCACTCGGTTCTCAAACCAGTTCTGTTGCGAATTGTTTCTGAGGGGGCGGTGATTGTATCATATTCGGAAGAGAAAAAGGAAGGAGAGGAGAAGGCTAAGAACTATATGGAGAAGTGAACATACTAGGGAGATCGTTGAATGGTAGGGATGCATACGCGGCCCTCGTGTGTGCGTTCCTGGACCTTCCAATGTATATTGTAAGAACTTTATAACATAAGACTTCCTTCCCACCTATCAACCCACCAACCCACACAACGCATTAACGGCCACGAAAACTTAAATCTTCACGGCCATGGCGAGTGTGCTACACGAGGCGGTTCATCGGAGTTTTGCGTCCTTGTTCAATCACAAAAGACGTCTAATGGGTCTGGGCCAAGAACTCGGGGATATTGGGGGACGCGAAATTCAAGGGACGACTCAGAGAAAAGGTTCCCGACACGGGCCTTTATTAAACTCGGACGGCGAAACGATTCACGACGAGTAACGAATGGTGAAACGAAACGAAAATGTCAAGGAATTCACACCTAAACGATCGCACTCTGGAGCAGGGAAAATCTTTTCACTACCTAACAACAACCACAGTCTTTCGCTGCTCAACGACTCCACGATGCTCGATGCTCCTTCTAACTAACTGAGGGCGATCACAGGAGTATATATCAATCGCGGGGACATCATATCCATCATGAGGCACCACACTACTCCATGTGAGTGTCTCTTCCTCCCCCGTGAGCACTCCCGGCTAACCAAAAGAAAGACAAACACTTTCCCACCTCCGGGGGCTTCCAGCTCTTGCACGCTGGCCTTACAGTGCTTCCACTTTCCTCCCGGCTTTCCCGAAAGCTGCACGATCCCAAAAACTATCGCGCATTCCTGCATTCGCAATGCTTTCCCGAACGTACAAACCAAACGTCCAAAAGGCGAAGCCATATGCCCGAATCCTCAGCACATATCCTCAGCCACTCCAGCAAGCCATCTGAACAAAGGAAGTACCGTGAGTATGGTGAGCAGCACTATTTTCAACAACCTTTAGGCCAGATTCCCGCTCTAATCCAACCGATTGGCCGACGCTGGTTGTGGAATGTGGAGTTAGCGGATCCTTGAGGGTTCTTATAGCCGACGCTCGATGGTGGTTTAATTCTGACGGGCAAGTAAAGACGGTTCTCATCCCCCCCCCCCCCCCGAGGGGCAATAAGAAACTCCACATTCAAAAATGGGTGTGGGACGAGGAGGCACCAAATCCACATGTCTCCAGAGGGCGCCCTTACCCCCGTTGTCGAGATGGCGGTGGAAAAATGGAAGATAGAAATAGAAGTTAAAAAGGCAGTTCTTGAGGCCCCGTTAAAGATCCCCTTCAAACAAGTCATGCTCCGCGACTCACAGCCTAAGACAGAGGAGAAGGGCTTCGAATTCGAGTGCCAAAGAGTTGGGGGAGGTTGCGGCAGTTGCATGGACTATGGGTGAACAGTTGAACGCTCAGCAGCTCCAGTATCGTTGAAGATAAACTAGTACCTGATACTGGGGGCGTTGGAGGAGTGGGGGGGGGGGAGGAGGACACTTGCGGGTCCGGCGGCGCTGGCCATTCATATCATAGATCCGATTGAGTAGCTGTTATGGGGGCAGGGGGTAGGTGGTCAGTTGGGGGGCTGTAGCTTAGTTATTACCTATCATACGGATACCTGTAGGGCTGCAGCTGATTTGGCATTGCATGGAAGCAGTAAGTTAGATAGATGAGGCAATGAGATACAGCACATCGTGTCATATTTTCCCCTCCCCAGGTGGAGTTACAATACCGGGTTGCACAGTACCGGTATAGTGCTCGAGTACCGTACTGTACTGGTATGTGCATTTACTCATTGTCTTGACTTAGATATTATGTGCCGCATATTCTGGCTGCATATGATATCGTACTATATCATATGGCTCAGCTCGCTCTTAATTAACGGGTAAGCAGTTAGGAGAGTGGAACCGATCATCACAAATCACTCGCCAAGGGACTACAGGCTCTGGCTCGACGGTCGGTTCACATTACCAGATCCCGGCCCACAATTAAGTAAGAAAAGGTTTTAGTTACAACATCCCCCCCCCCGTAACCCGCGCTCCAATCTTGTACAATCCAACTCAGCAAGAGATGGGGAAGAGGAGACTCTCGTATCAGTAAAAGCAGGAACCCTCCAAAGTTTTCAGATCAGAACTCAATACCCTCCCTCCCTCCCTCCGTTCATCAGCCGAACAATCCACATCCGCATCCACAGATGAACCACCAGATCGCGCAAGCCATCAGGAGGAAGCAGTCAACGAGTTTACCCCATGCTACCCGGAGTGCCGTTCGAAGTTTGGAAATCCTCGCTTTATATCTCAAACGCCTCTGGTGCTTCATGAGCGCCTTCTCGGTCAACGGGGTATGCGGAGTATTAGCGGCCTCCACATCCATAGACCACTGGTCATGTCCCATGGGAGGCAACGCAAGCTCCGGGGGCCTTATAGTCGCTTCCTCCCGATTCTGCGCTGTGGCATGGGACGACGAGGCACCCCCGCCGCTGTAAAAGTAATTCCACCATCCTCGTTCAGACGGAAAACCACCTGCAGAGTCCTGTGGCTGCTCGGTAACACTCACGAGATACGGTATCTTCGGACGAGGAGCGATCTCCCCGAAGTAGGAGATGATGGGGTTATTCCTCGGAATCCGGGGACACGGAAGCCAAGTCTCGGGTGAATTCCTCCTCCTCAAACGCGGGGGGGTATCCTGCTGGAGAAACTCTGCAAACTCGTACATACTCGCGGGGGGGGGAGAAGACGCCGTACTTCTCGGGTCCGAAGGAAACGGGAAAATTCCATTGATGCTATTGATGCTGACGCTACTATATGCCCTCCGATCTCCCTTCGGCAGCAATTTCGGACACCGTTCCACCGGGCCTGGACCAAAGGCGCTCGGAGCAGACGTAGTATGTCGCGGTAGCGGATAACGTCTGGGCTTTGGGACGACCAGGCCGCTATTCTCAACGGCCTCACCACAGCCGAGGGACTCCGTTCCATCCCCATCCCGAGAGGAATTCACCAACGAGCCCTCCTCCTGTCCGATCTCCTCCAAAACACCCCTCACGGGCCTCTCGCCCAAAACGACCTCGGCAGACCACTCCGGCAGACCCCGCCGAAGCCCTCCCTTAAACCTTTCCCAAGACCCAAACACCGTAGAAGAGACAGAGCACTTGTTTTCTTCGGAGACTGTGTCCGTTAGTTCTACCTTGCATAGGGCCCTTCGAAAGCGTAGCGGGGTGAGAAATTGTACCAGTCAGATTTTCATCAGTCGCCCCGTGTTCGCTTTGCATTTGTGCAGACAAATTGCGTTGGGGTGTAGCGTCCGGTCTCTGTGACATACTTCTTGCTTTGTGGGGGAGAATGATGACCTGCCTAACGGCTCGAGAGCAGAACTTATCAGGGGAGTGGGGAGATGACGCGGCCAGGTTTGTACTGGAGCTATAGGTGGATCTATGGTATCATTGCCTGTAAAGGGCTTGCACGCTTACGCAACTATAATAACTGGTAATCACGTATTGCGAGCTTTTCCACCATTCCCAAAACATGAGTGATCCCACATGATTTATTTTAGTTTGACTACCTACAAGACGAACAAGTCTAACGTCCCATCCACCAAAATCACGCAGCACATTGAGCAACCTCTCGGTTAATTATTCGTAGTATGGTAATTACATCCCTAACCACCCTCTATCCAGCCAACCACGCAACAAAGCATACATCCACTTCAAGCCACCCGCCTACCCAACCCTAAAACCATTGCAAACCCTACAATTTAAGAAAAAACGCAATCCGAGAACATCTAACGAACTAGACAGTTCAAAAGCAAAGAAATGAATAGAATGAAGGAAATGAAGAAATAGCAGGAATCTACCCAAATACCTTTTTCAGAGTCCATCGAGAGTTAGAAACGACACGGAAAGAAAGAAGAAAAGTAGTAGTAATAGTACAGTACACTTGTGAATTGCTTGATACTCCGCCTAAGGTGACGAAAAGAAAATGAAAAGAGAATGAAAAAAGAGGCACGATGAAGAAAAAGCCCAGCTGCGTATACTTTGTGTGCGATGAAGGGAGCCGTTCAAAAAGCAAGAGCAAGTAGATAGGTCAGGGCTCATTTCGTCACACCGTCAATCATGGCGAGTCGTTCTTGAGTAGTCTTCTTTTTGTTCCCGCCCTTGGGACCGCGCTTTCGGCTCGATGGTGCCGGTGCGGCGCTCGCAGCGGGAGTCCCAGCTTCGCTAGGTTTACCGCTATCGTCAAAGCGGCCTTCACCCTCGTGATACCTGCTCATGCGGTTAGCGAGAGAGAAGCCCGTTAAGTGACCCTTGTGCTCATACAAATCTTCCAAGTTTATAGCTTTAGGCTCTTCGCCAGCTGTGCCGGTCTTAGCCTTCTTCTTTCCTCTCTTGGCACCGCCTTTAGCCTTTGCTTCTTCGGCCTCCTTTTCTTTAGCTTCAAGCGTCTTCTCCAGCTGCTCGGCTTCTTCGTCATCAAAGAGCCAGGTTGCAACTTCACGGGTGCCCTTGAAATCCACAGTATTCTTCTTGGCTCCCGGATCACCACCTTGGATAACGACACGTTGAACCTATAAACGTTGAATGTTAGCGCTACCTTGCGTTAGGGCTGGAAACAAAGCATCTTTACCTCTTCCTTCTGTTTGGCTCTCGTGCGAATGCGCTCCTCAATGGTACCACGAGTGATCAGTCTGTAAACTGTCACTTGCCTGGTCTGTCCCAACCTGTGAGCACGGTCCATAGCCTGACTGTCAATTGTTGGATTCCAGTCACTGTCGTAGAAGATGACGGTGTCTGCAGCCGTAAGATTAATACCCAGACCACCAGCGCGTGTACTGAGAATGAAGACAAAGATCTCAGGTGCTGTTTGCCATGCGGCAACCATGTCGCGACGGTCCTCAAGTTTCGACGAACCATCCAATCTGAGGTAGCGATGATGACGGTACGTCAAGTATTCCTCACAAAGATCCATCATCTTCGTCATCTGGAAATACAGAAGGACACGATGGCCGCCGGCCTTAAGTTCAGTAAGAAGAGCATCCAATTTAGCCAGTTTGCCTGAATCACTGACAAACCGCCTCATAGAAGGAACTTTGATATGTGCATATCCCATCTTCTCCGATGAAGGCTCAGGAAGGATCCCAGGAATAGGGTACAATCCAAGATCAATCTTATTCTCCATATAACGCTGCTCCTCGAGTACCGAAGATCCATAGAACACCTTTCTAACCCGCTCATTCCAAAGAAGAGACTGCTGCTCAAAGATCACTCCCTGGTTTATACAGACCAAATTGATCGGAGGCGCTGATGCGGAAGGGCTCGCGAGAGGCTCTAAACGGTGCATCATCTTGTCACGGAAGTAGGTTCGCGATACATTCATCAGGTCCGCGAGACAACCTTCGGTAGAAACCTCTGCAACCTCCTTCTTATCTGCAAGCTCCGAAATCAAGAACATTGCATGAGAAGGAACATAGGGGTCATCGTTGTCGTAAGGTACAGCAAACCGTGAAAGTTTTCTTCGTGTTTGCAACCCCAACGCTCTATCAAACTCGCCCTGACGGAAAGCCTTCCACACCTCACCGGGTGATGCATCAGCAAAACGAAGCCAAGAGAACAAACTGTTCGGCTTTCTTGTTGATTCCCTTATCCGATCCGGTTTCCAGATATTCCACATATTGTTGAGTATGAAATTCCTAATTCCAGCTTCCGAGTCGGGTCCCGGTACTTCCAATCTACCTCCCTCTCTATAAACCAATGCCGGGACCTCATAGTCTATCACATTTCTAGCCGTGTAAGAAACATCAACCTTCGAACCCTCCCGCAAAAATGAGGCGGTCTCCGCCCATCTCGAAAATGCAAAAGGCGAGCTTGTTTCAGCTCTCTCAAACAGATCCGGGTGATTGCATACTTTTCTGAACTGCATCACGAGGTTCATTAATGTCGCATTATTTTCATCCGCTCCGGAGGCAGCCTTCTCAATAATATCCATAATACTAATCTTGTCGCGCAGGCCTTTGTACAGCGCCCTCTGGCGGTAGGTCAACTCGCATTGAACGTCAAGCTCAATTTTGTCACCAAGCTCCTTCTGAACATGTTTCTTGATACGCCGTAACATAAAGGGCTTGAGAATCATATGCAGGCGGCGAAGTTGCGCTTCATTGAGTTGGGTGTTGCTCTGTGCATGGCTCTCGATATCCTTAGAGAACCATTCGCTGAATTCATCATGGGAGTCGAAAAGACTGGGCATAATGAAATGAAGAAGGGCCCATAGTTCTAGGGGGTTTTAGATAGTAATCCGGGCGCAGTAGAGAAGGGAGAAACCAACCTTGCATAGAGTTCTGAATTGGGGTACCCGTTAATAGAAGCCTATTCCTACAGTGAAACCCAAGAAGTGCCTTCCATCGAGAACTTGTAGAGCTCTTAATTGCCTGTGCTTCATCCAGAATCATGTACTGCCACCTCATCCTCTGGAAGTACTGTGTGTCCTGGACAACTAGCTGGTAAGAAGTGATGAGAACATGGAACGGGGAATCCTTGGTGTACGTGAGTTGCTTGCGATCCCAAAATTTCCTGAGAACCTTCCTGTCCTTTCCACTGCCCCAATATGGGAGAATCTTGAACTGGGGGACGAAGCGTGCAATCTCCTGCTGCCAATTGTGTAAGGTAGAAGCAGGGGCGATAACCAAGAAAGGCCCCCAGATATTGTGAGTTTCTGCAAGGTACGCCATGACCGAGATCGACTGCACAGTCTTTCCAAGACCCATTTCGTCCGCGAGAATCCCATTGATACCCTGCTCATAAAGATTGCAAAGCCAGTTCAACCCCTTCAATTGGTACTCCTTTAGCTGACAAGAAAGCAACTTCGGCTGTTCGATATCAATATCCCCCAAACTGGTGGGGTTCTGGAAATTCATTTCGCCTTCATCAAGGTTGACATTTCCGAGATCGGTCTTGCCTTCCCCGGCCTCTGGAGCATTGAACGCACGAGCGGTATCCTGTGCCGCTTGAATAGCATGCTGGGCATTGTTAATCGCGACTTGATGTAGAGTGTCATCATCCTCGGCATCAAAGTCAAGATCGTTGAAGCTCCTCACAGGCTTCCCGGGCTTACCGTTCTCCTGCCCAGGAATTATGGTAGGCGCATTGGGATTAGTCGGAATCTCTGCAGCAACGTCTACTCCTACAGAATCTGTCGACCGCTCAACCTCATCCGTTTTAATCTTCCTTCCGATGAAATGGGAGTAGAGTTCGGTTTGCGAGATCAAGAAGTTCAGCTTTCTCGCCTGCCGTTTGGCTTCCCTATTCTCTTCTTCCCGCTTCGCATGTTCCAAAGCCTCCTTCTCTGCACGACGCCGTGAGTCCCGCTCTTCGCGTTCATTACGCTTCCAGAACGTCATCATCTCACGCATACACCTCTTAGCTCGAGCCTGCGTATCCTTAACATTTTTGTTGGTGCGAAGCTTCCAACGCTGAGCTTCTTTGGCTGCTAGCTGGGCAGTCTTTCTGAGATTCGATTGTTTTGTGGCCAAAGAAGTTTGTTGGACTCTGTAAACCTTCGGAATGTCCCGCCTGGCGATATCTTTCCAGATTTGGTCGAATATTTGGTTATAGCTCTTTGAAACATGTGGTACATAAACTTCTTGTGCCGGTGGCTCTTTGACGACCGGCTTCAACTCCTTCACTTCTTTAACCTCGGGCACCTCCTTGATTTCTTTGGGCTGCCTCTTCCTGCCAGGTTTCCGCTTCCTCCCCCCTTCATCGGCAATCACCATAGGAGGCCCACTAGCATCTGAGTCGTGCATATCGAGACCTAAGCCGAGCGCCCCATCAAGTCCATCTCTGGCAGCTCTCTCTGCTGAGCGCTGCCTAGCAATCTCATCCCTCACATGCTTCTCAGCAGCCTCTCGTTCAGCAGCTTCAACGGCAGCCTTGGCAGCGGTTTCCGCCCTGAACTTCTTCTCAACCTCAGCCTTCTCCCGTCGGCGTTTGCGCTGCTGCTCTTTTTTGCGCTCCTTCTCGTCCTCCTCCTCCCGCCTCATCACCTGTTCCATAGCATCGTCATAGAACTGATTGTGGGCGCGTTCACGAGAAGATTTGGCATGAGAGTGAAATTGGTCGTGAAGATGATTTTGAAAAACGACACGCCGACGCTACCCTAGTCAGTATCTGCCATCTAGAGGGCATCAAAGTGAAGTCCTACCTTCCGGTTCTCATTCTCCCGTCCCTCCACCTCAAAACGGCGTTTCCGGATTTTCTTTAAATATTCAGCCCGCTCGTGTGCAAAGCCACCATCATCCAGTTCGCTATCTGTTTTATCCGGATCATCAGTGAGGAGGTTGACAGAATCGTGATACCTAAATCCACGAAAGGAGCCGTTCTTCCCTCCACTGCCACCGTGATTGCTAAAACCCAGCTCTGTATCCGTAGCATCCGCGTCCCCTGAACGAAAGGAGCTTGCCGAAGTAGTAGCCGGTTTAGCGGGGGGAGCTTGCCGTAAGCTTGCTCTCGACATGGCTGGACTGGTGTTGTTTGAGTCTCGGTCTGGTGAACGGCGTTTGGTCGGTTGTGTCAGTCGGGGGATGTTTTTTGGGGTGGTTGTGTCAGTGGAAGGCTCGTCGGTGTTGCTAAGAAGGGCAGATATAGACATTGCGCCACCTCGGCGCGCAGGGGTGGCTTTCTAAGTGTAATTCATGAGTTGTCAAGTTCAAAGAATGTAGAATTGACGTGCGTTTAGACGCGAAGCTTACCGTTGCTGTCGGTGAGTTAGGTCCGGCCGCGTAATCTGAACGTAGCGCGCCAGGACCCATCGATGATCTCAACTCCGTAGTTGTATGATGAATACTGGATGCTGAGGTGGGTGAAGGAAGAGGATAGCTCCGCCTTGAATTTGGATCGATAGGATGGATGGGGGATTGTGTTCCTCCGACTGTGGATTCGCCGCTGAAGCTGTAGCGCTGATCACGACTCTGTAAATATTATTGTGCAGGTTAGCACACACGTAGCGCAGTCGCAGTCATAGTATTGACCCCCCCACAGACAAACCAGGGCAAAAGCTGAAAAGAAATAAACGGAAAACAAAACAGTCTTCTCACACACAAAACAGTGAGGAAAGGAGAAAAGGTTTGTGAAAACCCTAACCCCCAATGAGGGATAAAGGAAAGGGATACTCAAAAAATACCCAATTCGCCGAGACCAGGTCTCGGTTCTAATGAAAAGAAAGAAAAGGAAAAAAAGGGCAAAAGAGCTACAACACCCCATATAATTTCGGAACAAGGGGAAAGAAAATTCTGTCAAAGGTAGAAATAAATAAAAAAAGACTGCATACCGTTTGAGATTGTGTCGAGGGCCCCCTTTCGTATGTGGTAGCAGCAATATTAGTTGTACTGGTGGTAGACTGGCTCCAACCAGAACTCATATCAGAGGGACGGGATTCTACAGGATCATAGT